>Ga0105356_10003259_pt1 | contig 16014 bp, 18 predicted proteins | sample GOMGulsemesocosm_3_FD_83502 | JGI IMG/M metagenome (GOLD analysis project Ga0105356, IMG submission 83502) | Methane-oxidizing microbial communities from mesocosms in the Gulf of Mexico - GOM9D Gulf of Mexico | ecosystem: Environmental > Aquatic > Marine > Cold seeps | place: Gulf of Mexico...
CAAGCTTTATTAACCTTAGTAACTAAATAAATAACTAAGTAACGAATAGATTTACTTACAATAAATTTCAATAACAAAAAGCCAGCTTCATGCTGGCTTCTTACCAACTTAATATAATACTCATTCCGAAAATTCAGTATTTTCTCAACACTGTTTCTTAGAAATAATAAAAACCAGTTAACTGAGCGTACATCTCTTCAGAACGCCAATTCAGATAGCCAACTTCAGAACGAACTGCAAAATCACGATCAGCAGTCCAATGCCAAGTTAAATTTGCCTTGGTGTGAAATTCAACATCACTATCGATAAGATACATATGGTTCAATTGTACACCGATGCGATTTGTTGGGTTTGCTTGCCAAATAGCGCCAGTTTCAATGCCTGCACCGACTTCTAATCCCCGGTAACTAATATCACCGCCAACGAGTTCCCCAGAAAACAAAGCATAGCTATGTAGCTTATTCGCAGCCCCCCATGCCTTACCGTAACCCGTTTGACCAAACCAACGTTGTTCGAGTTTATTGATACCTGGTTGACGGTCCATGCCAACTCTCGCATTCCAAGACCAACTATCAAATACGGTATTATCAACAGGTAGAGATAGAGCATCCATAAGGTATAAGCGCGTTAACTCTACATCGGCGGAATCGTTAATGCGCAACTCAGTATCAAAGAAGCTGATTTGGGCGCCTGGAATAAAGCCACCCGGAGCATCGAATAAATCGTGATAATTCAATCGTCCACTAATACTAATGACATTATCAGCTTTATCTAAGCCAACAAGACCTAATCCTAAACGTGCAGAGCCGTGACCTTGTTCAGGTGAAATAATTGGTTCAGGGATCGGCGTAAATACCGATTTAATACGTAATTGGCTACGAGCGATGAGTATTTTAGTTAATAATGGCGCCATTTTTTCACGTAATAAACGCTCATCATAAAAACGGTAATTCAGCCATTCGTAAGCCATTTCATAGATTTTCACTTTACTATCAATAGTAAAGCTGTCGTCTGGAAAATAACCCAGCATGACAGCTTTACTCGCTGTCAGTTCTTGATCAGTTAATTGCTTAGAATAATGTAACAACCGGGTACCAGAAGAAGGACGATATTCCGGTGTATTAAGCAATCCTGCATCGCGTAATACCGCCACAGTATCAGATGGAATAACATGATAATCAAACTGGCTGCTTAACTCTAAACCTTCACGGGCAACTTGCAATAACGACAGTAATTGATATGAACAATTTTCATCAATGAAGAAATAATCAAACCGTGCATCTTTTAATTCCCATAAATGAATAAGCACGTTATTTACTTCTTTTTCAGTGAGATTGAGCTTATATTCCCACATATCTCTGGATTCTAGGTCACTGTATTCTTTTACTTTTTCATAATACGGCATTAAAGAGTAAGCACCAGGATATTGCCCAGCTAGTCCTTTGAGCGCATAAGTTGCCGCATCATCACTGTTATCTGGTAAAGCCGCGAAGTTCACCGCAAAGGCCACTAAGGCTTTATTTCTGGTTTGATCTTTAGCATCAACACGTAGCAAGGTATGGCCAAACATTGAAGATGGATTGTTCATAAATGCGGTTGGAAATACCAGCGTTAAACCTTGTGGCTGGATTGAATCGCGCCACATTTTCATTTCATCGCAAATAGCGCTCGGCCATTCTTCGCCCAGTTTTTCATTTAACCAGAGAAAACGTGCGGGGAATCGACAGACTAGTTCTTGGTATTCTGATAAACCTTGTTTTCTAAAAGCACTCACAGTCGCAAGCAATTCGGCTAATGGATCCGTTTTCGCTTGTGAGGAAAGAAAGAAGTCAGGCGTGTCGATCTCTGTTTTCCAAGCTGATCGCGTCGCTGCACGATAATGATTGAGCTTCAACCAATAACGATCGAAGGCCAAAGCTTGTAGTTTAGTGTCTGAGGATAATTGCTTGCTTGCCGTTAAATCAGAAGGCACTGGCGTTGCTGCAATAGCTGAGAAAGTGAAAGCGAATAACAAGAAAAATCGTAACATGGTGACCACTAGTTTAATGCTAAAAATACAGCTAACAAAACAACAACGGCCCATTGTGGTGTCACAATGGGCCGTTCATATAGACTAAATGATTAAACTAACTTGTAAGTAGCTAGTTTTTCATCTTGTGCTAGTAATGCATTTAAGTTATCAAATACACCTTGTGCTGTAACATCACCTGACGTGAATACGTCTGAGAAATGTGCTTGAGCGAATGTGTTAAATTCAGCTTGGTCTGCAGAATCTACGCCCCAAACAGCTGCAAGAGTAGAAAGTGTTTCGCCTTCACCTTTAGCGATATCACGAGCAAGATTATCCATGTTGCCATCGATGAATGCAGCTAGTTTAACTTTTGATGTAATAGGCGTATCGCTTTCACAGCCTAATGTACCAAATGTGATACCGAAAGTTTGGTTACCAGATGAACCATTGGTCGTGGATGCCGCAATCTTTGGCACAACACCAGATTGGCCTTCAAATAACATTGAACCGAAACCACAACCAGCGTCATTATCAGCAAGCGCTGAAGCTAATGGCAGAGTAGACAAGATAGCAATAGCTAATAACTTTTTCATTAATCTTCCTTTATTATAATAATGTTACAACTTGTAACGTAAGTTCGCCTATCTAATCATTAAACCTACCTCTAATGCAATAAGGTGCAAGCGATTAAAAAAATAGAGAGAAGGCTAATAGCTAAACGTGATCTTCATCAAACTTCATCCAACTCAGTCGCTTACAAGGCTTACATCCATATAACTCTGTACAAAAATCAACCTTAACCAGGGCGACCATCGGTTCTCGGTTTAGCTAGCATAGGGCCATAATGTAATACAAATAAACCAAAGGCTAATAACCAAAAAGCAATGCTCACAATTAATACCGCGAAATATGCTTGCGGCATAAAAATAGGTCCAAATACGCGTACTAGAGTCGCAATAAATATACTTGCGAACGCTAATGACATAGATTTAGGCGGAGTCAACATTCGACCAGTGTGACCTAGTGATACACGTGAAATCATAGCAAGCACCAAACCACCCATTCCACCAATAGTCAGAAGATGCCAAACATGACTTGCCCCCATTTGTGGCACCAAATAGCTCGCACCAATAGACAATAAACCAAAGCAAATAAAAATAAGTGAGAAATGAATAGACCAAAGCAGCGGCACTGTTAGTGTGATCCATGGTTTCAAACGGATCAAACGAATTAGCTGACATACCGAAGCAAAAATAAACAGCGTACCGTAAACAGCGTTTGGTAATGTAAAAATTGGATTAAGCAGTAAACCCAAAGTAATAGCACCAAGGCTGATCGTCGTTGCTTTCTCTAACCAAGGCAGTGGAATTACTTTGGTTGTTTGTGTGCCATTTGCAGTAAACATAGGTACAACTCGACCGGCCATGACTGACATCAACACCGTCATCAACATAACTGCAGAGTAAGCTGATTCTTTGATCGAAAAACCAGTTAAGCCTAATTTAGCAAAATGCATCTCTACATTAGCTAAAGTAAATAATGCAAGTAATGGCACAAAGAACAAGTTGCGATACTGTTTAATAGCCATAATCGGTTTAGCGAGAAGATAAGCAACTAAAGGTAAGAAACTTAAATCAATCAACATGATGACATATTGATTTAACAGCATAGGTAGCAGTAACACAACGCGACCAAGTAACCACAATAAGAATAAGCAAAGTAACGGTTTACCGGAAATTCCGCGCATGCCAGTCCAGTTTTGCACCGCAGTTAATAAGAAACCCGCGACAATTGCACAACCGAAACCAAAGATCATTTCGTGCATGTGCCACCACAAACCGCCACCATAAGGTTGGAATGTAATGGTGCCGCTTAACATCGCGATCCAAAGAACTAAAGCAACAATACTAAAGGCTGCGCCAGCAAGGAAAAAAGGTCGGAAACCAAGACGCAATAAAGGCGGTAATTTCTCTTCGACGGCAAGATCGGTGATTTGCATGTTATTAGCCTCTTCGACAAAATAAAAAATTATTTATAATAATATATAGGATAAATTATAGATGGATAAGTACACAGAGTAATTGATAAAAGGCAAATGCCCGATCAAGCTAGTCAGGCATTACAATAGGACGTTAACCTAGTCATGATATCAAATCAAAGTGATGGCAGATTCATTTTAATCACTAACAGATGCTATTTATTCAGCAATAAAACCACCCGTTTGATGAGCCCAAAGTTGCGCATAAATGCCTTTCTGTGCCAGTAACTCTTGATGAGAACCTTGCTCGATAATCTTACCATCATCAAGAATAATCAACCTGTCCATCGCTGCAATGGTTGATAATCTATGCGCAATCGCAATCACTGTTTTACCGCCCATTAACTCATTCAGACTTTCTTGAATAGCCGCTTCCACTTCAGAATCAAGTGCTGACGTTGCTTCGTCTAATAACAAGATGGGGGCGTCTTTAAGTAGCACTCGAGAAATAGCAATACGTTGGCGTTGACCACCTGAAAGTTTCACCCCACGTTCACCCACTTGCGCATCATAGCCAACATTACCAAAGCTATCCGTTAAGGTATCAATAAACTCATGAGCACAGGCTTGCTTGGTGGCATGCAACAGCTCCGCTTCGCTCGCGCTCGGTTTGCCATACATGATGTTTTCTCGAATTGTTCTATGCAGCAGGGATGTATCTTGGGTCACCATGCCAATTTTACCGCGTAAAGAGTCTTGCTTAACGTCAGCAATATTTTGGCCATCAATACGAATAGCGCCTGATTCAACATCATGAAAACGCATTAACAGGTTAACCAAAGTCGATTTACCCGCGCCAGAACGGCCAACTAAACCGACCTTTTCACCCGCTTTAATATTCAAGTTAAGTTTTTCAATGACACCTGTATCTTCACCATAATGGAAACTGACATTATCAAATTCAATCCCACCAGCTGAAACAGCCAGAGGCTGAGCGTCTTGTTTGTCAGTAATATCAATCGGTTTAGATAAGGTATTAATACCGTCGATGACTGTACCCATATTTTCAAACAGGCCACCAATTTCCCACATGATCCATTTCGACATGCTATTAAGACGCAGCGCCAAACTGATAGCAACGGCGATAATGCCAACACTTAAACTTGCATCCAGCCATAAGTAAATAGACAAACCAGCAACACTAAATAGCAATAGGTAATTGAGCAGTTCCACACAAACGGTAAAACCAGTCACCAAGCGCATTTGCTTATGCACGGTAACAAGGAATTCATCCATGCCCTCTTCGGCATATTCAGTTTCACGTTGACTATGTGAGAACAATTTCACCGTGGCGATATTGGTATAACTATCAACAATACGGCCTGTCATCAGTGAGCGTGCATTAGCCTGCTTAGTTGAAATCTGTTTGAGTCTTGGCACAAAATATAATTGCACAGCAATAAAACCAGCAAACCAAATCAGCATAGGTACCATCAAACGGATATCCGCATTACCGATCAGCACGACCATGGCAATAAAGTACACCAAGATATAAACCAGTACATCGAGCAGTTTCATCACAGTTTCACGCACTGATAGCGCGGTTTGCATTACCTTAGTCGCGATACGTCCAGCAAAGTCATTTTGAAAAAAGGACACGCTCTGGCGAAGAACATAACGGTGAGCAAGCCAGCGGATCGACATTGGGTAATTACCCAATAATGACTGATGCATGATCAACGAATGCAACATCACCAGCGCAGGCATGACAACCAATACAAAAATGCCAAGAGCAATCAAGGTAGAGCCTTCTGCAGCTAAAAATGTATCCGGTTCATGGGTTGATAACCAATCAACTAGTTTGCCCATAAAACCAAACAACGACACTTCCAATGCCGCAATCAAGGCACTTAGAAATGCCATTGCGATTAAGGGTTTCTCAAAACCACGGGTATAATAACGACAAAACGCTGTAATGCCTTCCGGCGGTTGTTCTGGCAGGTGCTTGGGAAATGCAGATGTCCATTTTTCAAAAATACTAAACATGTAGCTCATTTTCTAATAATTAACTCAATCCACCATATTACTACGTAATGCCGGAACATCGAAGCCTTACAAGCCAGATCTATTCTATATAGCATTTAGATACTTAGCTTAAAACACCAAGTTCAAGTAAATATTTATAGGGAAATATCATTGTAGACATTACCAGACTATTAGATGTAAACATATATTTACACTGTGGAATGTTTTATTTACAACCATCTATTGAAGTAAAACCCTATAAACCAGTATCATCACTGACATAATCAATTGCTGATACATTTAGCACTATTACAATCAAAGCGTGTAAATATATATTTACACTTTACGGGATGATGATTCATGACAAAAAATAAGTTTTTAGGCAGTACGCTTATTATCGCAGGTACGGCACTGGGTGGCGGCATGTTAGCCTTACCATTAGCTTCAGCTGGTCTTGGCTTTTACACCTCAGCATTTTTACTATTAGCAAACTGGGCGCTGATGACTTACACCGCGTTATTGATGCTAGAAATCCATCAATATGCAGATAAAGACGCTACTTTGCATTCATTAGCAAAACATATTCTTGGACGTCCAGGTCAATACCTTGCCACGTTTTCATCATTCTTCTTATTCTATGCACTTTGCGCTGCCTATATTGCTGGTGGCGGTGGCCAGTTAACAGCCAAAATAAACAGCATATTCGAAATTGAAATGACCCAACAAATTGGTGCAATTTTACTTACCGTGATCATCGCGACAGTAGTATCAATAGGCACACATTCCGTAGATTTAGTAAACCGGGTTTTATTTACAGTAAAAATCATCGTGTTGGTATTAACACTGGGCTTGTTAATGCCCCATGTTAAATCGATCAATCTACTGGAAATGCCACTGCAGCAAGGTTTGTTACTATCTGCACTACCTGTAATATTTACTTCTTTCGGCTTTCACGGCAGCATTTCATCAATCGTGCGTTATGTCGGACTAGACATGAAGATCCTCAAGCGAGTGATGATCATAGGGGCATCTGCACCCTTAGTAATTTATCTACTGTGGCAGCTAGCGACACAAGGTGTTTTAAATCAATCAACACTATTGGAAAATAACTCGCTAGGTTTGTTTATCCAAGCACTTGCTAATGTATTACAACAACCATCGGTGAGCCAGTCAGTATCGGTATTTGCCGATCTTGCCTTAGCGACATCATTTCTGGGTGTGAGCTTAGGTCTATTTGATTTGCTTTCAGACATCATGAAAAAATCCAACAGCAAATCACATCGACTACAAACGGCATTAGTAACGTTTGTGCCACCACTTGGTTTTGCCTTGTTTTATCCACAAGGTTTCATTGCTGCGCTTGGTTATGCTGCAATCGCCTTAGTTGTGTTAGCTATCTTCTTGCCTGTAGCGATGGCAACAAAGCAACGTAAACACATGGCGGATAAAAATGGCTATCAAGTATTTGGCGGTAAGTTTACTTTAGCGATAGCGAGCCTGTTTGGTTGCTTGATTATTACAGCGCAATTCATGCAAATGGCTGGTATCATTCCTGCGATTGGTTAGTACTTCAGCGCAATGAACAAGGGCCTTGTGCCCTTGTGTTAGTATTTTAATTTTATAGGTAAGCATGGCGAAACCAAATAAAAAAGGCCCAACAAAAACGGTCAATATCTTCTGTAGCCAGTGCAAGACTCAGTTGTTTAAATACCGCAAAGGTGGCAAAGGCGCATTAGTGAAATGCTTTAAGGAAAGAGTTATAACGGACTTCTGTGAAACGCCCTGTACTTGCCCAAGCTGTGGACAAATATTTGCGCGCGATGTGTTAGTGCGAGGCACACCATCTTATAAAATGATAGGCGGTAAGGTTCACATGAAATAATTCAGCTTATTTAATAAAAATCCAAGCAAGTACAGCCAGTAGCACGATACCAGCAACAATCGTAAAGAACCGAAAATGGCGCTCTTGCTGAGATTCACTACGGCTCGATTCATTGCTTATTAGTTGAGTTTTTTCATCATTAACCAGCACATTAAAATGACTATTTAACTTGTCAACATTACTCGATTCACCATTTAATTTATAAATCCAATACGAACCATTTTCTCGATAATACTGCTTTCTATACACTTTTTGACCATTAATCATAGTTTGGTATTCATCGTTATCAAAAATAAAACCATCATTACCCACAATACAGAAATCAATAAACTCTTGCAGTCGTTCAAAACCGGTTGTCTCGCTATCATACAAACAGTCTTGTTGAATTGCATTTTGGTCAAGACTCAATAGATACTTCACTTGTGATTCAGGAACTTCTCTTTCGTTAATGAATACTTGTTTCACATCCGCGGCTAATTTTACCACTAATAAATTACCGTTTATTTCAAATTCACTACCATCTGCATTATCGAGTATTTTATTCAGTTCTATCATCGCGACGTCCTACTAGTTTTACTCTCGGTTAACTTATAACTTCATCACCAAAGATGACACAACAGTTGTATTGCTGCCAGCAAAAAATAATCATGTCGAACAAACTGCACGACCGCCTATTTGAGCAGGCCAAATACCAACAGCAATCATCGCCAATTAAAAATGTAAAATCACTATAAAACAATAATTTAAATCGATTTAAAGGGATAGATATAAAATGAGTTTGTGGCTGTCAGAGATAAATTGATGGAACCAAATTATTCAAAGTATTAAACAGCGGACACTTCGATTAGGGTTATTTCACTTTCTTGCAAGTGAACTGCTTTGCTGGGCAAAAAAAAAGGCGTAAGTAACTGAGTTACTTACGCCGTATATTTTACTGCAATTTATTTGTAAATTAAAAACAGTCAAGCTCTATTATCTTCAATAACAACTAATTCTATTACCTTAGATAACAACTAACGTGTTAGGTAAGTATAAACAGCCGCTAAAATAACAACACCTACAGCGATCAAGGTTGTATTAAACCGCTTTTGTTGATTATTTTTAGCTAAAGATTCAACTTTATTAATGCGTTTAAATTGCTTTTCAAAGCCTGCCACGAGCTGTGCAATTTCCGCATCAGACTCATCACTTAGAACTTCATTTGCGCAAGGTGAGTTTTCAGTCACCAAAGCAAAATCACCACTAAAAGAATGCAATGTTACTTCTTCACCATCACTATTTTTTTCCGTCACTTTCTTAAACGTAGTATTCAAAATAGCATTACAACCCGCTTCAACAGCCAGTTGTTTAATATGACGTCGACCAGCATTTGCATCTTCAAAGAAACGTGTTGCAAATGGCTGACGCGCAGCAACCATGCCGTATTTCGGCTGATGGCTTTTTGCGGTGAAGAATCTAACTAATTGTTTCTTAAAAAATACTTCAGGCACATGCACTTGCTTTGCAGCAAGTCCTTTAGGAGTCGGTGTTGGTTCAAACTCAACCACAACATCTTTCACTAGCTTTTCTTCATTGTCTTGATCGATCAAGCTACTAACGTGTAAAAAATAGCTTTCACCGTCATCACCTTCAACAAAACCAAATTTCTTAGCTGCAATGTAAGATATTATTTTTCCTTTCACTTAATTTAACTCCTTGATACTACCTAGTTACGAATCGATTTTTTTACTTTTTTAAGTGCCATTTTTTGCTTTAAAGGCGAAAGGTAATCAATAAATAATGTCCCTTTCAAATGGTCAATTTCATGTTGCATCGCGATAGCAAGGAAACCATCATTGTTGATTTCTAACGGATTTCCTTCACGGTCTAAGGCTTTCACAGTCACTTTAGTAAAGCGCTCAACGTCGGCATAATAACCAGGAACAGAAAGACAACCTTCTTGTCCAGCTTCGATGTTCTCGCCGTGCACAACTTCTGGATTAATCAGCACTAACGGTTCATCACGATCTTCAGAAATATCAATAACAACAACCGCTTCTTTACGGCCAACTTGAACTGATGCTAAGCCAACGCCATCATCAGTGGAATACAAGGTATCAAACATGTCGTCGATAAGCGTTTGTACTGCACTCACATCTGCTACTTTTACAGCAGGCGTTTCTAATATTTTATTTGGCGCAGTTAATACGGTCAAAATTGTCATTTCTTCGGATCCTAATTTGGCTCAATAACCACAAGTGTTACTAATTTCAGCGCGAGATTATAGCGATTATGTTTATGTGTGGCTAGATGATAAACATTATTATTTTCATAAAATCGATGGTTAATTTTACTACACTTAAATTTAACAGCATCCTGAGGTAGATATTATGCGTTTTTTAGCCAGTATTCTTTTCATTTCGGGCATCCTTTCAGGGTGTAGCAGTAACTCTTATGGTGATACTTATTCCGCCGCCGAGACTCGGCAGATACAGAAAGTATCCTTCGGTATCATCATTAAAACGGAGCCTGTGAGCATTGAAGGTGAAGGCACTGGAGTCGGTACAATCGCTGGTGCAGCTGTTGGCGGCATTTTAGGATCTAAAATTGGAGGTGGCACAGGCTCGACTATTGCAGCTATTGGCGGTGGTTTATTAGGCGGCGTCACAGGTAATAAAACCGCGAAAAAAGTAACCAAGCGTCATGGTGTCAACCTAACCATTAAGCTCGATACTGGTGGCATCATAGCCATCGTGCAAGAAGCTAACCCTGATATGATGTTTTCAATTAATCAGAGGGTAAGAATTAACCAACAAGGTAAAACCGCGCGTGTAGTACCTGAATAACATGTCACGACTTGATGTGTCATAATTCAAGTCGATTTACATGCTCCCGCTTGCAACCTTGTAATAAACTACGCCAAACAGCCCTGCAAATATCAATATAGTCAGTAATATTTTTAACCAAATAAATTTCATCTTCTCTCCTTCAATAGCTTAATTTAATAAAGTTAATTTGTTACAGCTTTACTCATGATCCGAGATTGGACATGAAAACCAAGACTTTCATAGAACCCTTGAGCTTGTTGATTAAACGCCATCACTTCCAATCTAACTTCACTAGCCCCTAAAGAAGAAGCCCATGTTTGGCACTCTAACATCAACGCCTTACCCAAACCCAAAGCCTGATATTGCTGGTCGATAACAATAGTATTGACTTGGCATATTGGCTCTTTAGTGAGAAATGGCACCACGTCATTTTTAGATACGGTTGCGGTTAAAAAACCTGAAACCACATGGTCCATGCACACAACCAGAAATAACCGGTCCAAATTTTCCAAGGCATTTAATAGAAACAGTCTCTCTTCAGAAGAAGGTTTAGCAAACACATTCGGAGCCTGTTGAAAATGTAACTCACCAATTTGTCGATTAAGCTCAACCAAAGCGTCAATGTCATCCATCGTGGCCTTTCTTATCTGTACTTTTTTACTGCTCATATTTTCAGTCCATATTAAGATTTATTGGTATGCTGACGGCTTGGTTAAAATACCTAAACGTATCCGATACCGCGAAGGATCTCGTTCATTCGCGCTATAAATAGGCGAACCACATTTTGCACAGAAATGTCGACTACTGCCAGGCTGTCCCGAATAAACACTGAGACTTTCTTCACCACTTACTACTGCAAATTCAGCAGCATTAATAAAGCCATTCGTCGCATACGCAGTGCCACTACTTTTACGGCACAGAGAGCAATGACAATGAATGATCGAACTGATCTCACAGTGTATTTCTATTTTAACTTCACCACACGAACATTTACCTTGATACATAATCTCTAACTATCCTTAGTTTTATAATTTTTTAACGTTACTATTCTGTCGGCTAATTTAACCAATAAAAGAGGCCACTTCATCCACAGTCAAATAGCGCCATTGTCCTACTTCAACGTCCAATGTAATAGCTCCGATACTTTCTCGATGCAGACTAACAACACGGTTTCCAACAGCCGAAAACATGCGTTTAACTTGATGAAATTTACCTTCAGTAATAGTAAGCAGGACTTCTTGCGGTTGAATAACTTTTAGTTTGGCAGGCATAGTTAGCCGTTGTTCACCCTGCAGTTTTATCCCTTGTGCAAACTTACCTGCAGCATCATCGCCAATTGGACGTGATAAACCCACACGGTAAACTTTCTCGCAATGTTTAGTTGGCACTGTAATATTAAACGACCAACGCCCGTCATCCGTAATCAATACTAATCCCGTCGTGTCTGCATCTAAACGCCCTGCAATATGCAGTTCTGATTTTTTATCTACATCGAGAAAATTGAATAGAGACGGATAAGCTTCATCGATATTAGAGCAAATAGTATTAGCCGGTTTATGCATGAGAATGTATCGAAAGTCGCGAGCGATTAGTTTATTGCCATTAAGACTAACGGCATTATTCTCGTGCACTTGAGTGACTTCGTTAACAACCGCAACACCATTAACAAATACCTCACCAGCATTTATTCGTTGAATTGCTTCGTTTTTGGTTAGCTCAGTACTTTTACAGACAAACTTATCAAGGCGCATTAATAGATACATTCAATATATGGGTAGAGCAAGGCATTATCCTTGTTCGCTTAGGTTTAGCAACAGCCCATGAGTAAAGCGAGAATAAATAAAACAGAATAATGATGTAATCTCACACCATTATTCATAGTTTAATGGTTCTATATTTCAATTGCTTATCGTGCACAGAGCGTAATAATAACAACGCACAACACGCTCCTAACAATGCTAACCCCATATCCGATTGAGTATCCCATACATAACCCTGCGTACCGAGAAATGCTTCTGCATTTTCGCCAGTAGATAGAGCGACCCACCACTCAATGAGTTCGTAGAATGCACTGAAGGCCAGACATATAGAAACGATAATAAATGTTTGCCAAATTTTTCCATTAACGACATGTTTACGGACCAAAATTTCCCTTGCCAGTAATGCCGGAACCACTTCAAGAAACCAAGTAAACTGGTCTTTCGGATTGATGCCAGACCAAATGAGCACAGCAGCAAATATTATTATCCATAAATATTTAAGGTTCAGATACCCCTAAACTGTAATATGCTTACACGATGATTATTTCAGTGCCATGGCAGCCATTTTCATCGTGCTCTCAAATGACTCAGAGCCCGCAATAAACAAACCGTTATGGCAGAACATCGCATCATCAAGACCTGTTACATCTTTCAGCGCTTGATCAGATAATCCAGCCCATTGTTTAGGTAACGGTTTTCTGTCTTCAAACGAACCGGGCTCTACAGGTACAGTTTGAATGCGCCATTGACCAGACGCCGATGGATAAACCATATATAAAGCTTCAGTAGATAAAGCATGTACAGTTCTTTTCCACGGTGTATATTTCTCTAATACGATCACTCTTGGATCTTCAGCATTTTCAATCGCTTTAGCAACAATCTCTTTTGCGCTAATACCACCGCTAGCAGAAGCGATGAATCGTGTTAATACCCGTGATGCAAACTCAACAGCTTCATTGAAACTACTATCAAAATCGCCATCTTCTTGCCACGTAGGGTTAAACATAGAGATAGTCTGGCTAAGACTAATGCCTTGCGAAACACCTTCAACATAACCACAGTCAATCGCATCGATAGTTGATACTAGGTCAGCATCGACAGCATTTGCTACGTCTTGATTGCCCTGGCATATTTCTAAGCCGTACTTCTGCCAAATTAAGCCAAACGATGAATAAGGGATACCATTTTCACGCTCACCTGCACCGCCACGTTGATGATGATCAAAACGACCAGTCTCAGGATCGTACACACCACCCACATCAAGCACGATATCAGCGTTGCCAATAACGTCTAAATCACGAGTACGGATAAGTTTAAAAGCAGGGAAAATACTTTTAAGAGCAGCGATACTGAAAACATCATCCGCATGGAAATTACCGTTGTGCGTTACTATCGTTTTATCATTCATTTATTTGGTATCACTTAAGAAAGGGCAAGAAGGTGTTGGCGGATTCTATATGAAGAACGTAAGTAATCATAGAGTGCCGAAACCGAGTATGAAAAAAGAATATAAAAAAGAAGTGAGATATTAGAAATACAAAGGATCTAAATTTCTCTAGACCCTTTCTTGCAATAACTTAGGTTCAAATGTTCAATTGTATGACAAAGCCACTAAGTTATCGGTTGTTCATTGAGGCGTCTTAGATATAAAACGCTTCAACATTACCTTTCATCGTAACTAAAAGCGGTTGGCCACGACGGTCTAATGCTTTATGCGATGGCACTTTTACCCAACCTTCGCTGATGCAATATTCTTCAACATCAAAACGCTCTTTACCGTTAAGACGAATACCAATTTCGTGTTCGAAAACTTCTGCCACGTGATGTGGACTGCGAGCATTGCCTGAAAGGCGATCTGGTAAAGCTGGTTTAGCGTCGTTCATGTTTATAACCTGTAGTAAAAATAAAAGTGCGTCATTGTAGACAAAATAGCCCCAACGCTCAAGGGGTGATGCGATAAATGTATTTTCTAGCTGCCTAAATACTCAAGTGTTTATGAAAACGTCCTATGTTGCGCCTAGGCAAACACTACAACGTGGTGGTCACGGCGATAGCGCGAGAAATGTTCGCTTATATCAGGGCTATTGCCGGCATGATAACCGACGTACATACTTACTTCATTCTGTACGTTAACTCACTTTCAATCATCTAAGTCACCTCGGAACCTTTCAATTAATTTATGACCACATTTATTACATACTAAATGTACATCTCTCAGTTCCATAAACCCAGTGGTTCTACCAGCTCCCCAGCCAGCAATAAGTGAAGATATAAACACTTTAAATTTTGCCTTTTTTCCAACACTTGAGCTATTTTGATATTTTACAATAACAGCTACATGGTCAACTTCTTCATTACATTCTTTACAATAACGTTTTTCAATTTTCATATTATGTACACCATAATCTATTATCAAAATTAAGAGCTAAGAAAGACAACGCCCTGTTCAGGGGAGAAATTAGTTGACTAAAATAAGGTGTCGGCTGCGCGACACCTATTCTTATATGTTGTATTAGCCTATCGGTTTACAAGTTCCCCAAAATGTACTTTCATATTTATAACTTGTAACTACACCCATTGAATCAGTAAGAAATGTATAAGTGCAAGTATCACTAAATATTTTATATATTACTTCTTGTTCACCATTCTCGTTAATTATAACGTTATGCGGCGCTCCCCAATGCTCTTTCAAAATCTCAATTTTTTCGCCTGGCCACTCTCTCCCCAAATTGTCACCTGTTACAAAGAGTGAACAACCATTAAGAAATAAAGCTAAGAATACTATCACAATTTTTTTCATCGAAAATTAAACCTATTTTTAAATAAGTGTTTAATTATACAAGGTGAAAAATCAATTGGAATGAAAACTAACCCCCATTTAAAGGGCGGATACAATAAAGCACGACACCAGTGACATAAAGGTAAAGCTTGTTATATTCTCAGAATAAGTCGACCTCGATTACAGCGAATTTTAGATCGTAGTGAAACCGTTTAATTTATTTATATACTCATTACTTATATACACAGTGGCGGCAATCTTTACCACAGCAACGGGCACGTTTAAGATGATACCATTCGCTAAACACGAATAAGCCTTTTTCATTAACGGTATAATCGATGTGTTCAACAATATCAGTTTGATGCTTATATTTACTCGCTATCTCTAGTCTCGCTTTGGGACTACCTGCAGCATCGAGTAAGCGCATAATCTCAGCACCGACTTTTTTGGCTAGGCAAGATTGGCACATACAATCACTCAATGCGTCGAGTGGCATAACATCTGGGATACCCATACACCAACAACTGGAGTCATTGCTTTGTTCCGCGGTAACACCACAACCAAATTCAGCATTGCATTCACTACATTTTTTATTCATTAATTCAACTTCCACTGACGTTTTCAATACTATACTCACTTGTTATATGTGGCGAGTATAACTGTTTTTATCCATGCTAAAAACCTCGTTTTTGTAGGGATTAATTCAACAAATAAAAATGTATGGTCCACCTCGTTATTGCAAGTAATATTGTCAATGACGGGGTTGGTTTGC
>Ga0105356_10003264_pt1 | contig 16005 bp, 9 predicted proteins | sample GOMGulsemesocosm_3_FD_83502 | JGI IMG/M metagenome (GOLD analysis project Ga0105356, IMG submission 83502) | Methane-oxidizing microbial communities from mesocosms in the Gulf of Mexico - GOM9D Gulf of Mexico | ecosystem: Environmental > Aquatic > Marine > Cold seeps | place: Gulf of Mexico...
CAGTGACTGATCGTGAGCAAGGTATTGCTATTGCCACGGCTAACCGTGAGCAAGGTGTTGCAGATGCAGAGGTGATTCGTCAGAAGTTTATGGCAGAAGCGGAAGGTCTGGTTGAGAAGTTCAAGGCGATGGACACAATGACCGTCGACTCGCGCTCTCACGAAGAATTCCGTATGCAGCTGGAGAAAGACTTTGATGAAGTGATGGCGACGATCTCGGCGAACAAAGAGATCGCCAAAGAACAGGCCGATGTATTAGCGGCGGCACTGAAAGAAGCTAATATCGATATTGTTGGCGGGCAGGGTGACTTCTTTGACTCCTTTGCCAAGTCATTAACTGTCGGTAAGGCGGTCAACGGAGTAGTCGGTAAAAGCCCGGTAGTCGCAGCAGCCTTTAATAAGCTGATGTCGATTGGTGGCGGAGACGAGTTTGACTTTGACGACGTGCAAGGCAAGCCAGAGAAGATGGATAGCTAACTTCTCTGTCATCCTGAGCGGAATGTAATGCAGTCGAAGGATCTTTATTGGATCAGTGGTAAGCGATATTTCAGTGAACCAGATCCTTCGATTGCGCTACCGCTACACTCAGAATGACACTGCTAAATTAAATAGTACCTGTGCTTAAAAGGTGCTTAACAAATACAAAGGAAGGAATGATGATTAACGATTATTTAGAAATGGCGGCTAAGTCTATTAGCCACTTTGCCAACGACGGCAAGCTAGATGCTGCTGAATTAGGTGATTTATTGAACATTGCCTTGCGTGACGGTGTCGTGGATGCAAATGAAAGACGTATATTGACTAGCATTATTAATAAGGTTGACCCGTCGGAAGTAGATGCGGCTATGCTGGCTAAGTTTGAAGAAGTAAAAAAGGCAGTAGGGATATAGTTAATGCTGTGCACGGTATGTAAGCAAGGAAAATTAACATACACCTACCTGGAAGACAGCTTGCCGTGCCATCAGTGTGTTGCTTGCAGAGGGCACTGGATTAAGCTGGATGCTTACCTTAATTGGCTAGGTCGAAGAGACGCCAATGCGGATAGGCTAGAAAAAAGTTGTTTTGAAGTTAATTCTGCAGATTCTAGGCAAGTATTGATCTGTCCTGAGACGGGGAGCTTGATGCTGAAGTTTAAAGTGTCTAACCATATGGACTGCCATATTGATTACAGTTCAGCTTGCGCTGGAGTGTGGCTGGATACAGGTGAATGGGAAGTGTTGAAGCAGGCAGGGCTTGTTTTTCAGCTGAACCAGATAGCCACGGACGTTTGGCAGTCACGGTTGCGTAAAGAGCGTGCTAAAAAAGTATTTGAAGAGAAGTATGAAGGCTTGTTTGGTGCAGAAGACCACCAGAAGCTGAAAGAGTTAAAAACCTGGTTGGCTGACAAAGACAAAGCTAGAGAAATGCTGGCTTACCTATCAAGTAAAAATCCATACGGTATCTATTAAGGACAATGGGCCGGGCCGCATAGCGGTATTAAGAAGGGGATAGTACGTGGACAAGAAAAAAATAGACGCCAAATCAAATGAAGGCTCGGTAGTAGACTCTGCAGTTGCTGAAGGCGGTGCCTACGAGGTTATCCGCAAGCGCTTGGTTGAAGCGGGCAGTAGCCTAGAAGCTAAAACTAAAAAGCTGAATGCGGCGCGCCAAGAAGAATTTGGCTCGACCAAGATGGAAGTGCTGGGTCGCACCCGAGTCAGAACTGAGAACAATTGCTCGGCACGGGATATTGTCCGTGTCGGGGATGTGCTGTTATTTGGCTATAACGTATTTATCGGTCTGAAGAAGGAAACCAAGGTCGCCGATGTTTTTTCTCTTTATCAGTTAGAAAAAAAGGGCGAAGAGTTTGAGATAGCCGCTGCAGATACGGCGGGAACATTTCTCGCAGACCCCGGCTTCGTTAAGGATTTCGATGAGCTGTATGCCTATTACAAAGATACGCAACTGCTGCAGTTGTGGGTAAAAGATGGCAAGTTGCTGGCCAGCTTTCAGATTGGTGATCGCCTAGGTGATATTCGTGTATTCCGCTGGAGCATATCGACGGATGAAACAGATATTCGCTATATTGATAATCGTGGTGAACGCGACATTCAGCTGCCATCGGCCTTTGATTTTGAATGGCTGAGTACAGGGCGCGATGACCAAGTCAACGGCCGCCACCCCCACGTCAATATATTAGATAAAGTATTTGTAGAGGCCGTCGCCGGTGACTTGACCGTGAAGATCGAGAACAATACTGAGTCTGGCAAGGGCATCTATAGCGAGAAGGTTGAGGAAAAACACCAGTCCTTAGATGATGCAGATATTTTCTATGCTGAAGTCTGTCAGCTAATACTGATAAAAATTCGCCCCTATAAAGAAGAGCAATACCGTTATTTAGTCTACAATCCATTGACGCAGTCGGTGGTGCGTATTGATGAAATAGGCCACTCCTGTGTTCAATTGCCTGAAGACCACGGCATCATGTTCCCAGGTGGAATGTATTTGCAGACAGGCGAGTATAAGCAGTTTGATGACCCTATGGATGGCATGCTGTTTAGACGTATGCTGAAGTCTCCCAATGGTGAAGATGTCCTCTACGTTTTCTACGAACCCGTCGAAGGCAAGATATCTTTATTTAGCTATAACTTGATTGCCAAGGAATTACAGTCGCCCTTATTTGGGCATGGTTACTGCTTGTTTGAAGATGGCCATATGGTGATTTTTTATGCAGAGGGGGAAGAGGCCACTCGTGTGCACCCCATGCAAATTTGGAATACTCCCTTTATTGGTGAAGAGTACGCTGCAGCTATTCCCGAGCGCCAGAGCTTTTTGGGCAAAATTGGAAATTCTGAGTTGGTGCGGGGCATCTCTAGTTTATATAGCGTTTGCCGGTTAATTGATAACCAAGAAGTATCCGCAGCTCAATATACTGAGCTAAGCCGCTACTCTAAGCGTTTGTTTGATGCTTATCATTGGTTGGAAAGCAAGGAATTAAATGGCATAGAAGAGCTGCTGAGCAGTATCGTCAGCACCTCCGAATTAGTGTTGGATGAGTTTGAGAAAGTTGAAAGCATTCAACGCAAATCAGCTCAGGCCTTGCAGGAGGCTCAGGAAAAACAAGAAGCACTGCTGAGCTCAATACGCCCCGAAAATTGGCAGAGCCCCGAAGAATTTGTCGCAGCCCTGGATGAGCTGCGCCATCAACGAGGACATTTGCTAACTATTCGCGATTACCGCTATATGGACACGGAGGCGGTGCAGGTATTGGAACAACAGGTCATCGAAGCCCAGGAGAAACTGGGTGAGAAGACGGTAGCGTTCTTGGCGACGGATAAATCTCTTGCGCCTTATTTTGATCGCATCGGCGAACTGGATGAGGCGATAGAGGGGGCGGTTAGTATTATGGAGCTGACCCCCCATGCGGATAGCCTAAATCAGTTAGCGGCGGGCTTAGACTTATTGTCTGAGCTGGTGGCTACGCTAAAGGTGCAGGATGCCACCGTACGCACCCGCATCATTGAATCTATTTCAGAAGTCTATGCCCTGGTTAACCAGAGCAAGGCGCGCACACAGCACAAGGAGAAGTCCCTAGGCTCGAAAGAAGCGATTGCTCAGTTTGGTGCGCAATTTAAACTGTTCTCTCAAAGTGTTTCGAATGCGCTGGGCTTGGCGACGACGCCAGAGAAGTGTGATGAGCAGCTCTCCCGCTTGCTGGTTCAGCTGGAAGAGTTGGAGGGCCAGTTTGGCAGTATGGAAGAATTCCTTGCGGATATTTTTGCCAAGCGAGAAGAGGTTTACGAAAGTTTTGAAGAGCATAAGCAGCGCTTAATTGAAGCGCGCCAGCGCAAAGCTAGAACACTGATGGACGCGGCCGAGCGCATTATTAAAAATGTGGTTCGTCGCTCGCAAAAATTTACTGAAATAGATGAGGTGAATACTTACTTTGCCTCCGATGCTTTGATTATCAAAGCCCGTGAGCTGGCGCAGACTCTGCGTGATCTGGATGAGCAGGTCAAAGCGGATGAGGTGGAGTCTAAGCTGAAGTCGGCCAAGGATCAGTCGGTGCGCTCTTTGCGCGACAAGTCGGAGATTTTCGAAGACGGCGGCAATATCATCAAGCTGGGCCCGCGACACCGCTTTAGTGTCAACAAGCAAGATCTAGACTTAACGATTATTCCCCGCGATGGTGATTTAAATGTACATATCACCGGCACTAATTTCTTTGAGCCTATCGCGCACGCTAACTTAGAGCAGCTGAAAAAATATTGGGATCAAAGCCTAGAGTCGGAAACCGATGCGTTGAGTCGAGCCGAATACTTGGCTGCACAAATAATACACTTAGCGAAGGCGGGGGAAGAGGGTTTTAGTTATGCGGTGCTGAAGGCTGCATTGGCTGATGAGAAAGCGTTGACGGCCTTGATCCGCCAGTATACTTCGGCGCGTTATAAGGAAGGCTACGAGAAAGGCATACACGATCACGATGCGGCTTTAATTTTACAGCAGCTAGTCCCTGTTTTAGATAATGCTGAGTTGCTGCGCTATGCACCGCAAAGTCGTGCCCTAGCGGCGCTATTTTGGGCTGAGCAATATGAGGCTTGTGCAGCATGGGCCGTGCAGGCGGTGTCTGCGGCGCAAATGCGTGAAGTCTATCAGAGCAATGACGGTATCGCATTGCAAGTGGAGCAGACCACGCAGTCCCTCGCTGCTTTTGTTGAGTCGCAAAACTTGGGCTTTGAGCAGTCGGTGATTCAGCAGGCGGCGGAGTATTTGGTTGAAGAGCTAGCCCTGTCGGTTGCGGGTGAGGCGGTGTTAGTGCGCAGCCGCTATGCGGCCGAGCTATTACAGTCTTTCCAGAGCAGCATGCAGGTCTCTGGTGCTTGGCAAGAATACAATGACACACTCAGTAAGCTGGCTGATAACATTTCACTGCGCTGGGCGATTAGTCAGTCTTGGTTGAGTGCGCATATAGAGAACATATCTACAGATGGTGTGAATGCGGATAGGGCGTGGGATGGTTATATCGCCGAGGCTGCAGCCGCCTTAAATGTGGGGGAGGTGCTCAAGCATAGAGAGTCCTCGGCTGAGCTGGAATTCAGCGTCGAAAACATGATGTCTGAGCATATCCGCATTAGTGATCGTAGTTTAAGTATTTCGTTGGATGACTACTTAGCTAGGGTGGCGCATCACCGCACAGTGGTTATTCCGGGCTACCACAACTTCTTGCAAACACGCCTAGCCATTGTTGAGGATGAAAAATCCCGTTTAAAGCTAGATGAATTTAAGCCCAAGCCTTTAACGTCCTTTGTGCGCAACCGCTTACTGAATGAAGTTTATTTGCCAGTGATTGGCGATAACTTAGCCAAGCAAATGGGTACGGTAGGAGAGAGCAAGCGTACTGACTTGATGGGCTTGCTGATGATGATTTCGCCACCGGGCTACGGTAAAACGACATTGATGGAGTATGTTGCTAGTCGTTTGGGGTTGGTTTTCATGAAAATCAATTGTCCATCCCTAGGGCATGATGTTTTATCCCTAGACCCAGAGACGGCGCCGAATGCTACCTCGCGTCAGGAGCTGGAGAAGCTCAACCTCGGCCTAGAGATGGGCAATAATGTGATGTTGTATCTCGATGATATTCAGCATACCAACCCCGAGTTTTTGCAGAAATTTATTTCCCTGTGTGATGGAACACGCCGCATAGAAGGTGTGTGGAAAGGCCAGACTAAGACCTATGATATGCGCGGCAAAAAATTCTGCGTGGTCATGGCGGGTAACCCCTATACCGAATCGGGAGACGTGTTTAGCATTCCCGACATGCTCGCTAACCGTGCCGATATTTATAATCTAGGTGACATTTTAGGTGGCGCGGAGGAGGCTTTTGAGTTGAGCTATATTGAAAATTCATTAACCTCTAATGCCGTGTTGGCACCGCTATCGAACCGAGATATGGATGACATCTATCGATTTATTAATCTTGCTCAGGGCAAGGACGTTAGTAGCAGTGATTTCAGCCATAGCTATAGTGCAGCGGAGTCGGGAGAGATTGTCTCTGTACTACAAAAAATGTTTGAAGTGCAAAAGGTCATACTGAAGGTTAACCAGCAGTATATTAAGTCTGCGGCGCAGGATGATAAGTATCGCCAAGAGCCGCCGTTTAAATTGCAGGGTAGTTACCGCAATATGAACAAGATGGCTGAAAAGCTATCGGCGGTGATGAATGATGAAGAGTTAATGACTTTGATCGCTGATCACTATGTGGGTGAGTCTCAATTGCTCACCACGGGCTCAGAGGAAAACTTACTCAAACTAGCAGAGCTGCGCGGTAATATGACTGACGCTGAACAGCAGCGTTGGGAGCAAATCAAGCAAGCCTTCCTGCGCGATAAAGCCATGGGTGGTGACGGCGCTGATGTAGGTACACGTGTTGTGGGTCAGTTGGTGGATATGAGCGAGCACTTGAAGCAGGTTAACGTGTCTATCGCTGAGTCGATCAGCGAGTCGGGCAGCAATGGTGAAAACACGGCCAAGCAGATTGCAAGGTTGGGAGCGGTGATCAATAAGCGCCTGAGCATAGGTGATGAGCTGGAGGGCTTGAGCAAGGCGATGTCCCCCTTTGCGGATATGTCAGAATCATTATCTAAGCTAGCCATGGACGTGAAGCAGTTGGCGGGCAAGCAGGCCAAGGTGGAAGTGATCAATGAAGCAGCGCCAGAGCTAGAGAAAACCCTGAAGGCAATCGCGGCAACCTTTAAAAACAGCATCCTGCCACTGGTGAAAATCATGGATGGCAAGCTGGACTTGGATTTGAACACCCACAGTAATATGGCGCTGATACTGGAGGAAATTCGTGAGCTGGATAAGGATATGGAGAAGCTAAAAAAGCCAGAAGTTAAAAAGAAAACGACTAAGTCGAAGCCCAAATAGTTGTTAGTCAACTTAAAACAGCGTGTGTATTTTTTGCTGTCTCTATTGGCCGTGCTGTGGGGCATTCAACTGCTACATCACTACTGGCTGAGCGATCTAGCGCAATACGGGATATTGCCAAGAGTACAGCAAGGCTTGCCGCATATATTTACTGCGCCGTTTATCCATGGGTCTTTTGCGCACTTAATGAGCAATACACTGCCGCTGATGGTTTTTAGCTGGGTGTGTTTATTGCGCGGTTGGGCTTACTACCTGTGCAGCAGCCTATTCATTATTGCTGTGGGTGGGCTAGGTGTTTGGCTGTTTGCGCGCATGGCTCTACATATTGGTGCTAGCGGCTGGATATTTGGCTTGTGGGCCTTGATTGTCTCTAGGGCGCTGTTTGAGAAAGACTTTAAATCTATTCTGCTGTCATTGCTGATGCTGTTTTTCTACGGAGGCATGATTTACGGGGTACTGCCCAGTGAATCGCATATCTCTTTTGAAGCTCATTTAAGCGGCTTGGTCGCGGGTATTATCTGCGCTTGGTTAAGTAGCTTACTCACTAAAACCGTTGAATATTTCCAATCTGACACGGCCTCCTAGCCACTTACATATTCCTTTATTTGTACCTTTTCGTCTCCAACTCTGTCACCTATTGTTTCTTTGCCCTAAGGCTTACTGTGTCATAAGTATATAAATATTTGTTGATAACTGGCTTAAGAGGATATGACATGTTTGGCTTATTAATGAACTGGATGCGCGATAATCAGGTATTGCCGCAGATCTCTGGCACGGAACGACAGGCTCTAGAGGCCGGAGACGTTTGGATAGAGGGCCAGTTTTTTGCCGGCAAGGCCGATTTTTCAGCAATACTAGCGCAAAACTACAATCAGCTACCCGAGCATGAACAAGCCTTTTTGGATGGCCCTGTAGAGGAGCTATTGGCAATGGCCAATAGTTACGAGCTTTCTAAGCGTCGCAAGCTGCCCCAAGAAATTATGGACTTCTTGGGTGAACACGGTTTCTTTGCCATGCAAATCGCCAAGGAATACGGTGGCATGCCCATGTCTACCCTGGGCAAGTCCTGTGTAATGGCGAAGATAACCCCTGTATCAGGTTTGATAAGCGCACTAGTCGTTATTCCCAATTCTTTGGGCGCGGCAGAGCTATTGGGGCATTACGGCACGGATCAGCAGAAGCAATATTATCTACCCAAACTAGCTAATGGAGAGTTTATTCCCTGCTTTGGCTTGACCGAGCCTACGGCGGGGTCTGATGCCGCCTCTATTCAAGCGGAAGCCCATGTATTTAAAGATAGCGATGGTGAAATTAAGCTCAAGCTGAATTTCCGCAAGCGCTATATCACCTTGGCGCCTATCTCCAATTTAATATCTTTAGCCGTGCGTTTATATGATGCGGATAATCTGTTGGGCAAGGGTGAGGATGTCGGTATCACCGTTCTGCTGTTGGAGAAGGGTATTGACGGCTTGCACATTGGTGACCACCACGAGCCGATTGGTGAGGTGTTTCCGAATGGCCCTATTGTTGGCAAGGGTGTGATCGTGCCTGCGGCTGATATTCTCGGTGGAGTCGATTACGCCGGGCAGGGTTGGAAGATGTTGATGGAGTCCCTTGCTGGTGGACGCATGGTGTCTCTACCCGCCAGCGGCATCTGTGCCATGCGTCACTCAGCCATGGTGGCAGGTGCCTACTCTATGGTGCGCCAGCAGTTTGGTATATCCATTGGTCGCATGGAGGGAGTGGAAGCTAAGGTGGGCAAGATAGCCGCTTTAACCTATATGTTTGATGCGGCGAGAATATTTGGCTGCTCGGCGGTGGACAGTGGTCTGCAACCCCCAGTCGTATCCGCGATCATGAAAGCCTATTCCACTGAGGTCGCACAAGAGCTAGCCAAAGATGCCATGGATGTAGTGGCGGGCTCCGGTGTTATGCAGGGGCCGAATAACCTGTTAGGCCGAACTTATGCGAGTGCGCCGGTCCCTGTTACTGTGGAGGGCGCCAATATCATGACGCGCACTCTGATGATTTTTGGTCAGGGCGCCACGCGATGTCACCCCTATGCCTACAAGGTGGTTGAGGCGGTAGAGCAGCAAGATGTACCCGCGTTTCGCGCGAATATTGTCGCCTGGTTGTCTTTGTTTGTGAAGCAAATGGTCATGAGTGTGGTGCAGGGCTTGAGCCGAGGCTATATAGGTACATCCATCCCCGATGTAGAACCTAAAACACGCAGTATCTATCGCCGCCTAGCTTGGTCTACTACCCGCTTTGGCCTGTTGACTAATATGGCTATGTTCCTGATTGGCGGTAAGCTAAAGGTGCGCGGCAACTTAACCGGCCGCTATGCGGATGTGCTGGCGTGGACGTATACCATTAGCGCAACTCTGCGACGCTTTGAAGCGGAGGGGCGCAAGGCAGAAGACTTGTCGGTGGTTCAGTATTCCAGTGAATATGCCCTGACTAAAATCCAGCAGGCTTTCGAGGGCATGTACGAAAATTTTGATGGTGTTGCAGGTTTCTTGCTGCGCAGTGTGGGCCGCTTTATGTTGGGTGTGAACCCCTTGGCCAAGCTGCCCAGTGACCAACTCAGCCGCGCTGCGGCGCAGAGCATACAGTCCTATAATGAACAGTTCTTCAGAATTGCTCAGGGACAGTTTGTCCCCGCCGATACGGGTAAGGGCCTAGGACGTCTATTGCAGGCCTTCCGCTTGAACACCGAGGCAGAGCCCGTGCGCAGTAAAATACGTGCCGCACAAAAGCGTGGTGACCTAGCCAAAGGCAAAATTGAAAGCTTGGCGCAGAGTGCTTGTGAGCAGGGCGTGATTACTCAAGCTGAGCAAGATATATTGCAAGAGGCGACTAAGGCTTGCTTGGCGGCTATTGAAGTTGATGTGTTCACCGCAGAGGAGTACTACGGTAGTAGCGATATTCCGGGTGTGACGGCAACGGGGGGAGTAAACAGTGCAGCTGAAGCTAAGCCTGCAGTGCAAGCCGTCAGCTGAACCAAGCGAAATGGCGTCCCCTAGAAGATTCGAACTTCTGACCTGCCCCTTAGGAGGGGGCTGCTCTATCCAGCTGAGCTAAGGGGACATTGGGTAAAATGGGTTCTGATGAACCGAGTCGTATTTTACCTAGAAAGTTAGAGGATACAATGGTGATTGGGAAAGGCTGCTGGGAGGTGGTCTTTTTTGTTTGTGGGGGTGGTTGGTGTGTGGAGAGGCGGGATAGGGTAGTATTTAATCCAAAGTTTAGTTGATCGTAATTTACATAAATGGAATAACAATGAGTGTCATAGGATTTTTAAAGGATAAGTTTAGTAGTAAGGGTAATGAGCCTGAGGTCGAAGCTTTGCCGTGGGAGGCTGGGGAGTCTATATACCACTTCATTGATACCAACATAGACCCTGAAACAGGTAAGCTGAAAGCGGACTCTGGCGAGTTACCTGATGAAATACCGGCTGAAGCAGGTGCCCTCCGTTGGGCCCCAGGAGCACTGGATGGTGCTATGGGGCACCATGCTTCTCTTGGAAGCGAGAAAAAGAGCATTAAGAAAATTGTTAACTTGGTTGACAGTGTTGCAAGGAGTGATAATCAGTTATCAAAAGTGAATTTGTATAAGCTTCTTGAAGACGATGAAATACTATCATTGATCGATGATGTTTTAGAAGAGCTTGGTAAACGTGGGGTTCCAGTAGAGCCATATCTTCTTAAGTTCTTACAGTTCCTGGTTAGGCGATCAACTCATCGCGGGCCAGTCAAATTTTCGATAGCTCTTCTTGGTGCTATTCAGGATGTTGACTCTACTGAGTTCATTAGAAAGCTAGGGTCTCATGAAGAGTTCACTTTGTATGCTGCTACAGCCCTTGCAAATGGAAGTGGTGATGTAGAACTCGAGTTATGGGACCTTGCAAAAAAAGTTGATGGCTGGGGGCGGATTCAGCTAGTTGAACGTTTGGCAGAAACTCAGAATGTAGATATTAAGAAATGGATACTGCTTGAGGGTTATAAGAATTCGGTGATGTATGAGTACTTAGCATATATAGCGGCATCAACTGGAGAACTTCACAATGCGTTGAATCAAGGGTTTGTGGATGACAAGCTTCTAGAAGCAGCAAGCGATATTCTTCAGGCTTTAATGGCAGGTGGTCCAGCAGAAGACTTGTCTTGCTATGAAGAAGCGCCAGGGGCAATCAAAGACTACCTTCGACATATTGAAGCTCATCAAAGTAATAAAAAATTATCTTACTTCCTGACTGTGCAATATTTGGCAGAGTATTTGACCGATTTAGATGAAGAGGACTCTCAAGCGTGGGCGGACTCTAAATCTGATATTCAGAATAAATGTTCAGAGGTACTCGCGTGGAGTGGATGGTTGGGATTGGCAGCTGAAAACCTAAAATCTAAAAACAGCTATGATTTTCACATAGCTGACCAAGTTGCTAAGCACTTAGGGTTGAATACGTGGGATGTGCATTGGGAGAGGCTTCAGGATGAGCCTTTTGAATTTTCCAAGTGGCACCATGTTATGGGGCTGGCTAATATAGAAAATATTGACCAAATATTAGATTTTGCTGATAAAAAAATCCCCCTAGAAAAAGTTGCAACAGGCGCAGCAGAAGAAATGGGTTTTGGTGACGAATTTACTATTCATGGTTGTGTGGAAACAATAGCTAGTGGACTAGACCAATTTTCAGGGAAGGGGCTTAAATTCATTGAAGCTAGCTTGAAAAGCCCAGTTACAAGAGGGAGAAACATGTCAATGAATGCGCTAGAAGCATGGGGTAAAGATACTGTTGAATCATTAGGCGCAATGGGGTTGGTACTTGAGGCACTAAAGGTTGAGCCAGATGAAGACGTGAGGGAGAGGCTAGACGCTTTTAGGAGTGGTAGAGAGCCAAAGTGGGATTAGCTCCCAGTTTTAAATCGTATCTAAAGAGGCTGCCAATTGGCGGCCTCTTTCCCTCATAGGGCAACACACCGAGGCCAACCAGCTCTAGACATAACTTTAGCGGCTTCGTTATATCCCCCAAATAAAAAATTATTTTATACTCCCGCCTATAAGGCGCACTATGCACGCACTAGACAAAGGAGTCAGTAATATGTCAGATGATGAAAAACTAGGTTGGTGGCAGGTATTTAAATCTACCGCCATGTCATTTTTGGGTGTGCAGAGTGAAGAGGCGCGTATACGTGATACTAAGCACGATAACCTAAAGCCTTTTATCGTGATGGGCATTGTGATGACCATAGGCATGGTGCTGGGTTTGATTGCTGTGGTTCAAATTATTTTGCACTACGCTGGCGTTTAGCTGAGTAAGGTCTAGGCTATATTTACATTTGTTTACCTGCTTGGCAGGTAAAGTCGTGGGCTTTGCGGCAAGATAGCGCAATTGAATAAACGGAATATACCAATGAAAACAATAACAATCGTTTTATTAAGTGGATCCTTACTACTTACGGGCTGTAAGTCTCTAGAGCCCTTTGTACAAATAGCGGCACAGCAAATGAGCCAGCAGAATCTTGCACCCTCTCAGGCGGATTCTTCCTCTGCTATCAAGCAGGCACTGGGCAAGGGCGTCAGCACCGCTATTGCTAGCTTAGGCCGAGACGGTGGCTTTAGCTTAAGCGCCTTTAAAATCCCCTTGCCAGAGCAAGTGCAAAGTACTGCGGATACGGCACGCAAGCTGGGCTTGAATAAATACGTGGATGAGTTTGAGTTAAGTATGAACCAGGCTGCGGAAAAGGCCGTGCCTGTTGCAGCGGATGTGTTTAAGGGCGCGATCGCGCAAATGAGCATGCAAGATGTTGTGGGTATATTGACCGGCGGCGATAACGCCGCGACGGATTACTTCAAGCGCACTAGTGGTGCGGTGTTAGAGTCTAAGTTTAAGCCTATTGTGACGGATGCCACGGCCAAGGTTGGGGTGACTAGCTACTACAAACAACTCGGCGACAAGGTGCAAAAATATGGTCAGTTCCTAGGCGTGTCTGCGCCAGCTGCGGTTGATTTAGATGGTTATATCACCCAGCGCTCTACCGATGCTCTGTTTAGCAAGATTGGCGATGAAGAGAAGCTCATTCGAGCTAATCCTGTACAGCGCACTACAGAGCTATTGCAGAAAGTATTTGGCTATTATTCTAAGGCTAAGCCTGCTGCCTAGTGTGATCTCCGCCTGCCTACAGGGCAGGCTGTTTATATCCCCCGCTGGCGCTGTTCAGGCGCTATAATGCTATTTTAATCGCCTCGAACTCTCTACATGTCTCCGCCTTCCAAACCCACAAAAAAAACGGCCAAGAAGAAAGCGGCTAAGAAGAAAGTAACAAAAAAGAGCGTTACTAAGAAAGCTAGTAAGAAAAAAACAGTCAGAAGAAAGGCCGCCAAGAAAGCGAGCAAACGTGCAAAAAAGCCAGCTAAGCGTTCTTTACTTAGGCGCCTACTGCCCTTTGTAGGTTTTCTAGTAACAATATGTTTAGTGGCTGCAGTAATGTTTACTGCCTATCTCGATCACACTATCCGTCAGCAGTTCGAAGGCAAACGCTGGTCGCTGCCCGCCCGTGTGTATGCACAGCCCCTGGAGCTATACCAAGGCAAGCCCCTGAGCTTTCCCTCTCTATATAAAGAACTAGAAGTGGCGGGCTATCGCCGAACACCGCGAGCCCAGCAGCCCGGCACCTATAAACATACTGGCCAGCATATCCGCATTAGCACACGGGACTTCCAGTATTGGGATGGCTTTGTCGCGGGCACCACTTACGATATCAAAGTGGATACGGGGCTGGTGCAGTCTATTCACAGTGAGGGCCAAGAGTTAGCAGTGATGCGGATAGACCCAGCGCAGGTCGCGGCTATCTACCCCCAGCATCAGGAAGACAGAGACTTGCTGGCCTATGCGGATATACGAGAAAGTCTACTTAAGGCCTTGCTGCTGATAGAGGATCAAAAATTCTACCAGCATCACGGCGTGCGTCCCCTAGCGATTGCCCGAGCCTTGTTAGTTAATCTGCAAGCGGGGCGAGCAGTGCAGGGCGGCAGCACCTTGACCCAGCAGCTGGTGAAGAATTACTTTCTGACCCATGAGCGCAGCTTGTCGCGCAAGCTGCAAGAGGCGTGGATGTCGGTGCTGCTGGAACTGCACTATGAGAAGAACGACATTCTTGAAGCCTATGTGAATGAGGTGTTTTTAGGCCAAGACGGTGATCGCGCTATTCATGGCTTTGGCCTCGCGGCGCGTTATTACTTTGACAAGCCCTTGGCGGATACCAGCATAGAGCAGCAGGCCTTGTTAGTAGCCATGGTAAAGGGGGCGACCTTTTATAATCCCCGCCGCCATCCCGTGCGTGCGAAAAAGCGTCGCGATTTAGTGCTAGATCAGCTGTTGAAATTTCAGGTGATTGATACCGAGACCGCTCTGCACGCCAAGCGTCAGCCCCTGGGCGTAGTCACTAAGCCGAAAAGCTATCGCAACCGCTATTTGGCCTTTACTCAGTTGGTGCAGCGCCAGTTGCAAAGAGACTATCAAGAGTCGGATCTGCGCACGGAGGGTCTGCGTATATTCACTACCTTGGTGCCCAGCTCGCAGCATTGGCTAGAGCAGTCAATAAGCTCGCATATTAAGCATTTGGAGCAGCGCGCGGACGTGCCTAAATACAGTTTGCAGACGGCGGCTATTGTCAGTGATAGCCGCAGCGGTGAAGTGCTCGCGCTGGCGGGGGCTAGAGACCCACGTGACAGTGGCTTTAATCGCGCCCTCGATATCAAGCGGCAAATAGGCTCATTAGTGAAGCCAGCGGTGTATTTGACCGCCTTACAGCAAGGCTATACGGCCGCGAGTGTATTGGACGATACCCGCTTTGATCATGTGGGTGAGCGCATGAATGTTTGGTCGCCGCAGAACTATAGCGCCAAGGAATATGGCGACGTGTTGCTGTATCAGGCACTGATTAATTCATACAATATCTCAACGGCGCGTTTAGGCTTAGAGCTAAGCGTGGCCAAGGTTAGTCGCTCCCTGCGCAATCTCGGACTGGCTGGGCAGTGGTCGGATTATCCGTCGATATTGCTGGGGGCGCTGGAGAGTTCTCCCTATGACGTGGCACAGATGTATCAGACCTTGGCGGGCCAGGGTTTTTATACTCCCTTGCGTGCGGTGCGCGAGGTGGTTACTGCCGGCGGCTCGCGTTTGCAGCGCTATCCCCTAGAACTGGAACAGCGCATTGCATCGAGGGAGGCTTATTTGATCAATAGCTTGCTGCAGAAGGTCGCAGTGCAGGGCACAGCTAAGCGCCTAGCCTCGTCACTGCCGGGCCTGCAGGCGGCGGGTAAAACGGGTACCACTAATGATGGTCGCGACACTTGGTTTGCCGGCTTCACGGGGGAGCATCTGGCGGTGGTTTGGCTAGGTCAGGATAATAACCAGCCGACTTCGTTGACAGGTAGCTCGGGGGCCTTGCCGATCTGGGAGGGTTTGTTTAAAAATCTACCATCTCGCCCCTACCAGGCCACCCAACCACAAGATATTGTATGGGCATGGGTGAATGAAAGCGGCGAATTAAGTGCATCTAAATGCCAAAATACCGTACAATTGCCCTTTATAAAGGGTACAGAGCCTGCTAAGTTGGCTGCATGCTCTGATAAAGGCTTTTTTGATACATTATTTAACTGGTAGCTGGGCATAATAATAACCGCTATTGCTACTGGAGTTTTAGGAAAATGGGAGAGTAAAAACATGAACAATTCTGTAAAGCTTATCGCTGTATTGGGAACTGCGGTTCTATTACAAGCCTGTGGTTCTTCACCTAAAAAGGGTGATGTATCCGACAGCTTCGAGTCTGGTTTTGACTCGGCGTATTCACAAGGTAGTGGCATACAGGACAACACTAAAATCCAGCACTCTATTGGCAATGCTGCCGTGGTCGCCATGTGGGAGCGCGCAGAAGCTGCTCGTTTGACTGGCGACCTAGATGGCGCCGTTGCTCAGCTAGAGCGCGCTATCCGCATCGACCCTACCGATGCTGTGATTTGGAGCCGTATGGCTCAGCTGCGTTTAGAGCAGAACAACTATGTATCCGCTGAGAATATTGCGACTAAGTCGAACCAGTTA
>Ga0105356_10003265_pt1 | contig 16003 bp, 13 predicted proteins | sample GOMGulsemesocosm_3_FD_83502 | JGI IMG/M metagenome (GOLD analysis project Ga0105356, IMG submission 83502) | Methane-oxidizing microbial communities from mesocosms in the Gulf of Mexico - GOM9D Gulf of Mexico | ecosystem: Environmental > Aquatic > Marine > Cold seeps | place: Gulf of Mexico...
ATTTAGTTAAAACTTATTACAAAACGAAGAAAAAAGCCGCTATGGCCGTAATATTTAATTAGCAGGGACAAATCGAAAACGGCTTCCTGTAAACTTTTGTGCCAAGATATCTACAGCCGATTCTTTTAATTGTAAGACCCTAGGATAGCCACCCGTTGTTTGGCAATCTCGCAGTAAAACAATTAGACTTCCTGAAGGCGTCAACTGCACCGTTCCCGGCATAACTAAGGAAGTAATAATGGCTTGTAAGCTATTGTTAAAGGGTTCCTTTAACTGATAAGCCATTCTGCTATGATTCTTAGAAACCGAAAACTCCTGGCTAAATAATTGCTTTTGTTGAGCCTTGCTAAGCTGATCAAATTCAGGGCCTTTAAACACTTCGATACTCATGGTTTTAAACTGCGCTCTATTTATTTTTAATGCAGCATTAGAGGCTTGCATACTTTTGGTTGCCTTCCCTATTTGAAGCTCATCTCCTTTACTTAGTCTAAAGTCCTTAGTAATCCCCTTATACATACTGCGACTCTGCATCACGATTTCAGACTGAAACCCTCCAGAAACTGCTATATAGGCCCGAAAACCGTATTTAAGCCTCCCAAAGGACAAGACATCCCCTTTTTTTATCTGGATGAGTTGATTATTTTTAATATTCTCAGCATTAAGCAGAGGAGACAGGTCTGCTCCCGTAATACAAATGCAAGTATCACTATTAAAAAAAAGCTCCGGCCCTGTCATAGTAACTTCCAGAACGGCAGCCTCAACTTTATTATTAAGCAGTGCATTGGATAATTGTGCCGAATAACGATCCATAGCACCTGAATACGGAACGCCATACTCTTGATAATTCATTCTTCCCAGATCCTGAATACAAGTAAAAAACCCTGGCTTTAACATTTTAATCATCAATCACCTCACTTTCTAACTGATAAATACCGGCCTCGACCAATGTTTTTATTCCATCATATTCGGATTTAGACACCTCATAAAATTGAATTTTGTCTCCGGCTTCGGCAAAACACGGTTCCTTTTTTGACACATCGAAAAAAGAAATCGGTGAATTTCCAATGATATTCCAACCGCCTGGACTTTCATTTGGGTAGACTCCAGTTTGACTTCCACCAATGGCAACTGCCCCTTTTTTTACATGTAATCTCGGTGTTGCTTTCCTCTGAAAATGAAGCTTTTTATCCAAGCCTCCCAGATATAAAAACCCGGGCAAAAATCCTATAAAATAAACGCTGTAAACAGCCTCAGAATGCAAGGCGATAATTTCTGTTTTAGACAGCTTAGTTTGGACGGACATCGCTTCCAAATCTAAGGCAAATACATCTTCATAACACACAGGAATCCTCCAGTGCCTATTGGCACTTTTAATTGTACTCACTCTTTCGGAATACAGTGCTTTTAGATGCTTAATTTCACCATAGACATCGTCTATAGCTATATTATAAATAACTAATATCGAGTTATATGCAGATTTTACCTCAACTAAACCTTTAATCGATTGATTTACTATAGCGCTTTTAAAAAGTAGCAAGTCATTTAAAATAGAACTGTCAATTTCAGAGGGCCATTCTATCAAAATAGACCGGTCTCCAAAGGGCTTGTAGTTGAGTTTAAAATCCTTCAAAATACTATTGAATTTTAATTCCAGAGTCCGTTAATTTTTCACGTAAATTTTTAGCGAGATCTAGGGCTTTCGGATTGTCCCCGTGTATACAAAAGGTACTCGCTTTTATCGAAACCTCTACCCCACTTATACACTGCACTTTTTCTCGTTTTACGATTTGATGTACCTGTCTATATACAGCTTCAGGATCGCTAATAATGGCATTGTCTTTTTTACGAGAGACCAGAGTTAGGTCCTCATTATAATTTCGATCCGCGAAAGCTTCATACATCACCGGAATCTTTTCGGCGACAGCCAGATCCGCGATCACAGAACCATAAGGCACATAGAGCTCCAATGGCAGCGCAATGCTTTTCATCACCTCAATAATGACCTTGGCCGTATCCTTATCGACGGCGGCAAGATTATATAGGGCTCCATGAGGTTTTACATGATGTAGTGCGGCATGTGACTCCCTAACCACACCCATCAAGCTTTTAATTTGTCCTTTAATAGAAGTATACAAAGCTGCGCAGGACATCTCTACAACAGTCCTTCCAAAATTTTCTCTATCGGGAAACGAAGGGTGCGCACCTATTTTTACGCGATGTTCTTTCGCTAATTCCACCACTGCCCTCATGGTATCAAGGTTTCCGGCATGGCCTCCACAGGCAATATTACAAGAGGAGATTAAAGGTAATAAGGCTGCTTCGTTGCCTATACCCTCACCTACATCTGCATTTATGTCTATAGAAAATTGATGCATTATAACATTTCAAATACTTTAGCGATACTCTTTAATCCTAAAAAGATTGTTATTGCTAAGATAATAATCCCTAAAATATTTTGTCTTAGGTTATTCTTATATTTTCCTAATACGGCGGATTTATTAACAATCCAAATTAAGAACCCAGCAATTATCGGTAATAATAGTCCATTTGCCACCTGAGCAAATTTTATAATTTCTATGGATTTAATCCCTGAAGACGAAGACAATACTCCGACGATTAGAATAAACATCCATACCCCTCTAAACTTTTTAGTTTTCATATTGGTAGACCAGCCCAGACAACCGGTTGCAACATAGGCCGCAGCCAATGGAGCCGTGATCGCACTGGTAATCCCTGCTGCAAATAATCCCACCGCTAAAAAATATTTAGAAAAGCTTCCAAACAGGGGCTCCAATCCTTTGGCTAAATCGGCCGCATTATTAATATCCTGTGTTTGAATAGCAGCTGCCGATATCATGATACACATAGACACCATCCCTCCGAGCACTATAGCTACAATGGTATCCTTTCTGGCGTATTTTAAATCACTTTCATTATGCCATTTTTCCTTGACTAAGGCGGCGTGCAAAAACAAGTTATAAGGCACTACTGTCGTCCCTATTAAGCCAATAATAGTCAGAATACTCTCATCAGGGAATTCAAGGGTAAAAACGCCTTTAAAGATCTCCGTGAGATCTGGCTTGGTCAGTATTGCGGTCACCAAAAAGGCGAAACTCATTAAAATCACCAGACTTACTAATGCTTTTTCCAAAACCTTATAATTACCAATATAAAGCAGAACAAATGCCACCATACCAATAGCCAAACTAAAATAATTCATTGAAAAGCCTCCTAAATCTAAGGCATTATATCCAAAAACAGCCTCTAATCCTAATACCCCTCCACTGATATTTCCGGCTTCATAGGCGGCATTTCCTATCACAATAGCGGATAGGATAAGTATAATCGCTAAGGTTCTGAAAATCGGGTTTTTGATTTCTGTTCTGATAATTTCAGAGAGTCCTTTTTGAGAAATGATCCCTAATCGCGCCGACATTTCCTGAAGCACAATAGTGGCAATAACAGAGAGCACCATCGCCCAAAGCAAAGCAAAACCAAAATTAACACCAGCAACCGTACATAAAGTTACCGTTCCAGGACCTATAAAAGCCGCTGCCACTAAGGGACCTGGACCAATATTCTTAAACCAATTTTTTATCATAAATCCAATACCTATTAAAATTCAAAATCACTTAGTAAAACCATTTACACCGACTCCTTTTGTATCTAAAAAAGAATCATAGCTAATGTAAGCATTCAAATGGAAAATGCTATTAAATGTAGGTTCATAAAAAAAGGGTACGATTATTAGTCGTACCCTTTTCTAGTATTAGAAAGACTTACTACATTTTAATATTCGTAAGTTTCACTTCTTTAGCATCCTTATCTAAAAGAATAACTTCATCAAAGCCTGCATTTTTGAATTTCTCAAATTGTGTAGCGGCATCCCCAATAATCAGGTATCCCATTTTAGATGCATCGAGATATTTATTAGCCAAAGCTTTATGCTGTTCTAAGGTCATGTCTCCAATGATCTTCTCTTCACCAGCGATATAATCACTATCTAATTTATAAGCACTTATATTTTGAAGCATGCCTAACAAGGCGCCATGTGTTTCGAAACGTCTGGCATTTGATTTAATCAGTGCATTTTTAGTAAAATCTAAATCTTCCTGAGAAATTCCTTGTTTATACTTTTCAATTTCTTCTTTAAATATTTTAACCGACTCGAACGTTGTATTGGTTCTCACACTAGAAGATGCGGTAAACGCTCCTCTAATTTTAGTTCCGCTAAACCCTGTTCTGGCGCCATAAGTATAGCCTTTTTCTTCTCTTAAAATTAAATTTACATTTCCAGAGAAAGAGCCTCCCAGTTTATAATTCATTACGGTTGCTGCAAAATAATCAGGATTGGTACGTGCCATAGACAAATATCCTATATTAATTACAGATTGCTTAGCATTTGGAATATCTACAAAATACAAAGAAGACTTATCACGAGCAGGACTAATCTCATAAGTTGGAATCACAACATCCTTAGCTTCCCACTTAGTTTCTAAATCGCTCAATACAGCAAGAGCATCCGCTTTATTAATATTACCTACAACATGAAAATTACTTATTGACGGTGAAAAGTTATTCGTATAAAAGACTTTTAAATCGTCCATAGTAATTGATTGCACCGATGCTTCAGTTCCTGAAGTAGGGTAAGCAAACATGTGCTTCTCACCGTATAACAATTTATTCGCAACATTTTGAGCCACTGTATTAGGGTTTGCTGCCGATCGCTTAATACGGTTAATCGTACTCATTTTAATACGTTTCAACTCCTCTTCATCCCATCGTGGTTCGAGTAAGATTTCCTCAATAAGATCCATTGTTTTCTCAAAGTTTCTCACTAAAGTATTTCCTCTAATGGTAATCGTTTCTCTTCCAGTATACATATTGATCGAAGCGCCTAACAATTCAATCGCCTCTTCTAATTCTTCTGGCGTTTTAGTCGCTGTCCCTTCCATCAAAATATCCGTCATTAAATTAGCAACACCAATTTTATCGAAAGTATCTAATAAATGTCCACCTTCAAGTACCAAACTAAAGTTAACTAATGGTAATTCTGTTTGTTCAATTCCAAACACTTTCATCGAGTTCGCAAGGGTAGCATTCCAAGATACAGGAATGTTTAATTTTGGTGTTTCACCTGTTCCCGGCTCAACCGATCTGTCAAAATTTGAAGGTGTTTTAGCAACTTCATCGGCAGCATCTTCGATGGATACATCGACATTTTCTTTAATTTCCTCTTCGACAACTGCAGCCATTTGAGAATCTTTAGCCGCTAATTCCAGCTTTCCTTTAGGAACAAAACTCGTAATTACATAAGGCTTATCCTTGATATAGGTATTATACACACGGATAACATCCTCCTTAGTAACCGCTTTAATATTTTCAATATCCTGAGTTATAAATCCAGGATCACCCGCAAAAACGTTGTATTGAGCCAATTGCCAAGATTTTCCTAAAGCGCTACTAATTCCGTTATAGAAATTGGTTTCTAATCCTGCTTTAATACGCTCTACATCCTTATCTGATACGCCATCCGCTTCAAACTTACTAAAGGCTTCAAATACAGCTGCTTCAACATCAGCTAAGTTTTTACCATCATTGGCTGTGATATTAACGCGAAAAACACCAGCTAATTCCTGAGAGTTATTCCAAGCATTGGTACTTGCTGTTAATTCTTTGTCTTTAACCAATACATTATATAATGGTGCTTTTTTGCCATCGGCTAATAATTGCCCGAGGAAATCTAAAGCATAGGCATCATCTTGATACTGCTCTAAAGTTGGCCATACCATATTTAACTGTGCTGCCGTAGCAAAATTATCCTCGTGGTACAAACGTTTTGTTTCACTTAGTGTTACGCGTTGTGCTTCCAAAGGTGCAACCTCTTGACGACGTTTAATCTCACCAAAGTACTTTTCAATAAGGGTTTTAGCGGCTTCTGTTTCAAAGTCTCCTGCCAAAACCAAGGTCGCGTTATTAGGTCCGTAATACTTATCATAAAACTCCTTTACATCTTCAATAGTAGCACTTTGTAAGTCCACTAATTCTCCAATAACCTGCCAGTTATACGGATGTCCTTCTGGGTAAATAGCTTTATCTAACACCCAACCTGTATGGCCATAAGGGTTATTATCTACACGTTGTCTTTTTTCATTCTGAACAACTTCCTGCTGATTATAAAATGCAGATTCGGTTACAGTATTAATTAAAAATCCCATACGGTCACTTTCTAACCACATGATTTTTTCTAAGGCATTATTAGGAACTATTTCGTAATAAATGGTTCCATCTTTCCAGGTACCACCATTAAGTGTTCCTCCTGCATCTTGGATTTTTTTAAAAAATTGATCCTGAGGCACATTTTCAGATTCCTGAAATAACATGTGCTCAAATAGATGTGCAAAACCAGTCCTTCCGGTCTTTTCTCTGTTTGATCCCACACCATATTGAATGGCTAAAGATACAATGGGGTCTGATTTGTCTTGATGAAGGACAATCTGAAGACCATTTTCTAATTCGTACTTTTCAAATTCAATAGCGAGTGTATCTCCCGAGCCACCTTCTGGTTTACAAGCAGTAAAACATAAGAGCAGTCCTGTAAAAACAAGAGCTACTGAACGTAATTTAAGATTGATCATAGTGTTTAATTTATAAATTTAAGATGTTAAAAATAAGAAAATTTAACTTAGCATATTTTCTTACAACAAAAGCTTATTAACATATGTTAATCGTCTGAAGGTAAACATTAATTTTCCGAACGCATCGAGTTTAAGGCGTAAATAGCAAAACTCCCCAGCCAATGCCCGCCTTCATAACTATCACCAACGATATTAGGAAGTGAATAATTAATATGCTTATTGGCAATTTGTTTTAAATGCTGATACTCAGGAAGGCCCTCTGCAATCTTATTCAAGCTCCAGGCACGAGAAAAATTTACGCCATCAAGATGTACTAATTTACCGTCTGTTCTGTCAGATACAATTCCGGTTTCCAAATTAAAATCCTTTTGTTGTAATTGGGGTAAAAAATTCGCCAACCAAGTTTTAAACTCATCCTGTGGCAAGATGCGTTTCATTATAGCAGCCTCTTCTAAACAGGGTGATAAGAAATCGAATCCACTGGGTTCCCATGACAATGGACAACTTTGATCATTCAAATAAAAATCTCTGGCACGTTGCTCTATGCTCATTTTCAATTGGCGATGATTAACAACAAGGGCATAATCATAAGCGAAAGACAGTCCAAAGCCAGTATTTGGATGTTCCCCAACGCGGATAGGATAATTTAATCTCGGTAAAAATTCGATAAATTTCTCAATCATTACATCGGTAAGCGGTTGCAAGTTAGATTCCAATTCACGAGCAATATCAGTATCCCAAGTATGCAATTCCTCAGCGAGTTTAAGCACCCAAGCCCAACCGTAGGTACGCTCGTAGGAAGCATTGTGCTTCCCTTCAAAATAAGCAATCTCGATGGCAATATTCTCTTTGGATATATTTTTTAGCAATTTGGTTTTTATGGTTTCTCTGTCTTCCAGATTTGGAAATTGTTTCAACAAAGAGACCAAGCTCCAATGCCCATGAACCGCCGAATGCCAATCGAAACATCCATAAAATGCAGGATGCAATTGTTTTGGTGATTGTAAATCTTGAGCTCCACCAATAGTTTGATTGAGCTTGTTTGGATATTCGGTTTCCATGCAATGCAATGGCAATTGTGCAAGTCGATTAGCTTCTTCAAGATTAAGAACTGGGGTTTTAACTATTTCGACCTCTGATTTCTGAAATGACTTTTGTTTTTTATCTTCAGAAGAATTGCAGTTGAAAAGAAGACTCAATATTAATAATAGGCCTAGTTTTTTCATAATATAAGGTATTGGATTTTTATTTTATAAGCAGGGACAATATAGCAGAAATTTTCAGCACAACCAACCTTCGTTATCCGTACTTTCTTATACTAATTAAAGGTTAAATAGAAATTTGACTATTTTTCCTTAGCAGCCTAAACACCTTTTATTTCAACAACAAAAAAGAAGTCTCTTGTAAGACTTCCTTTAAAAACTATTGGCATCAATTTTAGATTTATCCTCCAATAGACTTCTTTTTTATTAATTTTCAAATACAGCAACGGCTCTTACAGGAGATCCCGTTCCTCCTCTAATCTTTAGAGGCAGACCTATAAATCTAAAACGCCCTCTGCCAATTAAAAGATGAAGGTTTATCATATTTTCATAATGTGTAAAATTCAGTGCGCCACAGATTTCATGAACTTTTTTATTAGAAATCCCTGGGACACCTGGAGACATGGTTTCAACTCCAAAAGCAGAAATCCCCTGACCACCTAGCCACCTCGCTGCTTCTGCAGTTATTCCTGGGCCTTTACCCCAATTATCAGTATTGAAGTGTTTTCTATAATGGTCGGTATACAATAACACCGTATCGCCCTTTTTAATTTCAAGCTGAGCATCTTTAAGGGCCTCTTCAATTTCTGAATGTGTAATAAGCTGCCTCAAATCTTTATTTGAAAAATCAAGGCATATGCCTTCTGTATAAAACATAGAAAGCGGCATGGTATCAATGGATTGACCTTTATATTCCTTAGCCATATGATTTATAGCATCAACGTGAGTTCCCGTATGTTCCCCGAGTTCCATTTTATGCACACTAGGGGTCTTCTCTTTAGGATTCTCAATACCTTCCCATTCTTCATGGGTATTATGAATGCTAATTTTGACCTGTGGTAAGGTCTTATAAACAGGCATTCCTTCAAATATTTCTTGACTTAAATCGATGATCTCACTCATTTATTATTCTAATCTAAGCACAGGGAATTGGCCCATGCAATTTGCCGCTAATTTAAGCATTTATTGAACCTGAGATAGCAACTTTTGTTAATAGGCACTGGTTATTTTCTCAATTCTAAAGTAATTAAGTCTTGAATGTTAACCATTGTTTTTATAACATTGGAAATACGATGCATGCCTCCTTCAAAATTGTCTCGATTCATAATCAATAAATTACGAGCAGCTGTGTTATTTTTAAAAATATCAAAATCTCTAACTTCGACATAATCTTGAAATTTAAACGCTTCAACTTCTGTTTTCAATATAGGCATCCAGTCACGGTTAAAGGTAATTTCAATATCTCCAATAGATTTTATCATATGACTTACTTCATCGTCGTAATACGTTCCTATAAGTAAGCGTAATTGTTTATTTTGGATTTGATCCAAACCTTTTGATTTCACTACCTCGTAAGCATTTGTTAGGGGCTGAAATCGCACGAATTGAATAATATCCCCTAGCCAAAATTTCAGACTATCCTTTTCTTGTTCATTCCAATTGCCTTCTAAAAATTTATTCGAAGATAGAATAGCATTTTCAAAATTGCTTATAATATTGTCTAAAGAAAGCCTATCCTTTATTAAATTTTCATGAATTTGCGTGAGCATTTCTGATTCGAAGGCCCTGCTTTTATTGTTTTCATTCCAATTATTAATTGAAAGCGCTATTAAAATCCCAAATACAACAAGTACTATTTCTCCAATAGCATAAAGGATATATTTATTGAACTTATTTTTAGATAGGAGTGTTTGACGTATATGTCTAAAAAAATTAATCATGGTTTAGTCTTTTTTTAGAATAAAAGTCAAGGGCAGGTGCAATCTTTCTCCCCATGAATTTTGGTTATGCTTTCCGCCTTCAAACTCCTTTGTCATCCAGTTTTTATTGTCGTATCCTTTCGATATCATTATTTGATCAATCTTTTGCTGATAAGGTTTGTATAAAGCGTCAATTTCCTCCGTTCCGTAATCAAAATATATGCTATGTGATTTAGGATCTGGGAGATTAGAATTCAAATATTTATAAATCGCTTTAGGAATAAAAGTATTAGGCTCAAGAATCCCTGGCCAATGTGTAGACATGCATATTGCCTTACCAAAAACATTGGGGTATTCACAGATACTGTATATTGAAATTAGACCTCCATAACTAGATCCAGCAACAAATGTATGATCACGGTCTTTATAAACTGAAAATGTTTTATCTATAAAAGGCTTTAATTCTCTAACGACGAATTTTAAATAATTATCAGACTGGATCTCGCCCTCTAAAATAGGATTTCCAGTATTAAACAGTTCTGCGGCGTAATACATTTTTTGTTGTTCTGTAGTTAAACTTTCAAAAACTTTTTGAGGGCAATATTCACTTTGTCGGGTGGCTTCACTATTCCAAATGGCTACCACAATACAATCTCTTATTCTTTCTTGCTTTAACAAGGATGATAAAACTTCATCTACTCCCCATTCTTGTTGGTTCCAAGATAAATTTGGATCAAACAAAGAGGCGCCATCGTGCATATATAAGACTGAATATTTTTTATTTTCATCATAACTGGATGGGAGCCAAACATCGATATTTCGAGCTGTAACAAACTTAGAATCAAAATTTTCAAAATGCTTAATTGTTCCTTCAGAAACCTTTGGAATCTGAGCACTCACCGAAGCTACAAAAATAAATAGGATTAAAAGTTGAAGAAATCTATTAGGTATCATATTAAAGTTGTTTTTTTATCTCAGATCTTTCAAGTGTATTAATTATTCCAATTCCTTATCAATTCTGGTAATGAGTTGCTTTGTCGTTGAAATCATGTCATTATATTTTTGAATTAAAGACTTGTTATTATAAACAGAAAGCGCACATCCATTCTTAAATTTTTGACTCCTCAACAATTCCTCAACTTTTTCTTCACTAATGTTAATTTTTGCTTCTTCATCGCTATTTTCATTTTGTTGAATGAAATTTTTCATAGCAGGATTAACATCAGCAATACTAAAATATTGATCATAGATAAGCCCTTCAAAATCGTGTTGCAGATGATTCTCCACAAATCTTATTTTCTTATACCCTATTTCCATATTAAGAAGATCATTTTTAATAGAATCATTTGAAATAATAGCAAGATTACCCGAATTCAATAATTCCTGAAAGGTATTGCTATTATAGTCACTAGGAAACCAAAGCAGAAAGATCCAAGTATGATAATTAAAATAATCCAGATCTGTTACAGGAGTATCTTCATAAAAGTCAAGTAAAATATTAGCTGATTTTATATGATTCTCTCTTGAGTGGATAAAATTTTGAAGTTCTGATAAGTTTAAGGATAGGTCGGCTTTAATGCCTTGTAAATAATTATGCTCCTTGACCCTAATTTTATCCATTTCGTTCGCATTATTTATTGAAAGTGCAATCAAAATTCCGATAACAACAAGTACTATTTCTCCAATGGCATAAAGGATATATTTATTGAACTTATTTTTAGATAGGAGTGTTTGACGTATATGTCTAAAAAACTTAATCATAAATTTTAAATTTTAATTCTATCAATCCGCAAGCGGGTATCTCCACCAAAGGTCCACAAGTCCTCTGATGTTGTGTTACAAAATTTTGTTGCGATAATCTCAAAAAAATAATCATCGTTAGTTGTTTTCCTAGCATTCAAAACGAACACTTATTATCAGTCACTTCAAAAGACAGTCTTAAAAGCACCCATTATTTAATTAAGCTTTTGTTGATGAGTCTTTTATATTTTTTAGTTAATCATCGGTTTAGTCATATTAATGATTGAATCCATGGTTGTCATTAAACCATTCCTATATTGAGTTGTAATTATATCCTTCCATGGGTTTCTCCACATAATGGTAAGCAATTCACCTTTTCTTCGTACGAGTAGGCGCTCAAGTTTTTTGTGTGTATCTTCGGATAACGACACAGTTGTATCCCAAAACCCACGTTCATTGAGAAGAATATCTTCGCGAAAATTGGCTAATCTTTTAAGTTCATTCTCTTTTTGCTTATAATCTATAAATTCATCACTCCAGGAAATTAAAAGGCGTTTTAGAGGATGATTTTGAATTAATTCTATTTGCCCGGAATTAATTAGGGACTCTACACTACTGCTAATGGGATCAAAGGTAATATGAGAAAAAGGCTTCCAATATACCGGCATAATCTCGGGCCAATTTTTTTCTGTTAATGGAAATAATGCTATAAGACTGTCAGATACTAAAATTCCCCTTTCCATGCTGGCCTGAACCAATTCAAAATGCCTTTTGTTTTTCACAAAATCTTCATAAACATCCCTTAGGTATTCCTTTTCTTTGATCGAATTCTTATGTTGCTCATTCCAATTATCAAGAGCAAATGCACTTAAAATACCCAAAATAATAACGATGATTTCAAGCAAATACTCAGCCCATTTCTGTTTTACTAATTCTACTATTTTCTTCATAGTTTAAAGCATGAACCCTAAGGTGAACCTATAAAATTACCATATATACACCTCTAATATAAAGCATTTATTTTAAACCCCTTAAACAGAACATGTTAGACGGCAATCTCCAAATCCCCTAGTATTTTGTATCGTCAATTCTTCGTACCAAGGATTAAAAACGCCTAACACTGGCTGATCTGAATTGTCGTTTTGATTTCTCTCAGTCGTATTGAGATTGTCTAACTGGAAAAATCAGATGGATTTTATGAATTAATGTATCGAGATCTAGACCAAACTAGAGTATATAGGCTCTTGATAAAATGTTAAATGTATTATGTACAACATAATACATTTTTAATTATATTTGTAAAAATATCCTTTGCAAATGAAAAAATATAGCTTCATCACCTTTTGTCAAATTATAATTATTGCATCTCTAACGACATATTGTTCTTCTAATAAAGACAGCCTTGACCCTCCTCCCATCCAAACTGAACTTGTTTGCCAACCAAGTTCGGCCTCAACAAAAAGTTACATCAACTATGTAAAGCTCAATGGTGGCACCTTATTAAACCATTCATCGGGGAATGATGGTTATGAAAACATTAGCGATCAATCTATTGATCTCATCTCAGAAAGAAGTTACATCTTTAATATTGGTGTTGGCAAACCCGGATCCGGTAGTTATAAGCGCATACATATTTGGATTGACAAAAATCAAGATGGCGATTTCACAGATTCAGGAGAGGCTATTTTTGATTGGACAGGAGCAAATACCTCCAACGATCTCCAATTTTCAAATAAATCTGTCGGTGTTTTTTCCCTAGTCGGTTCATCTACAATGCGGATTGCAATGCGCTCATCAGACAGTCCAATTGCTTCAATATCGCCTTGTGCTACATTTAATGATGGTGAAATTGAAGACTATGCTCTTAATTTACAAGTAGCACCTGAGCCTCTAGCATTATTACAACCAGAAGTTACCCACGACCTTTTTGTTGGCAGTCAAAGCACCTTTGCAACAGATGGTATACCTCACACCTTTAGAATCCCCTCTTTAGTAACGACTAATAAGGGCACCTTATTAGCCATAGGAGATGGTCGTTTAGACAATCATCTCGATGTACCAAATAGGATCGATTTTTATATCAAAAGAAGTACGGATAATGGCAGCAACTGGGGCGATAATATTATTATTTCAAACACGATATACGGTGGAGATGCCTGTACTGTTGTTGACAAAACCACAGGGCGTATTTTTATATTTTATGCTTATTCAGAATTTAAGAATATTTTCCAATCTGATGGCAACCCAGATAGTCCCAATTGCTTAAGATCCCGTTACATTTATAGTGATGATGATGGGCTGACGTGGTCTGATCCAGTTGATCTTACCGCAGATCTCTATAAAAGCGGTGACAACTCCTATTGGGCCTCTGGAGGCACAGGAATTCAGTTAAGAAATGGCACCTTGGTAATTCCAATTTCTGTAGTGAGAAGTGGTGTCATTTATGGCAGTTTGATTTACAGTACAGATCACGGAGCTTCTTGGAATAGATCCCAAACCAACAGCTTTGATCGCTTCGATGAGAATACCCTTATTGAACTCAATGATGGGCGAATAATGGTAAATTCAAGAAACCACTATGGTACAGGAACCAGGTTAGTCACTTATACTTCTAATCTCGGAACAAGCTGGGAGCCTTATACTTTTGACAATACCTTAATTGACCCGATATGCCAAGGAAATATCATGAGGTATACTTCAACCAAAGATGGAGACCTAAAAAACAGAATATTATTTAGCAATCCTGGAAACACCTCTTTAAGAGTAGATGGGACCTTAAGAATCAGTTATGACGAAGGACAAACCTGGGCCCATTCAAAGCTATATCAGGAAGGTGATTCCAATTATTCCTGTATTGCTGTTTTACCAGATGGAAAAATTGGTGTTCTGTATGAAGTCAATCATTCCTTGCTACGATTTAAACGCTTCAGTCTAGAAGACCTCACCGATGGTATGGATAGTTTATAAGTTTAGGATTCTGCTTTATGAGTTATTAAATAGAAAGAACTGAAGAGAGCATTAAGTTTAGGATACACGTTTCTCTGACTTCGACAGCATTGATAAGCCTCTCTCTTTTACTATAAAGGCTTTATTAAGTTCTGAGATGTTATAATCTCTGTTGGAGTGGTCTGTAAAAATTAAACTAAACACTAGACAATCAATGGTTATTCCTTGGTCATAATGAAGGCTAAGGTCCAGATATGGCACGTACTTTTATACTATTTTAGTATCTACAAAGCATCGGATTTGCCATTAGATTCAATTCACTGCTAAGAGATATGTGTTATATCGTTTGTAACCAAGCTATTTGACAAAACTGACTTTGATAATCTTTCCATTTGACACTTCATAAATGGCGACCGCATTTATGAACCTTTTATTAAAGCGCACTTTTTCCTTGTCGATCACTTTGTTATTAATCACTATGCGATTTTCTATTTCACAGTATAAATTTGTGACGCTTTCAAACATTTTTGTATATCCCGCTCTCATTGCATCATGACCCTCCATAGTCAACTGTCCTTGTTCATTATAAATTTTTACATCCGTTGCATAAGTGTCTAAAAACGCCTCAATATTTCTTGCATTATAGGCATTAACCTGTCTTTGAACTACTTGTTCTGGGGATTCAATCAAAATGGAATCTTGATTTAGCAATTCTCCAGATTTAATCACCAATGATATTGCGTTGACATTTCTAATGTCTTCTAGAGGGTTTTTGTTAAGCAAGAGTAAATCTGCCTGTTTACCTACTTTGATAGAGCCTATTTTATCACCAATCCCAAAACCCTTTGCAGAATTAATAGTGCTATAAGCAATGATATCCCAGTTACTTAAATCAGCCTTTTTCATTGCAAGCAGTTCTGTCAAGTAGGAAGAAGCATGCATAGTCCCAATATTACCGGCATCAGTCCCGGTAGAAATATTCACCCCTGCTTTAGATAAATTGGAGAGGTTGACCCTCATAATTGAATCCTTAGTAGTTAAAAATGGAGGGCGATCAATTCCATACATCGCTTTAAGTTGCGAAGGCATTTGACTAGCATCAAATTTATTAGGATCTAGCAGTGAACCGTAAGCTGATGGATTTGCCCACTTTAGATCCTGTATTTGGTGATCAATTTTACCTGTAAACGTTTTGAAGTATCCATCCATTACAGTAAGTGTTGGAATGTATGTCACATTCTTTGCTTTCAGTTCATTAATGAATGACTTAGGAATAATGAAATCATCAATGCTATGTACTAGAATATTGGCACCAGCTTGAACAGCTAATTTAGCAGTAGCTAGTTGGGTTGAATGAATTGCTAATTTCAAATCATTATGATTACAAAGTTGACCTAAATACTCAATCAGTGGAAAAGTTTTTTCTGCTGGACTTTCTTCATTAACAATATACCACACCTTAATAAAGTCTGGACGATAGGTCAATTGTTTGTTGAATAAACTTAAAACTTCTTCCTTTGTAGTGACCTTGATTATTGGTGGGTCACCTTTATCCATTTGAGGACGATCTACCATCGAAAATAACGGCCCCGTAACAAGTACATTTGGAGCCATCGTATTTTGAGCGATAGAATCCCTTACTTTAAAGTTCCATAAGGGACCACCCACATCAATTACTGTCGTAATCCCATTACTTAAATAGCGCTGGAAATAGTTA
>Ga0105356_10003268_pt1 | contig 15994 bp, 10 predicted proteins | sample GOMGulsemesocosm_3_FD_83502 | JGI IMG/M metagenome (GOLD analysis project Ga0105356, IMG submission 83502) | Methane-oxidizing microbial communities from mesocosms in the Gulf of Mexico - GOM9D Gulf of Mexico | ecosystem: Environmental > Aquatic > Marine > Cold seeps | place: Gulf of Mexico...
CCTACAGCTCGCAGGGTTCAACCGTGCGTACGGGCAACTTTTTAACCGGTGTGCCCGACGGTGGTGTCATCGACACAGGTGTGGATGGCAGTGTGCTTGAATACTCTGAAGAAGAGGTTATTGCCTTTGAATTAGGTGCCAAAATGACCCTCGCCGGCGGCGCTGCCAATTTGAATGTGGCTGTGTTCCGTATGGAGTATGAAAATTTACAGGTAAGCTCACTGGTCGGTGATGTATTCCGCGTAGGCAACGCTGGTGAAGCGGTCAGCCAGGGGGTGGAAGTAGACGGTCGCTGGCTCTTGGCTGAGGGTTTTACTCTGGGTGCTTCTGTCGCTTACCTTGATGCTACCTACAGTACATTCATGGGAGCTACCTGTACCATCCCGCAAGCAACCGATCCGGTTAATAACCCAGGTTGTCTGGGCGATGATGGCAGTAATATAACGGCGGGTGAAAGTGGTGGGCAAGACCTGAGCGGTCGTACGCTGTTGTATGCACCGGAGTGGAGCTACAACGTGAATGCCCAGTGGGTAGTGCCGATGAGCGACAATGTCGAGTTACGTAGCTCGCTGGATGCAAACTACACGGACGAATTCTATTCAGCGCTGGATCTTGACCCCAATACCCTACACGGCTCTAACTTGCGTTTTAATGCCCGGGTTGCTCTGGCCAGTGTGGATGATATTTGGTCTGTGGCTCTCATAGGGAAGAATCTAACCGATGAGTCAACCCGAGTCTGGAACAATGATGTGCCAACAACCGCGAGCAATTCTTACTACGGCATACCTGAGCGCCCACGTTCATTTGCGATACAGGGGCGCTACCGCTTTTAAACGTTCTCTTTTATAAGGGTGGTTTTATTGGCCCTCACAAAAACATCGTTATAACGGTGCTTTTGTGGGGGCTTTTTAATACGCGATACCTATAGATCAATGGGGACTAACAACTGATTGAAGATCTGTCTTTATCGAGTCGGCAGATACCCATAGAATAAGCGCCATTACTTCAAGGGCTGAGCATTGATTGTTATGTGTACGCCGGATGTTATTAAGACGAGATGACTATGTTAAAACTGTTGGCTGCCGGCCACCTAAAGAAAATGCATACAGAGCACACGCCAGAGCAGGTGTGTTATCAGCTGCCGCTCGATGATCAGTTGTTGAACCTCAATGACCGCATAGGTCAGCAGCTGCGTTTGCAGTATGTGGGCGATATCCATTGCAGCCACTGTGGCCGCAAAACAAAAAAGAGCTTTGCGCAAGGTCACTGCTACCCGTGTATGCAAAAATTGGCCAGCTGCGACAGCTGCATCATGAGCCCCGAGCGTTGTCATTACGCCGCGGGCACGTGCCGCCAGCCGGAATGGGGCGAGAGTTTTTGTATGACCGACCACATCGTATATTTGGCAAATTCATCGGGCATAAAAGTGGGTATTACACGTGTCAGCCAGGTGCCGACACGTTGGATGGATCAGGGCGCTGTGGCGGCCTTACCCATTATGCGTGTGGCCACACGTCAGTTATCGGGATTGGTTGAAGTCCTTTTCAAGGAACATGTGGCGGATAAAACCAATTGGCGAACAATGCTCAAAGGCGAGATTAAAGAGTGTGACTTGGTTGAGCAAGCCGACCGTTTGTTTGACCTGGTCGAGCCCGGTTTAAAAGCACTGCGCTCTGAGCACGGTGACATGGCCTTGTTGCGTTTGGACGAGCGCGAAGAGTGGACCTTCGATTACCCAGTTCAGGAATATCCGACGAAAATTGCAAGCCACAACTTTGATAAAGACCCTGTGGTTGAAGGTGTGCTGCAGGGTATTAAAGGCCAGTATCTTATTTTTGATACCGGTGTGATTAATATTCGTAAATTTGGCTCCTATCACGTTGAGGTCTACGGAGAATAAAACCGTTTACAGCGTCTGATTCAAGGGCAAGGGTGGCATTGTTAATGCTCGCGTTGCCCTTGAATCACCGCGCCACGTCCCCATCATTTAACTGTCTTTCATACTTTTTCGCCCGACGCTTTTACGTCGGGTCAGTCATCCCCTAGGAATCACCCCATGACCGCAACGGATACGCAGCCTAAGACCATATTTTTGAAAGATTATCAGGTGCCCGATTTTTTGATTGAACGCACTGAATTACGATTTGACCTTTTCGAAGATCACAGCCGCGTTAAGGCTGAGCTGACTATTCGCCGCAATCCAGCAGGTGTCCACCCGGCCGCGCCGTTAGTGCTGCACGGTGTTGAGCTTAAACTGCTGGCCGTGGCGATTGATGGAAAAGTACTCGGTGAGACGGATTACAGTGTGGACGCAGAAAGCCTGACGATTCATACGTTGGGTGACAGCTTCACACTCAATACCGAAGTGGAAATTAACCCGCAGGACAATACCAGCCTTGAAGGTTTGTACAAATCTCGTACGATGTTTTGTACCCAGTGTGAAGCCGAGGGCTTTCGTAAGATAACTTACTACCTTGATCGCCCAGATGTGATGAGCGAATTCACCACCACGGTGGTTGCGGACAAAGCGACCTACCCAGTGCTGCTGTCAAACGGCAACCCCACCGAGCGAAAAGACCTCGAAGGCGGTCGTCACCTTGCTACTTGGCATGATCCCTTCATGAAACCAGCGTATTTGTTTGCCCTGGTGGCCGGTACCTTAGATTCCGTTGACGATACTTTCACGACGATGAGTGGTCGTGAAATTTCGCTGCAAATTTTCGTAGAAACCAAAGACTTGGATAAATGCGATCACGCGATGTTGTCGCTGAAAAAATCAATGAAGTGGGACGAGGAAGTCTACGGCCGCGAATACGATCTCGACATCTTTATGATCGTTGCCGTTGATGACTTCAACATGGGGGCCATGGAAAACAAGGGCCTCAATATTTTCAACACATCGTGTGTGCTGGCCAACCCAAACACCACCACCGACATGGGCTTTCAACGTGTAGAGGGCGTTGTCGCCCACGAGTACTTCCATAACTGGTCGGGTAACCGCGTCACCTGCCGCGACTGGTTTCAGTTAAGCCTTAAGGAAGGCTTTACTGTTTTCCGTGACTCCGAGTTTTCTTCTGACATGAACTCGCGCACCGTAAAACATGTCGAGGATGTCAGCTTTCTGCGCACCTTACAGTTCGCTGAAGATGGTGGCCCGATGGCGCACCCAGTGCGTCCGGCCTCGTACATTGAAATATCCAACTTCTACACCCTGACTGTCTATGAAAAGGGCTCCGAGGTGGTGGGCATGATTCATACGCTGCTCGGTGCCGCTACTTTCCGTAAGGGAAGTGATTTGTATTTTGACCGTCACGATGGTGAGGCCTCTACCATCGAACACTTTATCAGTGCGATGGAAGACGCCAGCGGCCGTGACTTAACACAGTTCACCCGCTGGTATTCTCAAGCCGGGACGCCTCTTTTATCTGTGAGCGATGCCTACGATGAAAAAAGCCGCGAGTATTCGTTAACCTTTACCCAGAGCTGTACAAGCACGCCTGAGGCAAGCGCTGCAGAGAAACAGCCATTGGTTATTCCGGTTGCTCTTGGTCTCTTGGGCGATGCTGGCAACCTGGCCATTAAACAAAAGGGTGCGCCGCTTAATAGTGATACGCCTGACAATACTCACACGGTATTGGAGCTGACACAGGCGAGCCAAACCTTCACGTTTAGCGATGTGCCAGAAAAACCAACGCCGGCATTGTTGCGTGGTTTCTCCGCGCCGGTGAAGTTGAATTTTGAATATTCCCGTGATCAGTTGATGAGCTTGATGAGCCGTGAAGACGACGGTTTCTGTCGTTGGGATGCGAGTCAGCAGTTGGCTGTTAAGGTGTTGCACGATGTGATGACGGCTTATCGTGCGGGCGATGAAACGCCAACAATTGATGCGCGCTTGGTTGAGGCCTACCGCTCGGTGCTCGCCGATGAATCTCTAGATAAGGCCATGGTTGCGTTGATGTTAACGCTGCCGAGCGAAGCTTACTTGAGTGAAATCAGTGAACAAATAGATGTCGAAGCTATTCACTTTGCGCGCAATTACGTGAAGAAGCAGATCGTTCAGGCATTGGCCAATGAATTTATACAGGCCTATAGAGCCAATACCTCGGAAGGTGTGTTTTCGCCTGCAGCGAGCGAAGTTGCCCAACGCAGTTTGAAAAACGTTGCCCTCAGCTACATCATGGCGCTCGAAACGCAACCGGCTATAGGCCTGTGCGTGGCTCAGTTCAAAGCCCATAACAACATGACCGACGTAGCCTCTGCGCAAGCTGCATTGGTCAATACGGCGGCAGCGGATACTCAAGCCAAGGCGTGTCTCGCTGAGTTTTTTGAAAAGTGGAAGGATGAAGCCTTGGTGGTGAACCAGTGGTTGATGGTGCAGGCCACCTGTTCGTTACCAGGCGGTCTGGCCCGGGTGAGAGCGCTGATGCAGCACCCAGCGTTTGATATTAAAAACCCCAACAAGGCGCGTTCGGTTATTTCCGCTTTTGCGAGCAATAACCCAATGAATTTCCACCTCGCCGATGGCTCAGGCTACGACTTCCTAGCTGAACAAATTATTATCCTTAATGGTTTAAACCCGTCAATGGCGGCGCGGTTACTCACGCCGTTAACCAAGTGGCGTAAGTACGACAGTGCACGCCAAACGCTCATGCAGGCAGCCCTGGAGCGTATTTTGAATACGCCGGAACTGTCCAAGGATGTATTCGAGGTGGTGACTAAGAGTTTGAAGGGTTAGCCAGTAATTTGTGACGCATACTAGAGGGGCTCACTGGCGGCGTATAAGCGACGTCAGTGAGCCTTTTTTCGTCTGACCGCATCAATTATAAAAGAGGTGATCGTGCGTCCAATAATATTCATTCGTTCTCTGTCGTCGATTCTGTGCATACTCATGTTGATGGGTATTTCGACGATGTTGGCAGCCCACGATCAAAGTAAGGTCCTCCACAGTACGGATAAGGAACTGGTAGCCTACATACCGGTACGGCCAAATATAATGGCCAGAGATTATCAGGTACTTTATTCAATAGGGCCTCTTTCGATTGAGGCCGGCCAGTTAGTGGACTTTCGCTTACAGGCGGAAATTACCAACAACTGCGGCGATAATGTCGGTTTGGGGCGCTACATCGTTCGGACGGACAGGGCGGATGGGTTAAGGGGTACTGTTGTCAATAAAGCCGTGATGTCGAACATCAGTAAAGACGAGCACCATGAGGTGATTGTCCATTCGGGGTTTGATCAAGTGCACGCCAGCGTTGAGGGCGTCTACTACAACGTGATCGTTTACGCGGCCTCTTCCAAGTCGGTGTGTAATGGCACGGAGTCTGGCGGTAATGATCGGCTGTTGGTTGAAGGGTTTGATGATCGTGGTTTTGGTTTTTTTGTATTAGAAATAAGATGAGAATTTACCAATCACGCCACTGAAAGCCTGATTAAATATTGTTACGGAGTTTATGGGGGCATTGTTTGTTTGGCCGTAAAGTTTTACGGTTTAATCGTGATGGCTTCACCAGGTAACGGAAGTTCATTTTCAAAAGGCTAAAGCATGGCCAGAGAATTGTTTTTCGTGGGTGTGTGCGCGGCCGTGTTGGTCGCGTGCACGGAGTCGCCTTCTGGCGAGGTTCTACCTGATAAGGCTGTTAATAGCGCTGTGCTAGGGCCGAAGGCAGTTGTCAGCAGTGCCGATATGATTGCGCAGTCCAAAGCGTTGTTGCGCAGTGACGCACTTGAGCCGGAAGGCGATCAGTTACTGTTTGAAGATGATCATCAGGCAATAAAGCTGCAGGGCATGTTTGATTCGAAGCCGGAATCGTCTCGCGTTTCTATTGGCGCGAAACCAATCTTGACATTCGCGGAGAGTGTCACCGACCTCCCAAGTGTTGACGGCGCCAGTGTGGATATCAGCATTAAAATAGATTGAGCTGGCTTATCAGCAGAAATAAAAAGGCCAGCTGATGCTGGCCTTTTTATTGTTAACAAAATGACAACACTCACTGACCTCTGTGTGTGTCCCCGTCAAGACCGCGGGTTACGAAGCAGTTGTCTTCGTAGTTGCCGTTTTTACGGGTCTCATCCGCGGGCGGAAAGCCTGGGATGTAGTGTGTGCCGTTAACGGATGCCTGCACCGCCTTGGCTTCCTGTGCATCCATGTGAAACTGACCGTACCACTCGCGCACTTTGTGGAATGGACCGTCGCTCTTCAAGCGCATGATCTTGGTGGCGGGTTTCTTGTTCTGCCAAACTTGGAAGTCCGCGGCAAAAGCGGCAAGCACACCGTCCTGTAACTGCTTGGCACCGGCAATGTCTTCCGCTGTTGCTGGAGTGTTGGCAGACAGGCAGATAGACCCATGGAAGCAGGCTGATACACCCGCTTCAACCGGGGTGTTACAGATGATTTCGAACATGGTGACCGGACCAAAGGTTTGCTTTGACAGCAAAATACCTGGGCCGGTGTACCAGGTGACGGTATCGAGCTGCGCTTGGTAAGAGGCGAGGAAGCCACCCTGGCGCTGGATGACGATATTATCGCGCATCTCGTTTTCAAAGTACTCGCAAGGGGAGCCGTGTGTAGGGCCTAGGTGGCGACAATCGGCCATGTTATCGACTATCTCAATACCATTAATCGGCACGTTACCCAGTAGATCCATATCCTGCTTGATCACATTGTCGAATTCCCACCAGTCCACAAATGGTGGCTCAAATTCCGGCTCGCCACCTTCTGGGTGGTGCCACATCATGATCATGCCCATGACTTCGCGCACAGGGTATGAACCGAGAGAGGCTGACTTAGGGCAGGGGCCATCGTGGTATGGGATGTCATCGACATGGCCGTCTGCATCGTAACGCCAAGCGTGGTAGGGGCAGCGAATCGAGTCGCCTTCGATCTGCTTGTCGGTGGCCACTATGTGGGCTGAGCCACTGGCGGTGAGGTGTGTATTCATGTGCTTACAGTAAGCATCTAGCAGTACAACACGGCCAGACTCACCACGGTAGAGGGCGAAGTCCTTGTCAAAATAGGTGACGGCCATAGGGCCTTCGTCTAATTGTTTGGCTTCGGCAATGACGAACCAGCCGCGTGGGTATTCATAAGGGCCTAGGCCATAATCGGCGGCTGTAGCAGGTTCTTTTCTCGCCATCTTCTTATCCTCAATCAGCTTTATAATTTGAAACATTCCGCGTTCAACACGTTGTATCGGTTAGTCGCGGTTTTCATGAATACATTAGCTTGCCTGTGAGCAGTGCTCGTTAATCTAAAAACAGTATATGTCACATTAATTAAAAAGTGTGACTAAAATATCAGTTGTAAGACATAAGAAACAATACTTTACCTTTCTGGCGGGTAAGGCCTGTTATTTCTTACCCTGGCCTATGTCGGGAGGGGCTTTGATAGTTGTGTTGTGGGCTTGTTTTAAGGTAGTCAATGAAAGCGTAACTTAGTGGGTGGCCTAGCCCATGTTGTGGGTCGTACCGTCTGCAAGACTAGAGGCTGTTCGGGGTGTTGCGGGGATTAAGAAAAGCTTAAACCCGTCAAAGTTGACGGGCTGAGGTGACGGGCTAAGTTGATGCGGCTTGGTACGTATTAAGCGTGGAGGTTATGCGCTCACGAGAGACACATATTGCGCGTCAACGTCTTGGTTAAGGTAAGCCATACCCAGCTTGTTGAGGTATTCAAGGCGGTCAGCGTTCATTAGGTCAATGCTGGGCTCACTCAATCCAGACTTCTCGTACAGCCCTGTAATATGAGCAAGGTAGGCTTCACCTTCTTTAAGCAGTAATAGGCTGGCGGCGCCGACATCGGGTTTTACCAGGCTGTTGAGCGCCTCGGGTAGTGTCACTGCAAGTACGACGGGGGTTTCTTCGCCTTCGACTCGTACGCTGCGGTCGCGCACGGCTTGGTTGGCCCAGTAGTGGGCGACCTCTTTACTCTGGGTGAGAAAAACCGGCTCAATTGACTCGGTATACGCGTTGCCAATGGTGGCCATGGTTTGTTTGGCCGCCTGTTTCATGGACTTATCGCCAGATCGATTAAGACCGTTGGCTTTAATCGAGTCAAGTAGAGCCGACGAGGTGCCGTGATACCAAGTATCACCGATTGCAAAGCCGCTCTCAGAGAGCAGTGTTTGGGCGTCTTGCAGGTGCGAAGGGGCATTGCTCATGGTTGATCTCACTTGTATTGGTAAGCGGTTAATACTAACAAAAAAGCGCTGATCTACCATCGTGTGTAGGCGCTAGGTTGTTGAAAATCACAGTTTTTTACTTAAAATCACAGTCTTTTGCCTATAGCGAGATACTGAAGATGTAAACGCTGAAAGGGGAAAGCTAAAGAGATTTTATGGAATTTATAAAGCGTAGAGTTTAAAAACTTAGAAAAAAGAGAGGGCCGGGGTAGGGCCCTAAAAGGTGGAACATCAAACTTTGTTACAGGCTGCGGGAGCAAACCTGCTTGCTTACATGAAGTTGACGAATGGGCTACCGCATTGGAAACGGTTGTCTGATGCCCAGTCGTCTACCTCTTCAGCCTAGGGCCTCCGCCAGTGGGTAACGGGAGATACCTAGCCTGAGTTACTGCGGGTACTTAATTTACTTAGCTGAACTGGTTAGACGTGTTGTTTGCGCCGCCAGCTTTCAAAGCGTTCTCACCAGCAAAGTATTCTTTGTGGTCGTCGCCCATGTCTGAACCAGACATGTTCTGGTGCTTAACACATGCAATACCCTGACGGATCTCTTTGCGCTGAACGCCTTCAACGTAACCCAGCATGCCTGCATCACCGAAGTACTCTTTAGCCAGGTTGTCAGTAGACAGGGCGGCTGTGTGGTAAGTAGGCAGAGTGATCAAGTGGTGGAAGATGTTAGCTTCGCGGGCCGTATCAGACTGGAAAGTACGGATCTTCTCATCGGCACGGGCAGACAGTTCAGTCGTGTCGTACTCAGCGCTCATCAGAGCAGCGCGGTCGTAGGCAGATACGTCTTCACCGGCGGCAACCATAGCGTCGAACGCCTGCTGACGGAAGTTCAGAGTCCAGTTGAAAGAAGGCGAGTTGTTGTAAACCAGCTTCGCATCAGGAATTACTTTGCGTACATCGTTCATCATGTCGGCGATGTCTTGAACGTTTGGCGTTGCTGTTTCGATCCACAGCAGATCAGCGCCGGCTTTAAGAGCTTCGATGCTGTCAAATACACAACGCTCTTCACCCGTACCTTGACGGAACTGGTACAGACCAGAAGGCAGACGCTTAGGACGAACCAGCTTGCCATCACGGTTGAAGCATACGTCGCCTTCAGCCATATCCGCTACGTCGATCTCTTCAACGTCCAGGTATGAGTTGTACTGGTCACCTTGATCGCCTGCTTCTTTAACAACGGCGATTTCTTTGGTCAAACCAGCGCCTTCAGAGTCAGTACGTGAAACGATAACGCCGTTGTCGATACCCAGCTCCAAGAAAGCGTAACGCAATGCACGGATCTTAGAGTGGAAGTCAGCGTGCGGTACGGTTACTTTACCGTCCTGGTGGCCACACTGCTTTTCGTCAGCAACTTGGTTTTCGATCTGCAGTGCACAAGCACCTGCTTCGATCATTTGCTTAGCCATGATGTAAGTGGCTTCAGCGTTACCGAAACCAGCGTCGATGTCAGCGATAATTGGCACAACGTGTGTTACGTGGTTGTCGATTTGATCTTGGATCTTTGCTTCAGCAGCGGTATCGCCAGCTTCACGAGCGGCGTCTAGCTCGCGGAACAAGCCGCCAAGCTCACGTGCATCGGCTTGACGCAGGAAGGTGTAAAGCTCTTCTACCAAGCTAGCAACGGTTGTTTTCTCGTGCATAGACTGGTCAGGCAAAGGACCGAAGTCAGAACGCAGGGCCGCAACCATCCAACCAGAAAGGTACAAGTAACGACGATCAGTTTGGCCATTGAAGTGTTTCTTAATAGAAATCATCTTCTGCTGACCAATGAAACCATGCCAGCAACCCAGAGACTGAGTGTACTTAGTCTTGTCGGTGTCGAACGCAGCCATGTCAGCGCGCATTACGTCAGCGGTGTACTGAGCGATATCCAGACCCGTTTTGAACTTGTTCTGAGCGCGCATGCGGGCTGCAGATTCTGGGCTGATAGTGTCCCAAGGAGCACCAGCAGTGGCTTTAGCGGCAGAGATTGTTTCTATGTCGTTTGCAATGGACATGATCGATCCTTTCAAGAAATAGTGGCGGTGGTTGATTACGAAGTGAATTTTAGTAAGCTAAGCTAAATTAATCTAATTTATAGTTTCTATTTTCGGTATTTGTCTCATGAATATATCACGCGTGGATTTAAACCTTCTCGTATATCTAGACGTATTATTGCGAGAGCGCAATGTGACACGCGCGGCTGATCAGCTGGGCATCAGTCAGCCAGCGATGAGTAATGGCCTTAAAAGGTTGAGGAACCTATTCGATGACCCCCTATTAATACGCACCAGTGAGGGCATGACACCCACAGAGCGCGCCAAAGAACTGAAACCTATTATTCGTGACCTGATCCTTGGCTTGGAAAAGGCGGTGCAGCCCCGCAGTGAATTTAAGGCCCACGACAGCGATCGCATTTTTAGGATCATGGCCAGCGATTACGCCGAGGCGACGCTGATCCCCGCGCTATTAACGCGTCTGCGCAGCGCAGCGCCAAAGATTATTCTCGATATTATGACCCCCAGCGATGTCAGCTTTACAGACGTTGAGCAAGGCCGGGTGGACATGGTCATCAACCGCTTTGACAATATTCCCCAGTCGTTTCACCAAAAGGTGCTGTGGACTGACAAATTCAGCTGCCTGGTAAGCAACAGCAACCCGGTGATGGGCAAGTTTAACCTCGACAGTTACTTGGCTTCACAGCACGTATGGGTCAGTAAAACCGGTATGGGCGTGGGCGTGGGCATGAACCCCAACGACGTACAGCGTTTGGGCTGGGTTGATGAGGCTTTGAACCGTCTCGGGGTTGAGCGCAACATCACGGTTTTTACCCGCCATTATCAAGCGGCGATGCTGCTGGCCGAACAGGAGGATCTGATCGCCACCGTTCCGAGCAAGTTGGCGCGCCTGCAGCTGGATAATGCTCGGGTCAGCATTATGCCGCCGCCGTTTGATATCCCGCCAATAGAGCTGACCATGGCATGGAGCCCGCTGCTGCAGCACAACCCCGCGCACCGTTGGATGCGTAAGCTTATGGCAGAAACAGCCACAACGATCGACCGCTGTTAGTCGGGGCATCTGTTGGTGATTTGAGCGTGGTTTTGCTAGCACTATACGTTTTGTGAATGCCCGCAATAGAAGTTATAAATTTTACGAATTATTACGCCTTGGGCTACACTTTGCGGCAATTTACTGAATCGCTCGGATTTAGTTCAGGCATGCAGCCAAGGTTGATTCCCTCGAGTGTGACGCTTGTGTTTTTAATCGTCACGGCCTCGAAGTGACACCCGCTGCAGCCAGTCGCAACTGGTTACCACTACATGACATTAAGGATGGTTTTATGACGGCGCTTAGCAACGAAGTAACAGTGCAAGAAGGTGGCTTAAAGGTCGCTGAATCTCTATGGAAGCTGATCAATGATGAGATCGTGCCTGGCACCGGTATTGTGGCGACTGACTTTTGGGCCAGCTTTGAAGCCATCCTGCATGACCTCGCGCCAAAAAATAAAGCACTGCTCGCCAAGCGTGATGACCTGCAAGCGCAGATAGACGCTTGGCACACCGAGCGCCGCGGCCAGAAACACGACGCCGTTGGCTATAAAGCGTTCTTGCAGGAAGTGGGTTACCTGTTGCCAGAGGGGCCGGCTTTTAAAATCAGCACTGAGAACGTTGACAGTGAAATCGCTCTGCAGGCAGGCCCGCAGCTCGTGGTTCCGGTTAAAAACGCACGCTTTGCGCTCAATGCGGCCAACGCTCGTTGGGGTAGCTTGTACGATGCGCTCTATGGTACCGATGCGATCAGCGACGAAGGTGGCGCAGCGGCCGGTAAAGAATACAACCCAGCGCGTGGCGCCAAGGTTATCGCCTTTGCTCGTCAGCATTTGGACAACGCCGCGCCACTGGCACAGGCATCACACGCGGGCTCCATTGCCTACGCCGTGGTAGATGGCAAGCTAGCGGTCAGCCTCGATGATGGCTCGATAGTGGGTTTGCAAGAACCAGAAAAATTCCTCGGTTACCAGGGCGATCCACAGGCACCAAGCTCCATCCTGCTGGGTAACAACGGCCTGCACATAGAAATTCAGATCGACGCTGGGCACCCAGTCGGTTCCACCGACGCCGCGGGTGTAAAAGACCTGCTGGTTGAGGCGGCCATCACCACCATTATGGATTGCGAAGATTCTGTCGCCGCCGTTGACGCCGAAGACAAGGTTGAGGTTTACCGCAATTGGTTGGGGCTTATGCAGGGCAACCTGAGTGAGAGTTTCACCAAAGGTGGTAAAACCGTTACCCGTCAGCTCAACGAAGATCGCTTCTACGTTGGCCCTAATGGCGGTGAAGTGCGCCTACATGGCCGCAGCTTGTTGTTTGTTCGCAACGTGGGTCACCTGATGACCAACCCTGCGATTATCGATAAAGATGGCAATGAAGTACCGGAAGGCATCATGGATGCCATGGTCACAGCACTGGCGGCCATGCACGATGTGCAGGGCAACAACAATGGCCGCCCAAACAGCCGCACCGGTTCAGTGAACATTGTAAAACCTAAGATGCACGGCCCAGAAGAAGTGGCGTTCACCGTTGAGTTGTTTGAGCGTGTTGAATCAGCCCTAGGTTTGCCCGCTAAAACGCTGAAAGTCGGCATCATGGATGAGGAGCGTCGCACCACGGTTAACCTGAAAGAATGTATCCGTGCGGCCTCTGACCGTGTTGTGTTCATTAACACGGGTTTCCTTGATCGCACCGGTGATGAAATTCACACCTCCATGCTGGCGGGTCCTTTTGTGCCTAAGTCAATCATGAAGCAACAGGCTTGGATCGGCGCTTACGAGAACTGGAACGTCGACATCGGCCTTGAGTGTGGTTTGCCTGGTAAGGCGCAAATCGGCAAGGGCATGTGGGCCATGCCGGATGAAATGGCAGATATGTTAGATCAAAAAATCGGTCACCCTAAGTCCGGTGCCAATACCGCATGGGTACCGTCGCCAAACGGCGCGACCTTGCACTCTACTCACTATCATCAGGTGAATGTGATTGAACTGCAGAAAGAGCTCGCTCGACGCGAGCGCGCCAGCATAGACGACATCCTGCACATTCCGTTGCTCGAAGATGCTGCTTCGCTGACCGCAGAGCAGATCAAGTTTGAGTTGGATAACAACGCTCAGGGTATCCTCGGTTACGTTGTGCGCTGGATTGATGCGGGCGTTGGTTGCTCGAAAGTGCCGGACATCAGCAACGTTGGTTTGATGGAAGACCGTGCAACACTGCGAATTTCATCTCAGCATTTGGCCAACTGGATTGAGCACGGTATCTGCACTGAGGAGCAGGTAATGGAAGCGCTCAAGCGTATGGCCGCGGTTGTTGATGGCCAAAACGACGGCGATGTTACGTATATCAATATGGCGCCAAGCTTCGCTGGCATTGCCTTTAAGGCCGCCTGTGACCTGGTGTTCAAGGGTAAGGCGCAGCCATCGGGTTACACCGAGCCGTTGCTGCACGCTTACCGCATCGACTTTAAAGCGCAGTAAAAGTGCCGTGAAGGTACCGTGAAGGTGCCGTGAAGGTGCCGTAAGCGCCCGGTGTAGAGGGCGTATAAAAGGGCCGGAGTGCAATGCACTCCGGCCCTTTTTTTATGGCCGCTGGTTTACTTACCTAGCGGTAGCTGGCCAGTTGTTTTTCCAAGCCTGGCTTTTACTGACGGCTTCTATAGTCGGGGCCAGCTGCGCGTATGCTCGCGCCGATTGTTGGCTGAGCATCTGGTGGCGAGTAAAGCGATCGTGGGGCTCCGCAAGCGCGATCAATTGGTGCTTGGGCAGGGACGTGTCCTGGTAAAACTTCAATGTCAGGCTGCTCATAATGGTGGCGTCCACCCGACCAAAGAGGACCAGTTTCAAGTTTTGAATGTCTGAGGCGGTCTCCAGTACGTTGATGTTGCCGGCGCTTGCTTGCTCAGTGACACCCCAGAAGTAATAGCCTCGGTGTAGCGCTAGCGTCTTGCCCACCAGGTCGTTGGGGGGTTGGTAAAAGGGGGGGGGGCTTTTTTCTACAACGGCGTCCGTGTCGCGCATGAGCTCAGCGCTCCACAGGTATTGCTGTCTGCCTGTGTCGTTGAACCAGCTTGGGTTTACGCCTATCACCGCGCCCTTTAACCGCTTGGCTTTAAGCTGTTGGTCGAGTCGTTTTCTCGGCATGGCCTCAGCTCGAGGTACCAGGTGTCCTGCTGATTATTGATAAGATCAATAAAAGTGCGGTATATGCCCTTCGCGGCCCTTTCTTTGCTGCTGTCCGTTTTAGCGCTGAAGTAGGGCGGTTTGTCGTGGTGTGTGTAGACGATTAACTGTTCTGCGGACCAGCTTGGCGCTGATAACAGCAGTAGGGCAAGGATCAAGTAGGTGGGGGCTAAGCAGGTAGGCACTAAACAAGTCGACATCAAACAGCTAAGCAGCTTGTTGCTCTGCCCGTGATGTCGCGCTCGGGTGATACTTGTGGGGTGGTTGCCCATGCTTTGTTCTCGTGGCGTAAGCCAAACCCTTCGAGTGGAATGCTTAGCATAGAGCTTATTGTACTCGTTGTGCTCTCATTTCTTTTTGGGTGCGTGGCAGGGGTGCAAAACAAAAGGCGAGAAAACACCCAGAACATCTTAGCGGCCGTGGGTTCATCGACTTATTTGGTTGTGTATTAAGAGAGTGCTGCCGTGTTTTGGGTGTGGTGGTGCTATTAATAGAAGGTTATGGCTGTGCGGTTGGTTATCTTGTGGCTTGTTCTAGGGGGGTAAATAGCGGGCAATAAAAATGTATGGCTCCCCTCGCGATTACAACAACAGCGTGCGATGGCCCCAGGCAATGCAGTCACAGCGCCAGAGTTGCCTGGCAAGCCGTGACGTCAGTGGCGGGATGTTCGCAGGTTCTGAGGGCGCAGTGAAGACGCTGGATCGGGGGTGGGCCCCTAAGCTGTCGCAGTAGCCCGATAAACGTATGTTCGTTCATCTTTGTCACCTCATTTATAGGTTCCAATTAATGGTAGGCAACAAAAGTGTTCTAACATATTGCCTTTTTATTGCCTTTTAATTGAGGTTTCTATCATAATGCGGCATGAATTACTGAGCCGTTAGCGGCATCACCAACAACTAACCAGTGGATAAACAGTCGTATGAGCGTAAATGGATTTATTGAGCAGCAGTATAATAATTTTTTAGGCCGCTCAGCGGATGCAGAGGGAAAAGCTTACTGGGTCAACCAGCTTGAGAGCGGTGAACTAAACGCCGCACAGGTATCGGAGCAATTTATTCTAAGCGCCGAATTTTCTGACCTTGTCTCCCCCCTCACACGACTCTATTACGCCGCATTTAACCGCATTCCGGACGCTGAAGGCCTGCTTTATTGGATTCAGGCGTCTCAAAATGGCCACAGCACACATGAAATTGCTGCAAATTTTGTCAACTCCGCTGAATACAGCAATCTCTATGGCGAGTCGTTAGATAACAGCAGCTTCCTTGATAATCTGTATCAGAATGTTTTCAGCCGCGAAGCCGACGCCGATGGCAAAGCTAACTGGCTGAATGAGATGGACAGTAATGGTTTAAGCCGGACCGATGTACTACTCGGCTTCTCCAACTCAGCTGAGCTCATCAATGCCAAGGCAGGTGATATTGAAGTTATTCTGCGCTACCACGGCGTTACCGGTACCGCGCCCAGTCAAAGCCAGATAGATGAAGCCATCGCCGCTGGCGACCCGATCGGCTTGCTGACCGAGCTCTACGCCAGCCCTGACTACTCCGGGGTAGCCGCCCCCGGGCTCATCCAGAGCGGTGTCGCAATCGATGGTTATATCAGTGGC
>Ga0105356_10003273_pt1 | contig 15985 bp, 8 predicted proteins | sample GOMGulsemesocosm_3_FD_83502 | JGI IMG/M metagenome (GOLD analysis project Ga0105356, IMG submission 83502) | Methane-oxidizing microbial communities from mesocosms in the Gulf of Mexico - GOM9D Gulf of Mexico | ecosystem: Environmental > Aquatic > Marine > Cold seeps | place: Gulf of Mexico...
ATCCACCTTTCTCGCTACAAAATCAATACCTTTCATTGGCACTTAAGTGACAATCCAGGATGGCGTATTGAGTCCATTAAGTACCCACAACTTAATGACAAAGCCAATTATCGTCAAAGCCGTGCACCGGGAAAATTTTATAGTTATGCAGATATAATCGACTTTATTAAATTTGCCAATCAGCTCCATATTAATGTTATTCCTGAGCTAGACATGCCTGGCCATAGTCAGTTTTTTACCAAAACCTTTGGCTTTACCATGGGGTCGGAGCAAGGTCGTAAAATTTGCTTAGACTTGCTACAAGAGTTTTTTGAACAAGTTCCCCGCTCATTAGCCCCCATTATTCATATTGGTGCTGATGAAGTAAAAATTGAAGACCCCGAAGTATTTGTTCGACTCATGGTTAATAAAATAGAAAGTCACGACCGTACTGCCGTAATTTGGAGCCCAGGTTTAGCACCATTATCAAAAACTATTTCTCATACCTGGAAAGGTGAAAATAAATACCCTAACCGTAGAACGTTGGACTCGGTTGATTTATACACCAACAAGATGGACCCTTTTAACGCCTTAAACCAAGTTTACTTTAAACGTATTAATGGTCAATTTAGTGAAGATAAATCAGTCTCGTTAGGCGGTATTATTGCCACGTGGAATGATGTAAACGTCGATAAAGGTCAGGATATTCAACGTAACAATCCATTTTACACCTCTGCACTAGCTGGCGCTGAAGTAATGTGGAAAGGCAACAAAACGGGCAGTACATTATATCAGTTTCAATATCCACCACTTGGCTCAGTTGAGAACACTATGCTGGCGGAATTTGAACAACGATTACTGGTTCATAAAAAACGCTATTTCAGTGACAATGATAAGCTTTTCTTCTATCGCCCACAAAACAAGGCGCAATGGCAAATAAATAGTAACGGTAAAGAAACAACTTATACCGGCAATACACTGGTATACAAAACCCGTCATTCTCGCGGTAATATCAGTGCCGGTTATTTTCAAGACTTACCTGTTGGAACGACGCTTTCAGCAACCAGAATTATTACCTCTAAACATGCCAAGAAAGTGAAACTGTTTATCGGAATAAATATGCCTGAGCGATCTCACCGCATGTGGCAAGGTGTACCTGAGTTAGGTCATTGGGATGCCTTTGACGCAACCGTAACACTCAATGGTAAGGCTTTAGCGCCACCAACATGGCGTCAACCGGGCAATCTTAAAGTGCTTAGAAGTGTATGGCGCTCGCCTATCAAAGAAATCCCATGGTCAACGGAAGATTTATACTGGCTACGTAAGCCGATAGAAGTTGAATTGAAGGCGGGTAAAAATGAACTGGTGATTAACTCGACGCTTGGCCACAAAAATCAAGTGTGGCAAGTCAGTGCTTGGCTTGAAGAGTTTTAATCTGCTGATATATCAACCTGTTAAAGCTATTTATGGAGACATGGAAAAATGAGAAAGTTTATAATTTCTATACCTTTGCTTTTTGTATCACTGTCAGCTTTTGCTGGGAGTGATTATATTTGCAAACACAAAACTGGCGATGATGTTTATTATGGTCACAATGTCGTGTTGGTTGAAATGGGTTCAGAAGAGATTACTGTATCCGCTTTTAGTGATATGAAAAAAAGTCAAAAATACCAGTGGCTGTATAAAATTTCTTCTAACTTTGACCTCGCTATCCGAGGTCAAATAGATTACCCAATGCCTGCTGGTGCACTTCTGGCAAGTGATATATATATTATTAACAGACCAGGAAAGCTTTTTGCTTATGTTGTCGGTACAAATGCAGGCTCTGCGACAACAGAGACAGCAGTAATGGATTGTACTGTTCATGAATGATGTGATTCAGTTTTCCTTTATTAGAACTATTAGGGTCAGATACACTTTAAGTAGCAGTTACTTAAAGTGTATCTGACCCCATTTAAATACTAATGTGCCACAATAATTATTTTCTGACTTTTCAAACTCTCACCACTTACTGTAACTTCAATATCACCACTTTCATCTGTTGCTTGAACAAGGGCTAATACCTTACCCATAAAGGCTTTTCGTGTAGGCACTTTATGTGGCGATAAATCCAAAATATCGCCATTTTCCACACCAATGAGTTTGCCTGGGCCTTTGATACTGATAGTTAGTTCATTATCAGCGTTGGGCACCATGATGCCTTTGTTATCTACAACATCAATCTGCAAATGCACGACATCACGACGATTAGCGTTTATTTTTACTTTATCTGCATTAATCGCGATGTTTGATGCTTTTCCTGCTGTTTTCACAACATAAGAAACAATTGTTTGGCCATCATCATTTTTTGCAATAGCGGTTAACGTGCCTGCTTGATAAGGAACTTTCCATACGAGCTGCATATCATCGCTGCTATTTTGTTCAGCGTGAACCTGCTCAGAGAAAGTTTTCTCACCCAAGCTTTTACCGTTTAGCAGTAACTCAACTGAATGCTGGTTACTGTAAACCACTACCGGTATACCAACACCTTCCTTGCCTGTATGAGTCCAATGTGGGTCTAAGTGCACCATAGGCGTTTTAGACCACTGACTTTGATACAAGTAATAGACACCTTTGGCAAAGCCAGCTAAATCCAATACCCCAAAATTAGCGGTACGTGCCGGCCAGCCAAAAGATTCTCCAATATAATCAAAGGCAGTCCACCGAAATGTGCCTAATAAATAGGGTAAATCACGGGCTAACCTGATCTCTTCCCGAATAGGCATACGCACCATGGAATTATCAAAAGACGAACCGTATTTAATATTGGCTTCAGGGAACACTTCTTCCTTGGTGAAATCGGCCACTTGATAGACACTAGGTTTAAGTGCCTGCCATTTTTTTTCGTTATTTTTTACTTCCCACGGAGCTGGGTTATCACGGGTTCGATAGCGCGTTTTAGAGCGATAAACCCCACGAGTATGCATCGTATGGGTCATCTCAGTGCCTATGGCTGGCAAATAGGGATACTCTGTATGAAACTCTGGCATAGCACCTAAGTATTCTCCATGACCATTAAAACCTGCTATATCAAGATGCCCTCCTGCATAACCTCGCCCTTGAGTTATTGGTCGAGTTTTGTCTAGCTGCAAAACAAAGTTTTTGATGCGCTTTTGTTGTTCACCGGTATATTTGGGTACTTCATTACCAATGCTCCACATCACCACACTGGGATGATTACGGTCACGTTTAATAAAATCTTCAAGGTCCCGCTGCCACCACTTTTCAAAATACAAACCGTAGTCAAACTTGGCTTTAGCTGTCCACCAACCATCAAATGCTTCATTCATCACAACAAAGCCCATTTCATCAGCCATTTGATAAAACTCTGGAGTAAATGGATTGTGCGTAGTGCGTATGGCGTTAACCCCCATTTTCTTAAGGGTAACTAATCGACTACGTAAAACATCATCAGGAACCGCAGCACCAACTGGACCTGCATCATGATGCATCCCAACCCCTTGTAGAATCATCGGTTTACCATTAAGAACAAAACCCTGTTTGGCACTTATTTCAATGTTGCGGATACCAGTGGTGGTATCAACACTGTCGATGACTTGTTCACCTTTAATAATTTTACTGCGCACGGTATACAAGTTAGTGTCAGTAGTTGACCAGAGCTTAGGATTTTTTATGGTAAAGCTTTGATCTACTGATTTTATCTTGCCCGGAGGCAACATTATCGAGCGAGTCTGCTGTACGACAACCTGATTTGAATTATCAATCACTTCCGTAGCTAGTAGCACTTGCTGTTCATCAGCCAAGCTATTATTAAGTTCTGTACTCACCTTTAGCGTTGCTGTGCCTTGACTAACATTCTCACTGCGCACCCAAGTGCCGCTATAGGGAATATGCACCTTAGCTTTTGTTGTTAACCAAACATGACGGTAAATACCTGAGCCTGTGTACCAACGCCCACTCGGCGCTTTGCTGTGATCAACCCGCACCGAAATAACATTGTCACCTTTTGTTAGGTACTTACTTAGATCATAGGTAAAACCAATATAACCATAAGGCCGCTTTCCCAGCAGACGACCATTAATCCATACTTCGCTATTCATATAGACACCATCAAATTCAATTGCTAAGTGTTTGTCTTGCCAATTGTCATCCCATTGAAGGTGCTTACGATACCAAGCAATGCCTGTTGGTAAGAAGCCGCCTCGATAGCCGGCTGGATGATCTTCTTTATACTCCCCTTCTATACTCCAATCGTGAGGTAGGTCTACTTTGCGCCAATGTTGATCATCAAAACTGCTATATTTAGCTTTAGTTTCATCACCTAAATAAAACAGCCAATCAAAATCAATATTAGTGCGTTGCCTTGCAATATCCTCAGACGCTTGAACGTAGCTTGTGCTACAAAAAGCCATCACAATTGTCACCATTAAAAGTATTTTCAATAAACCTAAACCTGTCAGGCGTTTGTTCAATATGTTTATCATTGCTTGCGCTACCTTGTTTTATATAAAACTAAAAAGACGAACCTTTATTGTTATTCTTCGCCCACGTTTTATATTTAGATTTAAGAAAGCTAACCACTTGTGGATGGCTCTTTAGCAAATTGACCTTTTCCCCGGGGTCTTTCTCTAAGTCATATAAAAATTCACCCAGCTCTAATTTTACCAATTGCCTTTTAGCGTATTGATCTCCTTGAGCAAAGCGGTACTTCCACTTACCTTGGCGCACGGCAACTTCATGGCCGGTATCCCAAAACAAAATATCATGAGCTAACTGAGGTTGCTCGCCGCTTAGCAAGCCACTGAGATCTTGACCATCAATATGTGTCGGTGCTTTGATACCTGCAGAATTTAATATCGTTGGGTATAAGTCCATAGTGCTCACTACATTGTCTAACACTTTTGCATTTGGATATTTTTGTGGCCAACTGACAATCATAGGTACGCGGATGCCACCTTCATACAGGGTATATTTGCTGCCGTTTAATGGGCCATTATTCGCATAAATTGAGGTAGAACCGCCATTATCACTAAGGTAAATGACGAGGGTGTTTTCAGCTAAACCTTGTGATTTTAATGTTGCTAAGATTTTACCCACCTCTGAATCAAGGTAAGACAATTGCGCTAGATAATATTCACGGCCTTGTGGATTATTAGGATACATAGTGTTTTTATACCACTGAGTGAAAGGTTCTTTTTCCGGCTGCCAATCTTGGCGCGCTTTAAGGCCGTTCTCTTTGAGGTATTTCTGCGGTAACTGATGGGTGAAATTATGAATAGCATTAAATGATACTTGCAAGAAAAACGGTGCCTGTACAGATTTCCCTTCAACTTGCTTAGCTTGTTGCTTGTAATGGGTTAAATACTGTCGTGCTTGCTCACCAAAGAGCTCTGTTGAGAAGCCTTGTTGAGCAACTTGTTTATCATTTACCCACATTGGCTCCATTTTCAAAGCCTTAGCTGAACCGATACTTTTACCCGCCAATGTTGATGCTTTTTTTACTCTTTGCTTAAACTGGTTTTCTTGTTCTTTATTATGTATTAAGTAATGTTTACGACCACCGGCAAAGCCATACAAACTATCAAAGCCGTGACGTAGTGGAAAGTTACGACTCTTGGTAGAAAGGTTGCTACCATAATGATATTTCCCCACATAAGCTGTTTGATAACCATTGCTTTTCAGCATTTCAGCTAACGTGGTAAAATCAGCATTTTCTAAGCCCTTCCCGCCATACCAATAACCCGAAAATCGCTGCGGATAAGAGCCAGTAATTAAGCTAGTCCGTGAAACATTGCAAATAGGTGCGGCTACATAGGCTTGGTTAAAACGGATACCTGTTTTTGCTAAGGCATCTAAGCTTGGTGTATTAACGTCACTTGCTAAACCAGTAACACCAAGGTCGGCATAACCTTGGTCATCACCAACAATTACCAACACATTTGGCCGCGGCTGCACATTGGCCGCAACATTTTGGCTGATTAAGAATGCGGTTAGCAATGACGCTATGGTAGATATTATTTTGACCATGAAAGTTTCTCTTTTATTGTATATGAGTTGAATCAGAACATGACGAATAGTAAAGTTGCGCTAGATCAGGCATAGATAGTCAAACGACTAATGCCTGTGGGGTCTTAAAAGTGATTAAAATCTTTCCTATTTTAAAAAAGACACCCCTTTGTTTGTCCAAATAAATGTTTCTGTCAGCCTAACGTAAGTGGTATCAGTTAGGTGTTCCCCAGGACGGTATTTCCATTTATAAATCGCTGTTATCACCTCTCGATTAAAACCTTTATAACGTCCTTTAGCTGGCTTGATAATTTCCGCTTTCACAACTTCACCTTTTGGATCAACAACGACTGACACGCCGACCCGAACTTCCACGTTATCAGGCACTTTTACTGGAATTTTTGCATAAATTCGTACAATATTTGTTGCTGGTTTATCTATTTTTGCATTCTCAAAAATATGATGCTGTGCCCCGCCCTCTTTTTCTATTGACTGGCATGCGGAAAGTAAAATACTAAAAACCATGACTACACGTTTCACGTTAACGTCCTTTTAAAAAAACAGTAAAGCTATCAGGTGTCATAAACGCTGACAGCTCTCCCTAAAACCATTCATACGACTGTTGTATAATGGTTTAACTTTTACCTAGCGCAGCAGGTATGGTTACTTTGCTTTTATCAGCTTTAATGCCAATTTTATTAAAGTAAGCAAATTGATCTTTACCAGTCGCTTTACCCCATAACCAGACACTGTCATTACCAGTAAAGGTAAAGTTGTTAGTAGGCACCAACTTACGTTTAAATTGAAAATAGCGGGCAACAACATCACTGCCATAGCTATCTTCAAAATGCTTAAGAATATGTAGATATTTGCCATGAGTGACTTTTTTACCAAAAGCCACACCTTCTCCACCATTCATATTGACAGGGTCCCACTGAGAAAACGTAGGATCTTTCAAGGCTATATCTATACGTTTTTGTAATCCTTCAGTCCCTGTTGTGATGCCTTTTGCATAACCAATTTTTTTTGAAGCAAGTGCTTGAGTTTTACTGCCTACATGAATAGCAATACCCTCTCCTGACAGTGGCTCACCATGTGGCGTTACCCATGAATGGGTTAGCTCGTGCCCTAAAATACCGAAATAGTTATCATTAAACATGCTAATACCAATACGTTTACCAAAAGAAACCCCACTGCCCTTGGTCGCTAATAAATCAATGGTGAAGGTTTCACTATGACCACTGCCTGCAGCCATAGGAACCCCCATGTATTTTTCTAAAATAGGGTAAATCACATCATAATCTTTCAACACCGCATCAACGATATGTGTCGAGTAATCGGTATAACGTATTTGAAAGGTGCCCAAATCTTTAACTTTATCAGTCGGGATACTAGCCAAGTCTTTACGCTTCGCGACTGTTTTTCCCGAAGCTGTCTGCTGCAAAATAGGCTGTACTAACTCGTAGTTTGGAAATTTAAAACTGTCAGGAAAGTTTTTTCCGCGCGTTTGAATGCGTTTAAACGGAGAGAAACTTGAAATAGTGACATGACCTTTACCTTGTTTTCGACTGGCAATTACAGGGTTATTACTCTCATCTGTTGCCAAGATGTCCCATTGATATTTGCCATCAAGTACCAGTGTATTCACCTCATCAGCCACTTCGTACTGTTCGCCATTAGCGCTAATAATATTCCCTTCCGTTTTTTCTTCAGGAATGGTGACGCCGTATTCTTTTAAAAATGCGCGGGTATTAGGAGACTCTTGAACAATTTCACTGTTGATCAAAAATATACCACCGCCGTCAGCAATATATCGATTTAGGTGTTTAATATCTTTTGGCGTATAAGGTAGATCATATTTTGCACCAATCACTAAGTTGTATAGGTTAACTTGACTTAAGTCGACCGATGAAATGGTTGCCTGACTTTGCTGAAACTGCTGATTATTATCCCAATCAACATAGCCATGTTTACCACCAAAGCTATTAGGGTTTTTCCAAGCAAAGAAAAAGGTATATTTATGGCTAACATCATTAATCATATTAATTTGTGGCGCTGCCGCATTAGCCTTCATTAAAACGGCCGTGCTTAATAACAAAGCGGTTGATAAACATTTTTTCAATAGGGGGCTCATAGCACTCTCTTATTTATATTTGATTTAATTTCATTATATTACTCGGCGTTAATACAGAAGCTACGCTATAACAACTAGCTTTCAATAACTACCGATACATTTCAAAACCTTTACATACACACAATATTGCTCAATTAGAGCCCTAACAACCAAACCCTTAAAGCAAGGGGATTACAAGTGCATTTACATTACTTTACACAACTAAAAAACAATTTTTCCGTGATTAAAAATAACACACAACGAAAGCTTGTGAAAGAAAAAGTATCTGTTATGATGAAATGAAATACCAGCAGGTTTAATGATTGCCCAAGTAAAATTAATCACCATAGGAAAGGAACATATGAAAAGCTTTACATTACTAGCATTATTAATTACGTCCTTGCCGTTAGCTTCGATGAACGTGCTGGCATCGACAAAAGATAGCCAACCAAATATCTTAGTGATAATAAGTGACGATGCTGGTTATAGTGATTTCAGCTTTAGTGGTAAAGCGAACTTTAATACCCCCAATATTGATCGTATTAGCGAAAAGGGTGTACATTTTCCGCAAGGCTATGTCACGGCATCAGTTTGTAGTCCTTCTCGTGCCGGTTTGATGACAGGTAGAAATCAACAACGTTTTGGCTATTTTGATAATTTGCCACGTAAAGTGCCCGACATTTATTCCCAGGAAAATGCTGGCATACCTGCAAGTGAAATAACCTTGGCAGAAGCATTAAAACAACATGGCTATCAAACGGCAGCGATAGGTAAGTGGCATTTAGGTTATGGTGAAAAATTTCACCCTAATGTACAGGGCTTCGATTATTTTTACGGCATTGAAAGTGGTGCGCGCTCGTATTGGCCTAGTAAAAAAGGGTTAGGTCCCGCCCAAGAAAATATGACCACAGTGAAAGATGAAGGTTATTTCACTGATACCTTAACCAACAAAGACATTAACTACCTTAATAAGAAAACTAATCAGCCATTTTTCATGTATTTATCTTATACCGCCCCACATACACCGCTGCATGCAAAAGCAGAGCACTTGGCTATGTTTGCAGAGTTCAAAGATAAAAATCGTCGAGCACTTGCTGCAATGACCTACTCCTTAGATGAAAATATAGGCCGTGTGCTAAATACCCTGAATGACAAGGGCATTGATAAAAACACCCTAATATTTTTTATCAATGATAATGGTGGCACCGAAGCAAATTCCGTCGGAAATCGCCCACTTACAGGCTATAAAGGTACCGTATTAGAAGGCGGCTTAAGAGTTCCTTACGCTGTCAGTTGGCCAAATAAAATTAAAGCCGGGCAAGTGCTCAATATGCCCGCTTCTTCGCTAGATATCTTTACCACTGCCATGGCCGCTGCTGGAGGAGAGCTTGCTAAAGATCGTGAATACGATGGCATTAACTTGTTGCCTATGATGACTGGTGATGCTGATGAAGTTGAACGTACCTTGTTTTGGAAGCGTCATGGTTACGCCGCTATTCGCCAAGGTGACTTCAAGTTAATCCGCTTAAGCGATCGCCCTGCACTGCTATTTAATGTCAAGCAAGATGTTGGTGAACATCTTGACCTCGCCAGCAAACACCCCAAAAAAGTAACAAGTATGCTGCAGGCGTTATGGCAATGGGAAAGAAAACATCAACACGCTAAATGGCAAACGAATAGAAGATTTAATAACGAATACATCAACAAATTAGATAAAGCCTTTAAACAAGTATCTCAATAATAAAATTACAATAAATTTAAATACAGCCTTAAACCAAGAGCCAATTATGCCTAACTATAAAAGATTATTATTAGCGGTAACGATCAATTCGTTATTGTTTTCCTGTGGAAATACAAATAATGAGGTCGGCCCCGTAAATGCTAGTGCTGATTTCTCCATAACACAGCTAAAAAACTACATCGCCAATGAGCAGCTAATTAATGAGAATAAAGAAGCACCTCGTGCCTCTTTTACCTCATACTCTTCTGTCACTAATGCCATTAATGATGAACCAAATGAAGCCGCTTTTTATCAACTACTTGATGGTCAGTGGAAGTTTCATTGGGCAAAGAGCCCTGCACAACGTCCTTTAAACTTTTTTAGTCCTAACTTTGATGTAAGCCAATGGGACGAAATTACCGTACCGGCTAACTGGGAAGTTGAAGGTTATGGTATCCCGTTGTACGCCAACCATGCTTACCCTTTTGCCGATAAAAAAGCCCCGTTATCAAATGAAATGGAGCACATTGGTAACGTGCCTAAAAATCCTGGTCAAGTACCGATGGATTACAATCCTGTAGGCTCATATCGTCAAGATTTCACCCTAGGTGATGATTGGCTAACAAAAGAAAGCTTCTTAAAAATTGACGGCATGAAGTCGGGTGGTTTTATTTGGTTAAACGGTCACTATGTTGGTTATTCACAAGGCAGTAAAACACCAGCAGAGTTTAACTTATCTAAGTATGCAAAAGCGGGTAAAAATACCTTGGCAATTCAAGTATACCGCTGGACAGATGGTGCTTATTTAGAAGATCAAGATTTTTGGGATATTTCAGGTATTGAGCGTAGCGTTAGTATCTATGCCCAACCTAAGGTACGCATTCAAGACTTTCAAGTAACCTCAACGTTAGACAGCAATTATCAACACGGTAAGTTTGCCTTAACGGTTGATTTAAAAAACCACCTCAGTGAAAGTAAAACAGTTAACTTCAATTATAAAATTATTGACGAACAAGCTCAGGTTGTTGCCAGTGGCAAACAAAGTGTAAAAGTAAACCAACAAGCAAGCATTACTGATTTTACCGCCACCATTGATAATGTTAAAAGTTGGAGCGCCGAACAGCCAAACCTATACACCTTAGTTTTAGAGTTACAAGATGACAAGGGTGATACGCTTGAAGCAACGACTAACCGCATTGGCTTTCGCACAGTAGAAATCAAAGATGGCTTACTTCTGGTAAACGGCGTTCGTGTAACCCTTAAAGGCGTGAATACCCAAGAACATAACCCTGATACCGGTCACGTGATCACTGCTGAGTTGATTGAAAAAGATATGAGGCTATGGAAAGAAAACAACATCAATGCAGCTCGCTTAAGTCATTATCCTCAGCCTGAAATGTTTTATAAACTCGCCGATAAACACGGTATTTACCTGGTAGATGAAGCAAATATTGAGTCACACGGCATGTACTATGGTCAGCACTCTTTGGCGAAAAAACCTAGCTGGGGCAAAGCCCATTTAGATCGCATTATGAGCATGGTTGAACGTGATAAAAACCATCCTGCTGTTATCATTTGGTCATTGGGTAACGAAGCAGGTAACGGCGTAAACTTTTATCAAGGTTACGATGCGATAAAAGCAGCCGATCACAGTGAACGTCCTGTGCAATATGAACGTGCGGTCAGAGAAAAAAATACCGACATTATTGTGCCGCAATACCCAAGCTTATCGAAATTCTTAAATGAAGGTAAAAACCCCGGTTCACGTCCTTATATTCCAAGTGAATATGCGCATGCGATGGGAAATAGCACAGGTAACTTCCAAGATTATTGGGATATTATTGAAAAGTATGACAACCTGCAAGGTGGCTTCATTTGGGATTGGGTTGACCAATCTATTTGGAAGACAGATGAAAACGGTAATAAATACTATGCCTATGGCGGTGACTTTACCGGAGAGTTTGGTGAAAACGTACCAACAGATAATACCTTCTTAAATAACGGTATTGTTTTCCCTGACCGTACACCCCAACCAGGTTTATATGAAGTACGTAAAGCGCATGAGTTCATTAACTTTAAAACGAGTAAACTAGACAAAAACACGGTCGAGATATCGTTAGAAAACCTTTATGACTTTACCAACCTAAACGATTTTAACTTCACTGCGCAAGTTAAGGCTGATGGCCATGTAGTGAAAACTATCGACTTGGGTAACATTGACTTAGCGCCGCACCAACGTAAAAATCTGACCATCGATATTTCAGCGCTAAAGACACAATCAAATACCGAATACTTCCTGCACTTCTCCGCACGTTTAAAGAAAGACTGGGGCATGTTAGACGCTGGCTTTGAAGTGGCTCGTGAGCAAGTAGCATTAACAGCACTTACCGCCTTAAAAGAAAAAGCTAAGCCGTCCAGTAATACCATTAGTGACGTGAAAATCACCTCTAATCAGCAAAGCTTGTTCTTTACCTCTAAGCAATTAAAGTTGGTCATTAATCAAGGCAGCGGTCAAATAACCTCATACCAATACCAAGGTAACGAGTTACTAAACGATGGCCAAGGACCACAGCTTAATTTCTGGCGTGCACCAACAGATAATGATGTTGGCAGTAAAATGATGGTTAAAAACATCAACTGGAAAAAAGCTACTTTAGGGCAAAAACTCACCAAACTAAGCCATGAAAGGCATGGTAATGGCTATCAGGTGACCGCTACTTATCAATTACCGGGTATCAATACCAAAGCAACTACTGTGTATCACATTAGTGGCAATGGCCAAATTACCGTGAACAATACCTTGGCAGCAAGTAAAGAGAAATCAGACATCCCGCGTTTTGGTATGCGTATGCAACTCGCTAAGCAGTACAGTAATTTGAGCTACTTTGGTCGTGGTCCTTGGGAAAACTACCAAGACAGAAAGGCATCAGCCTTTGTTGACCTTTATCAGTCAACAGTCTCGCAGCAGTACGTACCTTATATCAGACCACAAGAGAATGGTTATAAAACTGATGTTCGTTGGTTAGCCCTAACCAACGACAACAATGATGGTTTATTCATTGTCAGCAAGGACATTACAGCCCCTATTGGCTTTAGTGCTCTGCATATGCCAAATGAGGACTTTGATTTCGCTAAAGACCTTGAATACAAAGGAATTAACCGAAATAAACATCATAAATATAATGAGGCTGGTGAGCTGGTTGGTGATTTAAGTAAACATACCGTCGATATTGTTGAACAAGATTTAGTGCAACTTAATATAGACCAAATCAATCGCGGTGTTGGCGGTAATAATAGTTGGGGTGCCAAACCAGAAGAGCCTTACCTTGATTATGCCAAAACCGATTTAAGTTACAGCTTTACCTTAATGCCTGTAACAAAAGCTAATAGCCAAAAACTACTTCAGTTAAGTAAAAAATTATAAATATTAACTAGCAGAAAGACACTCAGTAACTCATTCACTAAGTAAACTGAGTGTCATTATAAAAAGGTAAAAATTATGCAAAACAAGCTATCACTGCTCAGTTTGAGTTTATCAGCACTGCTGACACTCACTGCACACGCCAAAAGCAACACACCGAATGTTATCTACATTTTAGCTGACGACTTGGGTTATGGTGAAGTAGGTGTTTATGGACAAGATAAAATTCTCACTCCTAACATCGATAAACTTGCCCACGATGGTTTGCGTTTTACGCAACACTATTCTGGTTCAACGGTTTGTGCGCCAACTCGCTCAACTTTATTAGAAGGTAAACATACTGGCCACTCAACCGTTCGTGGTAACGGAAAAATGGGTAAAGGCCGTGAGCAAGGCAACCATCCACTACCTGAAGGCTCCCGCACTATAGGCCATATATTTCAAGAAAAAGGCTACACCACAGGTATTTTTGGTAAATGGGGCTTGGGCGGAAAAACCTCAACCGGGCACCCCGCAAAACAAGGCTTTGATGCTTTTTCAGGTTATCTCGATCATAAACATGCTCATAACTACTACCCTGATTACATTTACCGTTTTGGCAAAGAAGTTGAACTAGACAATAAGGTGAAAGTACATGGTTTAGGTAAAGACCGTTCTCTAGATTATAAAAGCTACCTAGGTAACGAGTATGTACCTGATTTAATGCTTGAAGACGCCTTAACCTTTATCAACAAGTCAAAAGATAAACCTTTTTTCTTATATTACCCACTCACGATTCCTCATGTTGCCTTACAAGCGACCGAAGAGAGCTTAAAAGAGTATATGGGAAAATTTGTAGAGGTTGCTTATAAAGGTAAAGGTTATACCCCACATCAATACCCACGTGCTGCCCATGCTGCCATGGTTACACATATGGATAAACACATTGGTAAATTGTTAGCCGAATTAAAAAGCTTAGGTCTAGATGAAAACACCATTGTGATGTTCTCCAGTGATAATGGTCCTTCTGTTGAAGGGGGTTATGACAACGTCTATTTTGATGCCAGTGGCGGCTTAAGAGGCCGTAAACGTGATCTCTATGAAGGCGGTATTCGTGCTCCTTTCATTGTTAAATGGCCTGGTGTAATAAAAGCTAATACTGTTACTGAGCACATTTCTGCGCAATGGGATTTGCTAAGCACTTTTGCCGACATTACCGGTAATAAAACCAATAAAGATAGTGATGGTATTTCTTTTTTACCCACCCTATTAGGGCAAGCTAAAAAGCAACAACAGCACCCACATTTATACTGGGAATTCTGGGAAGGAAAAGGCAAACAAGCCATCCGTATGGGCAACTGGAAAGCAGTACGCCTTGGTGCTAAGAAAAACCCTAACGCTCCGATTGAACTTTATAACCTAGCCGTTGATCCTAACGAGCAAAACAACGTTGCCAAGCAAAACCCGAAGATAGTTAAACAAATAGAACTAGCGATGCAAGACAGAACGCCATCAGCCCGAGCATCGTGGAATCCAAGCACGAATTAAGATTAAAAGATAAAGGATAGAAAATGAAAAAGTTATTAATTCCCTTAGTTGCCAGCCTTGTGTTGAGTCACGCAGTGCAAGCACATGAGCAATCAGAAAAAATCAAACCCAAACAACCTAATATTGTCTTTATTATGCTTGATGATTGGGGCTGGCAAGATGCTGCGTTTATGGGCAGTAACTACTATAAAACACCTAATATGGATGCCTTAGCTCAAACAAGTTACCGTTTTAACCAAGCTTACAGTGCATCACCTAATTGTGCACCCACACGTGCCGCATTTATGTCTGGGCAGTATAGCCAACGTACGGGTATTCATACCGTTAAGAGTTCTGCACGTGGTGATGCAAAAAAACGCCGCCTGATACCAACCCCTAATAAAATCACCTTAGCTGATGAGGTGACTACCTTAGCTGAAAGCATGCAAAATGCAGGCTATCACACTGCCTTTATGGGCAAGTGGCATTTAGGTGCTGGTGATGAAGGTGGGCCTTTAGTACAAGGTTTTGATGTCAATGTTGCCGGAAACCATACCGGTACACCTAAATCATATTTTTCACCTTATAAAAACTCGACTATTAAAAACGGCCCTAAAGGTGAATATTTACCTGACCGCTTAAGCATAGAAGCGTCAAAATATATAAAAAGTGATAAAGATGATAAGCCATTCTTTTTATTTTTGTCGCATTATGCCGTGCATACACCAATGAAAGCACCAAAGGAAACCATTGCTAAACATAAGGGGCGTAAAGGTGATAAACATCATAAAAACCCAATTTATGCTGCCATGATTGAGCACAGCGATAACAGTGTTGGCAATATTCTTAAAACATTAAAAGAGCAAGGTCTTGATGATAATACCTGGGTCTTTTTAACGTCAGATAACGGCGGACACGAAGGGGTTACGCAAGCACCTGATCTACGTGGCGCTAAAGGCATGTTATATGAAGGTGGTTTACGTGTACCTTTATTAGTTAAAGCGCCGAAGCAAAGCAAACAAGTAGTGATTGAAGAGCCTGTTTCAACCTTAGACTTCTACCCTACCCTAGTAAAACTAGCTAATGGGCAATTACCAACAACCCAAGCAGTTGATGGCGACAATATTTTACCGTTAATGTCAGCAGAAGAATTTGACCGTGAAGCTATTTATTTTCACTTTCCTGCTTATTTACAAGGTAAAAAAAGCGCAAATACCTTATGGCGTGCAACACCAAGCAG
>Ga0105356_10003274_pt1 | contig 15977 bp, 12 predicted proteins | sample GOMGulsemesocosm_3_FD_83502 | JGI IMG/M metagenome (GOLD analysis project Ga0105356, IMG submission 83502) | Methane-oxidizing microbial communities from mesocosms in the Gulf of Mexico - GOM9D Gulf of Mexico | ecosystem: Environmental > Aquatic > Marine > Cold seeps | place: Gulf of Mexico...
AATTGTAACCTATACCCATGATACTTCAAGATCCGAGTTTCAGGATAGCTGAGCAATTCATGTTTAAGACGTTTGTAATTGCATCTGAATCCAATATTTTGAGTTAACATGGCTATAAAGCGAGCATCTGTAAAGGGAAGTGATGACCCTATCGCTGAGTTCAGGTACAATTATCGAAAATTTCATTCGTTTATTACCATTTATTACCATTTATTAGGATTTATAAAACATCATGTTGCAGATATACAATACCTTAACCCGTAAAAAGGAAATCTTTACACCAATTCACCAAGGTAAAGTGGGCTTGTATGTCTGTGGTTGTACTGTTTATGACTTATGCCATATTGGTCATGCAAGAACCTATATCAGCTTTGATAATATAGCTCGTTATTTACGCTTTTCAGGTTATGAGGTGAATTATGTGCGTAACATCACCGACGTTGAAGATAAAATCATCAACCGTGCGATAGAAAACAATGAAACTACTGAGCAGTTAACTGAGCGCACTATTGCAGCAATGCATGAAGATTTTGACGCCTTAAAAATGATGCGTCCGGACCTTGAACCGCGAGTTACTACCCATATGGTTGAAATCATAGAAATGATTGAAATCTTAATTGCTAAAAAGCATGCATACATTGCTGGTGATAGTGAACAGGGTGATGTTTTGTTTGATGTTTCGAGCTATGCAGACTATGGCAAGTTAAGTGGTCAAAATTTAGAGCAACTTCAATCTGGCTCACGTGTTGATGTTGATGAGTCAAAACGTAACCCACTAGACTTCGTTTTATGGAAGTCAGCAAAACCAGAAGAGCCATCATGGGATTCTCCATGGGGAGCAGGGCGACCGGGTTGGCACATTGAATGTTCAGCGATGAATGCGAAAGAATTAGGGCATCATTTTGACATTCATGGCGGCGGCTCAGATTTACAGTTTCCTCATCATGAAAACGAAGTCGCGCAAAGTTGTTGTGCGCTAGATACCCCTTATGTGAACTACTGGATCCATACTGGGATGGTGCAGGTTGACCAAGAAAAAATGTCTAAATCGCTGAATAATTTTTTCACTATTCGCGAAGTGCTTGCTAAGTATGACGCAGAAACAACGCGTTTTTTCTTAACAACCGGGCAATATCGTAGCCAACTTAATTATTCTACCGATAATTTGGATCAAGCACGTGCGGCGGTAGAAAGATTTTATACTGCATTGCGTGATATTGACTTGCCAGAGGTTATTGAGCTCGATAAAGAAAATGGCTTTGTTAGAGCATTTTGTTCTGCGATGAACGATGACTTTAATACCCCAGAAGCATTAGCGGTTTTATTTGATGTCTCGAAACAACTCAATGTTGCTAAACAGTCAAATAATAAGGAAGTGGTTGCACTAGCTTCACTATTAAAAGGCTTAGGTGGTTTGTTAGGTTTATTGCAGCTTGATCCTGCTGAGTTTCTACAAGGTGGCGGCAATGATGATGAAGTGGCAGCAATTGAAGCATTAATTAAACAACGTAATGATGCGCGTGTTAATAAAGATTGGGCGTCTGCTGATGATGCAAGAGATAAACTAAAAGCATTAAATGTAATATTAGAAGATAGCGCGGGCAAAACGACTTGGCGTAAAGCTTAAGTTTAGTGATACCAAGTGGATTGAATCATTCACTTGGTATCACTGCAAATATAAACGGTTCGCACTAAGTTCCACACCATAAATATATTTATCTTAGATCAACCAAATACCCTTGATTCCCCCCTGTAATAAGTACAGAACTTCTCAACCTGCCCACTTCTATCAAACAAAAGTGAAGATACTCTAAGCATGATTCACCGAGCTTAAATTACAAAAAAAATTAGGTAAATAGTCAGTTGATTTTCTAATATTGGTATAAAATTAACTTTATATGTTAAATCGATGTTAATAAAAAGGAAGTTTTTGTAAATGTTCGAATTAGACAATAAAAAAATGGCTGAAGTTGTATCGAGTTTTCAAATTCCTGCAAAGCCAGAAATATTGACCGAAATTCAAGAGTTAATGAAAGAAAGCGAACCCGATATTGAACGGATAGCTAGTATTATCTCAAGTGATGTTGGGCTATCAGCTGCGATATTAAAAATAATCAATTCACCTGTTTACGGAATGCAACGAAAAATATCAGAAATTAAACAAGCAGTAATGATGCTTGGCTTAAAAACTATCAATGGGCTAGTTATGGCTCTGTTATTAAAAGAATCTATTAAAGGTGACGCTTGTATTTCGCTTGAACGATATTGGGATGACGCTATAGATGTTGCCAATGCCATTACTTATTTAGGTAATCATGTAAAAAATGAAGTACCCATCGATATGCTCTATAGTGTTGGGCTTTTTCATGATTGTGGTATCCCTTTACTTGCACTTAAGTATCCAAATTATAACAATATTCTTATTCAAGCAGCGCAAGATAGAACCAATTCTATAGAAATGGAAGAACAAGAGTACCGAACTAATCATGCTATTTTAGGATATTATGTCGCTTCTTCTTGGCACTTGCCGAAAGATTTGTGTCAACTCATTTTAAGGCACCATGAGTTGGGTATTCTAAAACAAAATATTGAGCCTCAATTACAACTAATCTATGCCCTCTTGATGATAGCCAATAATATTGTCTCAAAAGTAAGACGTTTTACTGAGACTCCTGACTGGCACGAAATTAAAGATGATGTGCTTGATATGATAGGTTTATCGTTTGAAGATTATGCTGATTTAGAGAGTGAGTTTTTCGAAATATTTTAATACTATTTAGATTAAGGTTTACATTATGTGGTCGCTCATCGTTTATTCTGACAATTTGTTAGGCTAAAGGGCAAGCTATAACAATTTCATAAGCGACAATTAAAAGAAGCATAACCTAAATAATTATTAGTAGAACGTGATTTAAAAAAGCTCTACATCATCAGATAATTCTTGGATGTCGTTTGCTTTATCCAAGCTGATCCTACTTTGGTCTACGACTTCAATACTGATTATGTCACTAAGTGATTGTTGTTGTTTTACTAGTTTTTCTAATACATCATTTATCACGCTAAAGTTTTGTAAGTTATTTTCATTGGTGTCTATTACTTTGTAAGAAGACTCTAATGTGATATCAATTATTTTCATAATGGTGCTTTCTTGATCTTCTTCAAGCCCCATCGAAGGGATCACATGCTCTAATTGACTGAGCATACTTTTTAGCAGACTAACAAGTGTTTCTTGGCTATGGTCTATGTTTCCCTTTAAGTTTCCTAAGTTACTTTTCACTACATCAAGGGCTTTTGATAATTCTTTAGTTTGTGTTGCAATTCCTATTTCAGCTTCCAAACTCTTAACTTTTGCATCCGTTGCACCAAGCATAAATGGAAAGAAATCTTTGTATCGTCCATAGGTATCTAGATTATAAAGGGGCATGTTTTTGATAAATAAAGCAACATGTGAGAAATTTATTTGAGTTCGACAACCAAAATCAATATACCTTCCGCCTTTGTCAAAAATATTTGATATAACCTCTTGCTCCAATGCTGAGCATTTACTGCCAGTTCCAGAATAAAAAATTCTTTTATCTCGGATTAAAAACATAATACTACAATCTAATTCAAGACTATGACAAACGTTAAAAAAGCAACTAGCGAGGCTATCAAAATCTTTCACTCCATAACTCGTTTCAATAAAGTTGATGCACATGCCTAATTCGCTTGAATCTTTCATTGCAGAAAAAGCGGTATTAGTAGCTTGTTGTATTTTAGTATTTTTAACTTTGCTATGTTTTAGTAGGGAGATTAATGAATCTAACTTTGCATTTAACTCACCGGATTCAAAGGGTTTGACTAGATAGTCAGCAGCGCCGGCCTCATAACCAAGCATTCTAGATCTGATATTACTTAAACTAGACAAAAATATAACAGGGATGTTCTCAGTAGACTTAATCGATTTTAATTGATCACAAACTTCATAGCCATTCATGCCCGGCATTTCAACATCAAGTAGAATAACATCAGGCATTTCACGAATTGCGGTATCAATGCCTACTTTTCCTGAGCTCGCTGAAATCACTTCATAGGAATATAGTAATTCTTTTTTGATAATTTTATGCATTAATGCATCATCATCTATGGTTAAAATTTTCCATAATTTTGCCAATGCAGATCCCTCTTTGAAAGTCATTTAATTAAGCTTCGCTAATTATAGCTCTCATAAAAATATTTGCGTAATGCAATGTTCTAGATAGGAAAAAGCCTAAGACTTCTGACTAAAGATTTTGTTGTATAAAGGTAATAAAACTAAATTTAGGGAGGGTTTGGTGTGAAAAGCTATCTATGCTTTATTAGGACTTATCAAAATATTTAATTTTTGATATAAACATCCATTTTATCTATGCCGCTATTGCTTCAGCAATAATACAGCGATTTCGACCAGAGTTTTTTGCTTGGTATAGCGCTTTATCAGCCCGTTCAAATAATGAAGACCAACTATCATTCTCTTCCAGCTCAGCAATGCCGATGGAAACTGACATAGGTGGTAAAGTGGTATTAGATTGTCGTTGAATAAGTTTTAATTGTTCAACAGAAATGCGAATTTCTTCAGCAATAAAATGGGCAAATTTCTGTGATTTGTTTTTCATCACCACAACAAACTCTTCACCGCCATACCTTACGGGAATATCTTCTGATCCAATATGTTTTTTAATAATTGCCGCAATTTTTTGAATGACTTTATCACCAATGGAATGGCCAAAATTATCATTAACCGCTTTAAAATGATCAATATCAATAATGAGAGAAGAGTGTAACTGGCTGGTATCGAAATCTTTTAACATATTTTCACAACCTCTTCGGTTGAATAAACCTGTTAATGCATCAATGGTGGCTTCCTGTTTTGATTCGGCCAATTGTGTTTTTAGTAAATTAACTTCAGCGGAAGTTTTTGTTAATTCATCTGATAGCGATTTACGTTGATTCCTAGAGTTATCAATTGTATTTAGCAAAAACTTCACAACTTTATGAAGGGGTTTATGTTCAACCATTTTTGCTAATACCTTATCAACTTTATCTAAATTTTCAGCAACTTCATTTTCATTGATAACTTGGGTATTAATTCGAGATAGAGTTTTCTCTAAAGTACTTTCAAAAGGAGTGAGTATGGTTTGCTCTATTTTTTCATTATTGGAGATATAACTATTGAACAAATGCTCAAGAACAACTTCATCGACAGGTTTGTTATCATTAATATGCTTAGATAATTCAACCTTTAATGCGATGTTTTGATTACTCACAAATAGGTATATAACAGAATAATTTACAGGTGTTGGGGCAATATTATGACTGGTTAGAAAAGCTAAAGTACGCTCACTTAAGGCGGTTGCATATTCTACGTCATTTTGGTTTGGCATAGTTACTCCTCACCCCTTTAGAAACAAGTTAATACAGCGAAGGGTTTAATTATTTTTATAAACTATATTGTAACAATAAGTTTATTCATTCATCAATGTGAAATTGTTCATAAACCCATGTTTTTATTGTGTTTGTTCTTTTATATATAACCACAACCTTAATATTCCAAATTAGAAAATGCTTAAAATATGGCCATAAAACGAGTTCTGCCGATAAGACAATGGTTAAGGTAAGGGACTAAATAAATAAAACTTGCGGGCAATAGGGAAGGTGCTTTGTATATTAACTGTTGATTATAAATGGCTATTTAATCTCTTAAATAGCCACAGTTGGCCTGTTTAATACTAGGGATGGAGGTGATTTTAATTTATTTACCAAATTTCTCACAGGCAATGAAGGTGTTTTCAATCAAGCTAGCTACCGTCATAGGGCCAACACCACCGGGCACCGGAGTGATATAGGAAGCTTTTTCTTTTGCGACATCAAAGTCGACATCGCCAACGAGTTTGCCACTTTCTAATCGGTTAATACCAACATCGATAACAATTGCGCCTTCCTTGATCCATTCTCCGGGGATAAACGCAGGTTTCCCTACAGCAACAACAATCAAATCGGCATTACGCACTTTATCTTCTAAATTTTTTGTAAAACGATGAGTCGTGGTAATGGTACAGCCTGCAAGTAATAGCTCTAAAGTCATTGGGCGACCAACTATATTAGAAGCACCGATCACTAAAGCATCTAAACCATGAGGTTTTACTTTAGTTGATTCTATTAAAGTCATTATACCTTTTGGTGTACAAGGTCTTAATCCAGGTAAGCGAAGGGCGAGCTTACCGACATTTGAAGGATGAAATCCATCAACATCTTTATTGGGAGAAATACTTTCAATGATCAAGTTTGCATCAATAGTGGCAGGCAAAGGAAGCTGTACTAGAATGCCATCAATTGCATCATCATTATTTAGCTCTGCGACTAATGCTAATAATTTTTCTTCTGAAGTAGTAATAGGAAGGTCATAAGAGCGAGAAACAAATCCTACTTCTTCACAAGCCCTTCGTTTACTGCCAACATAAACCTCAGAAGCGGGGTCACTGCCTACTAAAATAACAGCTAATCCCGGAGCTCTTAAACCTTGAGCTAGACGAGCACTTACTTTTTCTTTTACGGAAGATCTTAATTGTTGAGCGATGGCTTTACCATCAATAAGTGATGCAGTCATAATTCCTAGGGTATCGAGATGAAATAAACACGGCATTTTCTCATAAATTTTCAATGAGGAGTAGGTGATTTTGTTGATATATACTTAATCTGCCTCAAAATGATCAATTTCAGCGGTAAATTGCTTAATAGGTATAGTGTTCTATAGTAAATTTTTAAATACACTATAACTTAGGCTTGCATTGGAAAATCAACAATACGGTTGCTTAATTAGCATTTGTTGATGTAAAAGTAAGCGAACAGTTGTTTTTTAAAAAAAATGTTTGACGATGAACGGGCAACTAGGTAATATCCGCACCCGTTGAGAGCAAGCTTGTTTTCAACAATATGTCGGTGATTAGCGCAGCTTGGTAGCGCACTTGGTTTGGGTCCAAGGGGTCGCAAGTTCGAATCTTGCATCACCGACCACTTTTTCTTTTCAATATTTGATAAGTCAAAGTAATGGTTTGGGTGTTTTCAAGTTCAGTCGAAGTTCGAATCTTGCATCACCGACCACTTTTTCTTCTTCGTAAGAAAAAGTACAAATTTAGGCAATGTGCGCCCTTAGCTCAGCTGGATAGAGCAACGCCCTTCTAAGGCGTGGGTCAAAGGTTCGAATCCTTTAGGGCGTGCCATTTATACTTCCTAAACTTTGAATCATTTTCATCTTCTTTTTCTATATTCAATATATTCATTTCCTGATAAAACTCAGTATTACTTTGATACATTTAGCTTTTGTTATTATTACCATTAATTATTGCAGTGCTGTTAATTTTGGGTATGATACCCAGATTGCTTATTTCTGAGTTGATGAGCATTTTTGATCTTATTATTTAATTAATGTGAGGCCTTGTGGCTTTGAACGTTCCTAAAACATTGCTGGTATTGTTAATATGTTTGACCTTTGTTGGTCAAGCTATGGCGTCTGCTATGATGTCATATCAGATGATGAGTATGAAAGGAATGAGCGGGCAAGCACATGACATGTCTCAAATGGATCACAGTACCCATCAAATGTTAGATGATTTATCTCTTAGTGACTCAGAAGAAATGGTCAATGATTGCTGTGCACAAGAATGTGATTGTTTCATCAGCGGTTGTTTCAACATAACGACATTACCTAAAACGGTAAATCACGACCCGGTTATTACCCTAGCAACTAAAATTATTACGCCTTTTTCTTTAGCAAAAAATTTGCAATTAAAATCCCTGTACCGCCCTCCAATATTCAGCTAACCCCAACATAAATGTGCCTAAAATTTGGCATATTACCTTTCATTATTTAAGACATTATTGATGTATGTATATTTTAACTTCCATCAATATCAACTTAATAAGTCTAATGTATTAATTACTAACCCTGCGGGTGAGTTATGTTTTCAAAAAAATATTTATTTAAATCTTTGAATCTCATTGTTTTATCACTGACGTGTTTTTCTACCTTTGCTACTGATATTGAGGGGGGACTTAGCGATAAATCAGGCTATATCAAAGCTTTAACTTTCGAAAAAGCCATAAGCACGGCACAAAAGAATGATCCATGGTTAAGTGGTAATCGTCATAAACAAAAAGCGTTAGAGTCACTGAGTATCGTGGCAAAAACATTGCCAGATCCTAATGTATCTATAGGCATTGCTAACGTAGGCAGTAACTCCTTTGACTTTACTCAAGAGCCGATGTCTCAAGTTAAAGTAGGTGTTAGTCAAATGTTTGCTCGTGGTGATAGTTTAGCTATTAAAAATAAACAGTTAAAAATACAAAGCCAGCAATTTCCTTTTCAACGCAAAGACAGGCAAGCTAAAGTCGCTGTTACGGTTGGTCAATTATGGCTTGATGCTTTTCGGGTTCAACAAAGCATTGCATTAATTGAACGTAATCGTTCGTTATTTGAACAGCTGGGCGATGTTGCTGAGGCAAGTTATTCATCAGCCGTGGGGAAAACCCGCCAACAAGATATCGTTCGAGCGCAACTTGAGTTGACTCGCTTGGAAGACAAGCTGAATCAATTAAATCAACAAAAAAATAGCTATGAAGGGCAGTTATTACCCTGGTTCAGTGATCACGTCTTAGGTATTTCACTGCATAATATTAATCTTGGTGATACGTTACCTGAAGTGGCCCTATTAAAGCCTGAGCTGGTGAGTAACCAACAATGGTTAGCCCCAGAGCAATTAGTTCGCTATTTTATTAAACATCCAGCAGTGTTGGCGGTAGATAAAAAAATACTTGCCGCTAAAACAGGTATTGCATTAGCAAATCAAAAGTATCAACCCGCATGGGGCGTCAATGCCAGTTATGCTTTTCGAGATGATGATCTTCTTGGCAATAGCCGTGCTGATTTATTGTCAGTTGGCTTAAGTTTTGATTTACCGCTATTCACCGAAAATAGGCAAGACCAGCAAGTAAACTCGGCGATCTCAACAACGGAAGCGATTAAAACTGAAAAACTATTGTTGCTTCGTCAGTTAATGGCTTCTTATAGTGACGGTAAAGGTCGTTTGCACCAACTCAATAAAAGAAAAGCGTTATTTGACAACAGATTATTACCACAAACTCGCGATCAAGCTGAAGCTTCTTTAACGGCATATACCAATGACGATGGTGATTTTTCTGAAGCGGTGCGTGCTCGCATCGCCGTACTAAATGCTGAAATAGACTATTTAGCAATAACCGTGGAGCAACAAAAAATTCAGTTAGCGCTTAACTATGTACTGATTGCCAGTATGAATACCACTACGGCAGAAAATCTTCAAAGCTATCATCGTCCGGCTTTCTCTCCAGAAGGAGTACAATAATGAAACAACTTTTTATAGGTGCCTGTATTGGCGTGATCATCAGCGTTGCTATTGTTCAATTGCTTGCCCCAAGTAGTGATCAAGTCAATGTAGCAGGAACAATTGATAAAAAACCACTCTATTGGGTTGCTCCAATGGATGCTAACTATAAACGTGATAAAGCTGGGCTATCTCCTATGGGGATGGCTTTAATTCCTTATTATGGTGATGATGGCAGTGGTCCTGATGAAGGTCCTGGGACTATTAGAATTTCGTCAAATGTCATCAATAATCTAGGTGTTCGAACGGCCACTGCTCAATACAAGGCATTGCATACCCAAATTGATACCGTTGGTTATGTTAATTATGATCAAGACAAATTGGTCCATATCCACCCACGTGTAGAAGGTTGGATAGAAAAACTTTACGTCAAAGCCATTGGTGATCCCGTGATTAAAGGTCAAGCGCTATATGACATATATTCACCAGAGTTAGTTAATGCTCAAGAAGAACTGCTTATTGCGCTCGATCGGAAAAATAAACGGTTAATTACAGCTGCTGAAAATCGCTTGATCGCATTGCAATTGCCAAAGACAGCAATTAATACCCTGAGGAAAAGTAGAAAAGTACAACAAAGCATTACCTTTTTTGCGCCGCAAAAAGGTGTTGTGGAAAACTTATATATTCGAGAGGGCTTTTTTGTTAAACCGGGCACTATGATGATCTCTATTGGTGATTTGTCTGATGTTTGGGTAGAAGCTGAAGTATTTGAACGTCAAGCGGGGCAAGTAAAAACGGGTACACTCGTTACCATGACTCTCGATTATTTACCGGGTAAAACATGGCAAGGGCAGGTCGATTATATCTATCCTACCCTTGATGCAAAAACCCGTACCGTAAAAGTTAGATTGCGCTTTAAAAATGCCGATGGCGAGTTTAAACCCAACATGTTTGCCCAAATTTCCATTCATACTAATAGCGATGAACAAGCTTTGTTAATTCCTAAAGAAGCCTTAATACGCACGGGTAGTCAAGACAGGGTAGTTCTGGCATTAGGAGAGGGTAACTTCAAATCTATTGAAGTCACCGTGGGACGTATCGACAGTGACAGTGTTGAAATACTTTCCGGTCTTAGTGGTGGTGAAAAAGTGGTTAGCTCTGCACAATTTTTATTGGATTCAGAATCGAGTAAATCGTCTGACTTTAAACGTATGGTTCAAGAAAGTTCATCGCACCAAACAGACATACCTACTTCGGTAAGTTCGGCCAGCGCTACTGGAACAATTAATTCGCTAATGGCCGCTCACGGTATGGTCAATATCAGCCGTGGACCAATAGAGAAATGGGGCAGACCAGCTGCTACAGTAGACTTTATAACAAGTGACTCTGTCAGTTTAGCTGGATTAAGTACAGGAATGGTGGTCGATTTTACCTTTGAAGTTAGGGAGGGGGACTTTGTTATCACTGAAATATCCCAAGTAATCAACAGTGAATTATCTGGCAGCGAATTTTCTGACAGAGAGTTACCTGCCGATGATCATTCAAACCACTAGTATAGGAGTAAATGTTTTATGATTGCTGCTATTATTCGTTGGTCAATTGGTAATCGTTTTTTTGTCTTGTTGGCGACATTTTTACTGGTGGGTGTAGGTTTATATTCTGTTAGTAAAACCCCAATTGATGCTTTACCTGATTTGTCAGATGTGCAAGTTATCATCAAAACCAGCTACCCTGGACAAGCCCCTCAAGTGGTTGAAGATCAAGTCACCTACCCATTAACCACCACAATGTTGTCGGTACCTGGTTCCGTAACAGTACGGGGTTTTTCTTTTTTTGGTGATTCTTATGTTTATGTTATTTTTGATGAAGACACCGATCTATATTGGGCGCGTTCACGGGTGCTTGAATATTTAAGTCAAGTAGCACCTAGTCTACCAGCAGATGCCACACCTCAACTAGGCCCTGATGCTACTGGAGTTGGCTGGGTATATTTGTATGCCTTAGTGGATCCAACCGGACAACATGATTTAAGCCAGTTACGCAGTTTACAAGATTGGTTTTTAAAATATGAATTACAAACAGTCACCGGTGTTTCAGAAGTATCGGCACTGGGCGGCATGGTTAAGCAATATCAAGTTAGGGTTAATCCTGACAAACTGCGCGCGTTTGATATTCCTTTATCACATATTCAGATGGCGATAAAACAAGGTAATCAAGAAATTGGTGCCTCTGTTATTGAAATGGCCGAAGCCGAATATATGGTGCGAGCTACCGGGTACATTAAAGGGGTTGAAGATCTTGAAAACATTCCTTTAGGTGTTAACCAAAATGGCACGCCGTTACTACTTAAAGATGTTGCCGAAATTGGTATTGGCCCTCAAATGCGCCGAGGTATTGCTGAGCTTAATGGCGAAGGAGAAACTGTTGGTGGCATTGTGGTGATGCGTTTTGGCGAAAATGCTCAGCAAGTTATTAATCGCGTTAAAGAAAAACTTTCACAACTTAAAAAAGGATTGCCTGATGGTGTGGAAATCGTCACGGTATACGACCGCTCTGCACTTATTGAACGTGCTGTAGATAATTTAGCCTACAAATTATTAGAAGAATTTGCCGTTGTCGCATTGGTTTGCATACTCTTTTTATTCCATGTTCGCTCATCTTTAGTGGCAATAGTCAGTTTGCCGATAGGAATTTTAACAGCATTCATTGTTATGCATTTTCAGGGACTTAATGCCAATATCATGTCACTCGGCGGTATTGCTATAGCCATTGGTGCTATGATAGATGGCGCGATTGTGATGATTGAAAACATGCACAAACACATGGAACGCACACCACTTACCAAAGAAAATCGTTGGCAGATAGTGACCGAATCGGCTTGTGAGGTTGGTCCTGCTTTATTCTTTAGTTTATTAATCATCACGGTTAGTTTTGTGCCGGTATTTACCCTTGAAGCTCAAGAAGGGAGGATGTTTTCGCCATTAGCTTTTACTAAAACCTATGCCATGGCTGCTTCTGCAGCATTAGCCATCACTTTAGTGCCCGTGCTTATGGGGTATTTTATTCGTGGAAAAGTTTTGGCTGAACATAAAAATCCTGTTAATCGATTGCTAACATTTTTATATTTGCCAGTATTAAAAACGGTGCTTAATTTTCCTAAATCAACCCTTTTTGGCGCGATTATCTTTTTAGGAATCGGTTTATATCCACTTGATAAAATTGGCAGTGAATTTATTCCTCCTCTTGATGAAGGTGACTTAATGTATATGCCAACTACATATCCTGGGATCTCTATTGGTCAAGCGCGACAATTACTTCAACAAACCGATAAATTGATTAAAACAGTACCTGAAGTTTTGACAGTATTTGGGAAAGTGGGGCGTGCTGAAACAGCAACTGATCCTGCGCCATTAACTATGATTGAGACCTTTATTCAGTTAAAACCTCAAGATCAATGGCGAGCAGGAGTCACTACTGAAAGCTTGAAAAGAGAATTAGATGCGTTAGTAAAATTACCTGGGATAACTAATGCTTGGGTGATGCCAATAAAAACCCGTATTGATATGTTAGCAACGGGAATTAAAACGCCTGTAGGGATCAAAGTTGCAGGACCTGACTTACATGTCATTCAGAGTTTAGGTAAGCAAATAGAAAGTATATTAGCTGAGGTGCCCGGCACTGCATCAGTATATTCTGAGCGTGTCGCAGGGGGACGTTATGTCAAAGTGGATATTCAACGAGCAAAAGCAGCGCGGTATGGTTTAAATATTGCTGAAATTCAGCAAGTAGTTGCTACGGCCATCGGGGGGATGAATGTTACTAAAACGGTGGAAGGATTAGAGCGTTATCCTGTGAGTTTAAGGTACCCTCAAGATTATCGTGATTCTCCTGAGCAATTATCTTTACTACCCATTGTTACTCCTAATGGGCAGCGTATATCACTAGGTGATGTCGCCAATGTATTTATTGAAGATGGCCCCCCTGGCATAAAATCAGAAAATGCTCGGTTAAATGGCTGGGCCTTAGTCGATATTGAAGGGGTTGATGTTGGGACTTATGTTGATACTGCACAGCCGATACTTGCCGATAAACTTAAACTTCCGGCGGGTTATTCAATCACTTGGGCGGGGCAGTACGAATATATGCAACGTGCTAAAGCGAAATTAGCGTATGTTGTACCATTAACCTTGTTTATCATCATCATTCTACTGTACCTTAATTTCAGAAATGTGATTGAAGTGGCAATGATCATGGGTACTTTACCACTAGCAATGGTAGGCAGTATTTGGTTGATGTACCTACAAAACTTTAATTTTTCGGTTGCCGTAGGTGTTGGCTTTATTGCGCTTGCTGGTGTCGCCGTCGAAATTGGCGTCATCATGTTAGTATACTTAAATCAGTCTTATCATAAATTGCTTAAAACGCGTCACCAACAGGGTAAATCGTTCAGTAAAGACGATGTGTATCAAGTGGTATTACAAGGTGCAGGCATGCGTGTTCGCCCTGTTATGATGACTGCATCGGCGATTGTTGTTGGTTTATTACCGATATTATATGGCACAGGAACCGGCTCTGAAGTGATGAGCCGTATCGCGGCACCTATGGTGGGCGGTATGATAAGTGCCGTTATGTTAGCTTTGTTAGTTTTACCGGCACTCTTTTATATATGGCGAACGAATACACTAACAAGAGCGAATAATGAGAAAGAGGTATAAATGAGTGCTGTAAAAAACACACGGAAACTTCATCAATGGCTGATGCTCTTCATAGGCACACAGTTCGTTATTTGGTCCGTTACCGGTGCTTATATGGTGTTTTTTGATATTGACTATATTCATGGTGATAGCTTAGTAATTAATCATCAAACAAAAATTAACCCTGATAATATTCAATACTCATTATCGTCTTTGCAACAACGGTATCCAAAAGCTGAACGTGTCACTCTAAGTACCTTTATTAATAAAGAGGTTTATCATTTTTCCGTTGAAAATAAAAAGTACTTAGTAAGTGCAAGGAATGGAAAGTTGCTCTCGCCACTGGATGAAAACTTAGCAATTGAAGCGGCTAAACACTATTACTCTGGCAATGGCACAGTAGTAGACGTTGAATTATTTATTGAAAACCCACCCTTTGAATTAAGTTCAAGGCATTTACCTGCTTGGCGGGTTAATTTTGACGACATTGGCGCTCCTGCTATTTATGTTTCCGAGCAGAGTGGTTTGTTGGTGGGGAAACGTCATGAGTTTTGGCGCTTGTTTGATTGGATGTTTCGCTTTCATGTCATGGATTACCAGGATAGTGAAATAGAAAATAACTTACTATTTTGGTTTGCTTTATTTGGCATCATTGCCTCCATAAGTGGGGTAGTGCTCGTATATTTCCGTGTATTTAAACGAAATAAAAAAGCAGTTCGTTTTAAATTTGTAAATAAAAGTGGTATCGCCTAATGCAATGGGTCAGAAAAATACATAAATGGGCTTCCGTTGTTGTTGGTATTCAATTTTTACTTTGGCTACTCAGTGGTCTTTATTTTAATCTAATGGATCATACTAAAGCGTCAGGTAGGACTTACTTTAGTCATAACAACCAAATGATAAACATTGATAAAAATAGGTTGCTGGAACCAAAAGATGTGCTGACAAAATTTAAGCCGAGCATTTCAATAACACAAATCTACTTATTGACTGAGCCGTATTATGTATTAACGCATAAAAAAGGTTTGTATCAAGACTTTGAAAATGATTACAGCCTAGTTAATGCTTATACTGGCGATCTCATTGAAATAGACGAACAATTTGCAGAAAAACTTGCCAAACAATCCTATAACGGGCCAAGTGATGTTCGTTCGATTACTTTACTACAGCCACCGTTAACAGATATTCCCAAACAAAAAAATGCTACTTGGCAAGTCAATTTTGTTAATGATATCAACACTAGTGTTTATATCGAGGTAGGGACTGGACGTTTAGTAGGGTATAGTGACGATAATAAACGTTTTGCTGATATCTTTTTCATGCTGCACTTTATGGATTATGGTAATGAAGGTAGTTTCAACAATATTCAAATTATACTCTTTGCATTTTTCACCCTTTGGCTATCGTTAACCGGATTAATTTGGACTATTGAATTAGGGATTCGAGGACAATATAAAATTAAACGCTTTCAAAGGAAATAAAGGTAAAGTTGCTCGATAAATAAGCAAAGAATAACGTGCCTTTTTGATTTTTGTAAAAGGGAGTCAGGCTTTTATGAAAATTGTCTATTTAGTACATAAAAGTTGTTGACTTACCTATTGGGTGTGATTAAGATACGCCCCGTTCTGAAGGAGCAAGAAAATTAAAGGCAAGCCTTTATTTTTATGCTTATCAGAGCAACGATGTCAGTATTTGATGTTTTTATATAAACAGAATAAATTTTTAATGTTTTGTCCACTATAATAGCTAAACGGTACTGTCATAAAGAACAATAAATCTAGTCTTTGATTTATGGTGGCTATAGCTCAGTTGGTAGAGCCCCGGATTGTGATTCCGGTTGTCGTGGGTTCAAATCCCATTAGCCACCCCATTCTTTAAAAGTTCAAAAGTATATCGGTGATTAGCG
>Ga0105356_10003279_pt1 | contig 15967 bp, 13 predicted proteins | sample GOMGulsemesocosm_3_FD_83502 | JGI IMG/M metagenome (GOLD analysis project Ga0105356, IMG submission 83502) | Methane-oxidizing microbial communities from mesocosms in the Gulf of Mexico - GOM9D Gulf of Mexico | ecosystem: Environmental > Aquatic > Marine > Cold seeps | place: Gulf of Mexico...
ATTTGTATAAAGTAGCTTTTGAAACAGGTGCAGCTTCGGCAATTTTATCCATACTAACGGTATGAAACCCATGTTTAAGGAATAGTTCTGTTGCACCTTTAATAATATTTTGTCGTTTTGAGCAGCTAGTATCTGATGGCATAGTTAAACGGAATAAATTAGACTTATCATCAACACTAAACTAAACAGTTTAGTTTAGCAAGGGATTGTTAACATAATATAAAACTCAAAAAAGCATACCTGAAAGGGATTAAATATAAAAACTAGAAAGATAAGTTAATTACAGCTATAGCACTTGGCAACCATTTTGATCTATCATTTAACAAGCCCCAGTTAAATGAAGTTTTTGCAGTAACCACTGAAAATAGATGTTGATGGTAAATATGATTTAAGCAATAAAAAAACTAATCGTTCAATATGATAATCTGCAGATATTCACAGCGAAAAGCCAATCTTAAGGCCACCATATAAACTTGTAATGGTCTAATAATCTTGAAAGGATTTAAAGCGGGTTTATCAATCTGTCACTGAAGAGGAAGCCTTAGTTGCTCTTGATCAGTTTTCAGCTTGCTGGGATGATAAATATCCCCAAATAAGCCGAAGCTGGCGAGCAAACAGGGATAACCTTAATACCCTATTCAATTACCCAGAAGATATTAGGAAAGCAATCTATACCACCAATGCGATTGAATCTCTGAACAGTGTGATCAGAAAAGTCATAAAAAAACGGAAGCTATTTCCAACGGATGATTCGGCAAGAAAAGCAGTCTACCTTGCCGTTCAGGAAGCATCAAAAAAATGGTCTATGCCAATTAGAAATTGGAAAATGGCACTCAATCGGTTTATGATTGAATTTGAAGACAGCTTAAAAGACTATATTTAAAACCTCGGCAGTTACACAAAATTATTTATAGTGTCATTTCCCCCCTTATTTTTTTGTTTATTTAAGAGATGATTAATGAATAAATAATTTTTTCCTAAAACGACCGCAAAAAAAATTATCGCCGAGTAATATTGATCTTAGGTATCAAACTGCATTGAAGAAGATAGCTAAGTGATCAATCTTTAATATTGCAATGCTCACGAGCCACATTAATTCGCTCCCTCATTTCCTTACCTGGTTTAAAGTGAATTGCAGTTTTAGCCAGTAAATTAACGGCAGCACCCGTTTTAGGATTACGTCCAATCCGAGGAAATCGGCGACGACATTCAAAACCACCAAAACCTCGGACTTCAATCCTTTCACCCTGAGCTAAGACCTCTACCATCTGTTCGATGAGACAATTGAGCCCTAACTCTACATCTTTTAATTCTAGCTCAGGCAATTTATCATTAAGCGTGCTAATTAACTCTGATTTAACCACAGGGTAACTCCCATAATAACAATATGGTTAATTTTAGCAGGTGAATTCATTTTCGTTAGTTGCCGTCATAATTAAATAAGCTATCTATTATTTGATAACAAAACTTAGGCAAAAAAATTGTCTGATGTTTTAAAACACTTTTTACGTATTCTGGTTTCTTTATCATTACAGAGGTAATTATCGACCTTAACCTTCTGTATAACTACACTCTGGGTAACGATTACAGCCTAAAAAAGTCTTCCCTAACTTTTTTCCTTTTCTGATGGTTCGTATGACCATCACACCGGTTTCACATTCTGGACAAGGTTGATCCATGGGCTTTGTTTTAATGTTTACTTTACCAGGCTTGCCTTTATCATCTGGAAGTGTAACGTTGCATTCAGGATAGTTCCTACACCCCCAAAAGAAACCGTTTTTACTTTTACGTCTGACTAAAGCATGCTCACATTGAGGACAATCAAATCTTTCTGAGGTGGTTTCTAATGTTTTAAATGCATTAGGTACACTTTGTTTTACCTGTTCAGTTAATCGCCTGACCATGTTCGCTTGGTCTTGCACAAACTGTATGGCATTGCCTTTTCCCTGAGCAATATCTTCCAGTGCCTGTTCCCAAACTGCTGTGGTGGCAGGATCTTTGATAGGCTCTGGCAGAGCATCAATTAACGTTCTGGCTTGCACGGTACTGACTAGGTTTTTCTTGCCCTGTTTACTGATAAACTTGCGTTTTAACAGAACTTCAATAATTGATGCTCTCGTGGCTTCTGTCCCAATACCTGAGGTTTCTTTTAGCCGTTTTTTTAATACCGGATTTTTAACTAATTTACCTATATTTTTCATTGCCTGAATCAGAGTACCTTCCGTATAGCGTTCAGGAGGTTGCGTCTGTTTATCTTCTATTCTTGTATCGATTACTTTTAAGATATCCCCTTTTGTAATGTGCGGTAGTTGTTTTGTTTTTTCATTACCGCTATCAGCATCCTGCAAGACTATCTTCCAGCCCAAATCAAGCTGTTGTTTACCTGTGGTTTGAAAAACATCTTCTGCTACTGTTATTTCAATATGGGTTTGATCGAATATATACGCTGGATAAAACTGTGCCAGATAGCGTCTGCAGATCATGTCATAGAGCTTTGCTTCTGTATCTGTCAGTTTAGTGGTGAGTTTGCTGCCGGTTGGGATAATGGCATGGTGAGCAGTGATTTTTTTATCATTCCAGACTTTAGATTGAAGTGTTGCATCAGCCAGTTTTGGTATTGTCTGGTATTGCTCAATTGCTTGTAAGCTTTCGAGTATTTCTGGTGCAGTTTCATGTTGCGATTGTGGCAGGTATTGGCAATCAGTTCTTGGGTAACTGGTTAATTTATGTGTTTCATACAGTGCCTGGGCAGCATCTAATACTACTTGTGCGCCCATGCCAAAACGTTTGGAGGCTTCTTGTTGCAGTGTCGATAAGGCAAATAATAGTGGTGGTTCTTCTTTAACTCGTTTTGTCGTTACGGTGGTTACTTTAGCATCTTTACCCTGACATCTTTTTGCCACAACTTGCGCCGACGATTGACTGAGGCAGCGGCTCTTTGAATCTAGGTCTACGTTAGTATCGCTTAAAGTAGATTGTTGTGATGGATTACTCGGTAGGTCTGTTATTGCATTAGGTACTTTCCATTGAGCCGTAAAGACATCACTGCCCTGCCCGCTGGGTTTAAAATCAGCCAGTACATCAAAATACGCTACGGGCTTGAAGTTATCTATACTTTGGTCGCGATCTACCACCAGTTTTAAGGTCGGTGTTTGCACGCGACCAACCGACATCACGCCTTCATACCCTGATTGTCTAGCTGATAAGGTATAGAGACGCGATAGTGTCATCCCTACTAGCCAATCGGCTTTTGACCTTGCTGAAGCTGCCTGATACAAGTTTTCTGTTTGTTCTCCTGACAACAGATTATCTAATGCCTGCTGAATACTTTTCTCATCCAGTGCGGATAGCCATAGTCGTTTTACGGGCCCTTTCCACCCCCCTTTTTCCATCACTTCACGCGCTATAGCCTCACCTTCTCTATCTGCATCGGTTGATATCACTATTTCATCAGCCTGTTTAAACAAACTGACAATAATTTGATATTGCTTCTTGGCCTCTTTTCTGACTTTTAATCGCCATTGGTTTGGAATGATGGGTAAGGTGTCCAGTCGCCATTGCTTGAGCTGTGGATCATAATCATCCGGTGCGGCCATCTCCAGTAAATGACCAAAGCACCAGGTTACGATTGTTTGATTACCTTCAAAATAACCATTATTTCGTATATTAACTCCTAACACACGTGCTATATCTTTAGCTTGGCTGGGTTTTTCACATAAATAGAGTCGTTTCATTTTGTTACCCTTAGCACGTTACATTATTGACCCTGAATCTGTTGCTCAATAATGGCTTCTATCTTAGCTTTAACGCCGCTAGGATTGGCTATATTGATAAATCGAATATCCACATCATCGGTTCCTGAGGAGGCAAACTCCAGAATACCGATATTGAGTAAGCGGTCTAATAAGCCTTGTCTTAACCCTATCGTGCGTATTTCTGCAAAACGTATATGAGTAACATCTCGTGTCACAATGCCTTTATTAAAAGTCAGTCCATGGGAATCAATCAGCAATGTGGTCCCGTAATAATTAATCAATACTGCTAGCAATATCCAGATAATACCTGCACTACCAATCATCTGTGTGCTCTTAACTAACACACCCCCATCAATCCAATCAGGCAAGCCTTTGATGTCTAAAATCGATAAAACCACACCCCATAATTCAACTGTAAATAGCACCAAAACCAAAGCAATTAATACCAATGGACAGTACAATAAATAAGTTCTTAGTGCTGGGTGAAAAGTCTTTTTGATATCATCCATTGCAGGGATTTGTTGTTTATTACCCTTGGATAGTTCTAACTTTTTTGGAACCCTTTTAATCACAAACCCTGCTGACTCCTCTCCTACTTTAAATAAATCGATTCGATACTGATGCTCGGATTCATTGATTAGTAAATCACGCATCTTTACTGCCATATCAAAATGCTCAAATGGCTGTTGATCCAAATTAAAGATAGTCACTGTTTCATCACGCATTTATCACACTCATCTAAGCCATAACAGTCCTGTTTTATTTTTTACTCTTATTGTTTTCTGTGCTTTTTTCATGATTTTTTTGACGGTATTTAACACTCTCAATACAAACCGAATCTATAAAAAAATAATCGGCTGATAATCGTTGTTCAGATCTCACTTCACCCCCTTCATCAGTCCAGCTTTCTTGTCGTAAGCTCCCTGTTAAAAAAACTCTGCTGCCTTTTTTTAAAACCCGTAATGCTTCTTCTGCACGATAGCCCCAAATATCAACGGAGTACCAAAAACCGCCTTTATCTTTAAACTCTTCGCCTACGGGTCGGTCAAAATAGACTCGCATATTAACGACTTTTCTTTGTTCTTCGCCCACTGGCACAATACTTAAAACAGGTGCTGTACCTAAATTACCTATACCTTGAAATTGATTAATCATGTTTATTTCCTTAGCAGTTATATCTTATCGATTACGTTAACAATTCCCATCAAAAATCCAAGTTAAAACCCTAAATAAAATTGAATCGATTTCCTCTGAATTTCTTTATATTTTTTATTGCACATCTCTAAGGTATTTCCTAAGCCGCCTAATCCCATTTAAACGTAATGAGTGGGCCAGGTTTAGCTTTAATGCTGATTGATTAAATCTTTGATACAGAACTTGCAAGTCTTGTGACTGGCGCAGTAGAAAGTCTTTACCTTCAATACTGTTTAATACCAAATAGTTTTGATTTCCTCTAACCCCTTTTTTACGCCACCGAATATAAACCGTTAATGAGCGGATTTCTTGCACGCTTAAATAAATCTCTCTTGGTTCACTTAACACTTGTCTAAAATATTCTGCTAGCTCCAACATGATTTTAACGATCTGACTATTTTCTGCTTCAAGCACTTCAATTCTGCGCCAGACTTCATTGCATGATTTAAACGGTAAGAAGGATTGGATTTTCTGCTCAATTTGTTTATTCATTCCGCAAATGCACATTGATATTTTTTAAAGGGTTTTCAAATATAAAAAGGCTAAAGGTTTTTTAACTCAAAGCTCCCTTACCCTTAAAAGGTTAATATCTTTTGTAAGTCCTGTTATCTACCTTTTTTTGTGGGCTTAGAGATATTTATCAGGGGAGTACTAAGGGTAGATATCTATCTGCAACTTGATCACTTTTGTAAACCCGACAAGCTTATCTCATTCCACCCTGCTTTATGCCAGGCCAAATAATGGATCTGCCTCAACCTCTCTCTTTTCTGGCTCCACCTTATTGTCTGCATCACTTGATTTATCTTTTTTATCATCACTTTTATCAACTTCTTTTTTCTTCACTGTAATCTTAACTGGTTTTAGTTTTTCTCTTATTTCGGGTGATATGTTTGCGCGTTTGGTTTTGTCTAACACGGGTTCAGGGCATTCACCATAGGTTTCAATGGCACGCATACCACTGGGGTTTTTGAGCTGAATATCTTCCCGTGTGACACCAGTAAATTTCCACTTTGCCACCATATCGAACGTGCGACGAATTGATTTACCTGCTGTATTCATAATGCTATTTGCCATTTTTCTATCGATTAAACCGATGTGGCTTGCAGTAAACACTGAACAACATAAAGCATCATAATCAGAGACCAAATATGCGCCCATATAGCCATAGGGGTTTTGAAATACAATGGAGACCTGTATTGGCTCAAGTGAATGAGCAATCCCGACATCAAAACCTTCCATCGCATTTAACACTTCATTCAGCCATTGCTTCTTTTCAACAATAATGGTTTTTGCCTCATTAATTGATGCTTCTATTCTCAGCAAATACCAATCTGCATAAGGATCATCTGCTTGGGCTGAAAGCCAAAGTAATTTCATCCTTCGACCAAAATCTAATAAGCCGATAATGGGCTGTACGTCTTTTCCTCTTCGTCGCCCGACCACAATCTTTTGTGCCTGTCGGGTTTGGATAATCATGCGCGTTTCACTGCGTAAACCGCCTGGTTGTTCACCTATTGTTCTAGGGATTACCTGTACCTCTTTTTTAGCTTCGGTACTTTCTTCAGTTTTATCTTCAAATATTGATTCCATAGCTTCACCTTTCATAAAATCACATGTCCACGGTGGACACCCCTACATCTTCAGTTTTAAATTAACTTCACTTTTTTAACCTGTCCACCGTGGACACCCTATAATTTAAATAAAACAAACTCATGTTCAACGGTGTTTTGGCTTAATCGTGTGGTTTACACTTCCCCACCTATCATCTGCTGATTTACTTTTTTGTTTTTCCATTTTTTTACTATTGCCTTCCTCCACAAATATTTCTCTGATATTTTCTCCTTTCAAACTTGATATCGTCATCTCCTGCTGCTGTTGTTTAATTTTCATCTCTCTCACCTGTTTTCTTTCGCGTTGTTCCTGATGTTTCATATACGCACTAGTCAGATAGGTATTTCCTTTACAGTATTCGTTACACAACCAAGCCAAGTAACCAATTGAGTTGCGAATAGGATTACTGGTTTTACTGCGTTGTTTGATTTGTGCTGCCGTTTCATCTAGAAAATCTTGCTGACAATCCAATTCTATTTTTTTCAAATACATTTTTGCTAATTTATTTTCATTGCTATTAAATGCTTTGGGATAAATTAAGTTTTCCTGAATTTCTTTTTCATTCTGTTTAGAAATTCCTGCGGAATTTGTAGTAGGTGTTCTTTTATTTAAAGAGCTACTACTACACCTACTACTACATATAGGAGCCACGTTTAGTTTTTGAACCTGGATGCTATCTTGTTGATTTTCAATGATTTCATTTTTTTGTCCATCCACGTTTAAAAATTGAACCTGGTGTTTTGTAGCCACGTTTAATTTTTGAACATGGCTGTTTTCATCCACGTTTAAATTATAAACATGGATCGCCTGATGATTTCTTTTGGCGACTGACTCCTGTTTATTCATTAGCTGATTTAATCCCTCATAAATGCCTTGGTTTGATAAAGGTGTCTGGAAACTATTTTCTTGATGTACTACTTGGTTTATAAACTGCCAAACAGATTGTGCTAAGGTTTTGATAGCATGATTATTGTGGGAGGTTTGCTTTTTGACGAATTCAATATAATGTCTATCTAAATAAAGGGTATCTTCTAAAGAAATAGGCTTGTCATGAACGGCATACACATACCCCCTAAACTTCCCTGTCTCGGTACGTAAGGTTGAACACAGTGAAATCCAGCGGCTTAATCGTAAGATAAAGATCACGCGAGAGACTGTCGCATTAGAATAGCCCAGCGTGTCTTTTAATAGATTATTAAGCGATAGCATAACGGCTGAACCACTCACTGCTTGAGTACGAATGACACCCCAACAGCGAACATCAATGGCACTAAGTAATCCATCCACCCAAATTGATCGTGGAATGGCATCTTGCCAATTACCAATAAAAACCAAGGAATCTGTTTGCTTATTGTTATCCAACGTATCTAGGCGCAAGCGATTAATTTCAGATTCTATACGTTCTGAAAGTATTCTAATCGTGTCTGATATATTTGCTTCTTGGTTCATTTTTTAAACTATCAATAGTTAATTTCATGCCGTTAAAAGTGAAGGCTATTGATCTCTACTCGTTTTGTTTTCTGATCTATAGCTTTATGCTAATTCTTGAGTGTGGGATGGCTCATCCCCCCACCATTCCTTAAGCAATACCCAAATGGTATTAATTTTGATACTGGTTTTTTGATGTGCATTTAACAATAATGTGGCTAATTGATCACTATCTAACCCCCCAGCAGGTTTCATCAACTCCCAAAGTTCGTGCTCTTGTTTTTCTGTTGCACTGGTGGGTCTTCCCTCATTTTTTGGTAGACTCATAATCTTTTTATAGTTCGCCATATTTTCTGTGGTTAATCCATATAAATGATGCATGACAGGGTACGAAGCACCTGCAGTTAGCATTTTATATATTTCTTTTCGACGTAGTGATTTGACTGCATTAATATTTAGAGCCACATTTAAGGCTTCTTGATCAAACTGTATGGTCATAAAATTAGCTTTAGCAATCGTTGCCATATCATGAATTTCTTGGTTGTTTAAGGTCAGTAGCTCATGGATTTGTTTTTCAGTAAGGCCTAATTTTAATGGCGTTCTAAAATCCCCCTCTGCCGCCAACCTCACCACAAACATTAACGTGCTGAGTGCGTACTCTGATTGATTATTGATGGCTTTCATGATTGCTCCTCCCAAATTACGGGGTCTAAAAAATTACTCCGTATTTTTCGACAGTTTTCCATTAAACGGAAAATATCGGTAAATACCTGATCATTGATAAATTGTTGTTGATGTAATAATTCATAAATTAACTTTGTAATCCCTGGCTCAGAACCAACCCAATTAACCAGACTATTGTCTTGATTGCGTTGATCCTCACCAAAGCGGCTATAAAGGTCTGTATATGCCCACATGGGATAGTGCGACTCATTATTAACATTTTGTTCAGACAGACCAAACAGTAACCACCAATAGTAATAACTGATGGAATCTGCTGCTAACGGCTGCCCTGGAGATTCCATAAAAAAACCTAGGCCACATTTTGCCTGCATAACAACCGCTTCAATTTCTGCTGATCTGGCTATTTTGCAAGCTAGTTCAAAGCCTTTCTGGCGTAATATTTTTAGTTGTGTGTTTTTATCTTTTTCGGTGGGCTCAATCTTTATTTTGTCGGTATGATTTATAATTGATGATTCAGAATTTTCATTATGATTATCTAAGGCCTGCTCTTCTGACTCACTTATTACCCTCTCCTTGCTGCCTTCTAATCCGTTCTCGGACTCAACACCAGGAATTTGCATGCTGGTAACTGCTGAAGGTTCAATTGGCTCATCAACTACTCCATTTTGTTGTTCATTTGTATCAACTCTTTCAGCAATATTAATAGGCTGATTGAATAGAATTGCATCTACTTCTAAACGCAATAAGTTATAACGAATTCCTGTTAATTCAGAGAGTCGGTCATCTAACTCCAAGCGTATCTGATCAAAATCCCAGAATTCCTCAGTATTACTTTCTGACATAACAGCCATAAATGCCGCATCAAATTGCTGTGTTTTATCTTCACAATACTGTCGATAGGCTTTTTCTACTTTTTTGATGCGATCAATCTTATGTCCCCCAATCCCTGTTCTTAGTACTGAGGGAATCATTTGATCAAGCACTAGTGCGTAATTAAATCGGATAAGATGTGTGCGAGATATTTTGTAACCAATAGCTGATGCTAGTTGAGTAAATTTTTTATCTGATAGCGTCCCACCTTCTTCAGCTTCCAACTCCCGTTTTAGCTCCTGCACTGCATAGGCTTTATCAATCAACATCATGTCTCCGCGCAATTCATTTTCTATTAAATGTGCGGTTAAAATTGTTGATTCTGATTTCCACGGTATAAACAGGCAATGAACGGTATTGAAGGCTTCATCCGCTGTTTCTTTATACAACTCTTTAAGAATCTTTAAGCGAGTATTGCCACCTGATTCCACCATGAAAAAATCATCCCCAGGACGGCGAGTGACATTAAAATTATTATTTAACTTTTTCTTACTGCGTATGGATGCCTTAATTTCTTCATAAGCAGGGTTTTGTTCACGACGCGGGTTTTTATCGTAGGGCTTAATATCCTCTGTTTTTAGCACCATTTGAGTGGTACTGATTGGGTCAGTTAATGGTAGTGCTTCATCTGTTGATATACCAAAGTTACCTTCTAAAAGTAATTGTTTTACCTCCTCACTACTGGGACGCTTTTTTATCTTTGTTACTGCTTTGGTCACCATCGGCCTTACCTCACCTTTTATTCAATACCTGTATTATTCTGTCTCGTGTTACTCAAGGTCTGGGAGGTTAGGAATCAGTTCTTTTGCTAATGCCATCATGCTATCTTTCGCACTCAATGAGGGACCTTTACGGTTTTTCTCAAGCCGATGAACCGGAATTTTTTGTGTAGCGGCTTCTCTGTATACAACAGCACTGGGAATAACCGTGTCTAAAATGGTAATCGCTCCTTTACTGGGGGTAAAAGAAGCTTTGCGTAACTCAGCCGCAATGACTTTGGCATCTATTGTTCTATCTTGACGATAGATTACGCCACGAAGCGGACCTATTGGGGCACCTAATCTTGCCATTGGTTCAAGCCGTTTAATCATAGAAACCGTGCCGCGAACAAACTCACGGGCGGAAAGAATTTCAGGGGGAATGGGTGATAACATAAAATCAGCCGCCGCTACTGCTGCATCCTGCAAGGGGCCTACTGCACCTTGTGTATCAATCAGAACAAAGTCGTATTGATTTTCCAGAAAAGTAAGAACATGTTTTAAACGAACCCGTCCATCCGGCGCATCACGAATCCAATCACGTAATTTACCTTCTGGGTCATCGGATACCACCACATCTAAATTTTCAATCGTAGTTTGACTAATGGCATTGTCAGTCGCGGAATTGATAAGAAAATTCATCAAGCCATGCTCAGCGCGTTGCTCAATTGAATAATAACTGGATAGCGTGGGTTGAGGGTCTGCATCAATCAAAAGAACTCGATAGCCAGAGTCAGCCAGAATGCCGCCAAGATTTGCGGTTAAAGTAGTTTTGCCTACTCCTCCTTTGGTGCTAACAATCGTTATTTTAATCACAAGACTCTCCTATTAATAAAACTCAAACCCATGGGTTTGGTTTATTGACATGGTGAGATACAAAATTAACATAACAATTTAATAAATACAATATATTTTTATATTAAGTTTATTTTCATACACTTATATTTCAATGTTGTTTTTATATATAAATCATTTAACCATTAACTTACCTTGCCTATACAAGATTTCACACGCTTAACCACATTCCAGCAAAACAAGAAATAAAATAATCAATTCCAGTCCGCATTACGTTACAATCTAGGTAATTAATTATTTTTTTATAAAAATAACTCTGCTATGGAAATATTTGAAATTACTAACAAAATACAAGAGGACAACGAGCCTGTTTATTTTGCTAAAGAAAATTTTAATGACTGGCTTGCTCTGCCTGATGGACTGGGTGATGTTAAAGAAAATGCCATAAAATATGCTTTAAAAACTGAAAAAAAATGGCTCAGTTTGGCAAGAAGCAATGCATTAAATGACTACATTGCTTCAGTAGATATTGCACTCATCAATGGACATTATTACAAAATGACAGGCCTAATCAGAAAGGGTCTATGGGAAAGGGAATTATTACCAAAGCCTGCCACATTATCAGTTTGCATTTATTCTTTAGATCAATCTGCTTATGATGAGCTGATCAGCACTCTTTACCCTATTTCCTTAAAAAACAGATCTCAAGATAATGTATTAGCCTGCTATAAACGTCTTGGATTAACCTTTAGCTCAAATAGATTAAAACACGGGTATATTGCCGAAGCTATTAACATAGCGTTACGCGGTGAGCCTCGAGCCTTACAAGACAAAAGATCCCTGCGAAATGAAATCAATATAGATAGTGCTATAGAGGTTTTTAAAGATGAGTTAATACTTATCGACACTATTAACCCTGATGTTAAATTATTTTCAACCGGCATTGTTGCCGCCGCACTACTGATGCTGAGCATAGAGCCACAGACAATCGAATTTTTCATTCGTCTTAATAAATTACAAGGTGAAACAAAAAATGAAAGAAACGACCCTGTTGAATCCCTACTCAGGATCATTGAATCCATGAAGAAAAAATCTGCCTCTGAAGGCAAGTTTCAAGTTGAGTTATGCGCAAAAACAATGAGAGCAATCCAAGCCTGGAATGCGGGAGAAGATAACGACAAATATTGGCTAAAACGCTTAACCAGTGCTGATTTTTTGCCTGATATTAGAAAAATGAAAAGCATTAAAGACATTCATGGCATTAAAGATCTTTAAAAAAGCAACATGTGGTCTACTCGCTCTGCTCATTGTTTCATCCTCTGTTTTAGCAGAAAAGCCCTCCATTGCTATTCTAGCCCCTTCATCCAATCAAGAACTATCAACCGTTTTTGAATTAATCATTGATGGCATTAAACAAAGCACACCTCAATTTAAAAAGGACATACAGTTATTAACCGATAACAACCAAGATAAAATAAAACAATGGCTGACCAGCCATGAATTTCAGGCTGTTGTAACTATTGGCAATAAAACCACTGATTTTGCCAGCTCCCTTTCCATCACTTTTCCCGTTATTAGTACAGGCACGCTGTTATCTAACAATAAAAGCCATTCAGGCGTATCTCTTTCCATTGCTGATGATGCACTTAAGAATACACTACACCACTATTTACCTCATATTAAGAAGCTTCATATTGGTGATGAAGGTGACAATATCATCTGGTTTTCAACTGCCCTTGGTTCACCACAATTAATAAGACAAAAAATAGGTCACGAACAAAAATCTATTGTTCAATTTTTATGGAAAACCATTAACCAGGTTGACCCTAAAACTGAAGCCGTATGGATTAATAACAATATTGAGCATATCTTTCTTTACAAACTCTCTGAAAGAGCCTGGGAGCGAAACGTTACTCTAATATCCAACAATATCAGCCACCTTGAAAGTGGCACCCTACTTGCCATATACCCAGACTTTAAAGGCATGGGCCAAAGAACCGGCGAACTATTAACCACTACTATCAAGCAAAACAACCCAAGCTCTTTAAGTCTTGAACCATTAAGCGCTATTCACCGAGGCATTAATCTTAGAACAGCACAACATTTAGGGGTAGAAATACCATCAGTAATGGAAAACGACTTTAGAGTGATTATCAAATGAAACATTTTGTAAAAAACCACTCTTTTAAGCAAATTATACTGATACTTTCCTTCTTTACTTTGTTTGTACTCGCCATTTCTTATACCTTATCCATGCATTACCTGTTTTCCACTTCAATCAGTGGGCATATGCAAGATATGTGGCAAAGACAAGCCGACAATATTACAGAACAAGCTAGATTTTCAATCATCACCGAATCAAAAAGTGATATTGAAAAGATTTTGTTACTCCTTGACAATCCGCTGATTCTTCATGTCAGTGTGTACACGCCAAATCAGCTTCTTTATTCGTCTAATTCCACAACCCCACCTTGTGGTGCAATAAATCCCTTATCGGATGCCTTTGTGGAAACAGAGAATGTTTGGTGTTTCAGCTCTACCGCTAAAGACTATCAGACCAAACAAATCATCGGAGGTGTTCTTCTGGTGGTTTCAAAAGAAGCTATTAATGATTTAATTCAGCAAAACCTCATTAATAATGTTCTTGTTGTTTCTTTTCTAACAGCCATAATTTTTGGTTTTCTTTACCATTCAACTAAACGCCTTACCGCCCCATTAGCCAAATTATCCACAGTGATGCATAGAATCACAAGTAATGAGCGTGGCTTGCGGATAAATACCGAAGGAACAATGGATATACGCAATATTCAAGCGTCATTTAACCTGATGATATTGCAAATAGAGCAGCATGAAAGCAACTTAGAGGAAAAAATTAAAGACCGTGTTTTAGAGTTATCAGACGCTTACAGCAAGGCACAAGGGGCTTCACAGGTTAAATCTGATATTTTAAGAATAGTTTCACACGAGATGAAAACCCCATTACATAGCGCCCTATTTTATCTTCATTTAATGAAAACTGATGATGGTAATTTTGTAACGGAGATCATGAACTGTCTTGAACGATTACAAAAACAAATAGACAACCTATTAAACTACTCTCAAGCCTCTGAAAACAAGGTAACTCTGAACAAAACCAACTTTTCCCCCAAACAATTACTGGAACAGATTACAGAAGAATACGCCTCGATGTTTAAAATACGGCACAACCAATTAATAGTGAACTGTCACTATCAAGATCAATTTCATGCGGATGAACAATTGATCAAACAAATAGTAAGTAATTTTATTGATAATGCCAATAAACACTGCCATCAAGGCCAAATAACAATAGACTGTAACAACGATAAAAATTATTTAATAATATCCGTTACCGATACAGGTTGTGGAATTTCTGAAAAAAATTTAGAAAATATTTTCATCCCATTTTGGCAAATTGATATGTCATCAGCCAGAGTGCACGAAGGCTCTGGACTGGGTTTGTCTATTTGCCAGTTATTTGCAGAAGCACTAGAGGGGGATATTTCTGTTGTGAGCACTATAGATCAAGGATCGATATTTACTTTGTCTATTCCATTAAACCCTTCAATTTAAAAAAATTAGTACAATTTACAAACCGCACCTGCAAGCTTTCTATTTGTAATAATTAATTTTCCTGAGCTCTACGACAAAACATAGCAAATAAAAATCTTTATTCAACGCATATTAACTACCACGACAGGCAGCAGTCAGCCATAAGCAGCCCTCCGAAAAACCCCCAATATTTCTTCAATTCTAGTAAAATAAATCCGTTGAAGTTGAGTTTTTGGTAGCCAAAGTGAAGAATATATTTTACCCCGCTATTTTTATTATGGATAAACTGGGGTTTTCTAAAAAATTAATGCTTTTAGGTTTTATTAATTTGATTGCGTTAAGTGTTGTGGCTTATAGCATATATACACATCAAACTAAGGATATTGAAATTACACAAAAGGAATTAAGTGGTATAGCTTTAATCCAGCCTATTTTAAAAACAATTCAGAGTACTCAAAGACATAGAGGCTTATCTTCTGGGGTTCTTGGAGGGGATGAAGCTCTTTTAGATAAACTAAATGAAGAAACTCTTTTCCTGGCAAATACATTTAAAACGTTAGAAACAACCTTGCCTGCTAATTTGTTGTTAAGCCAGCATTGGATAAATATATTGGTGGAATATGAACGAATCATTACTTCAGGTCTCAACTGGACAAGGGATGAAAACTTTTCTGCTCATATTCACCTTATTAATGAGTTACAGCGGTTGATGATTAATCTGGCTGATAAATATGCATTGACTCTTGACCCTGACATTGCATCTTATTATCTAATTATTACCACTATTAATGATATGCCATTAGCACTGGAGCAGTTAGGACAGATGCGAGCATATGGGACAGGAGTTCTTGCAAAAAAGGAAATTTCTGAACAGCAAACAATTAAGATGCATTCGTTGATAGCAACTCTTATTAATGCTTTTGATTCATTAGCCTTAAACTTAGAAAAAACCAGTCAATATAACGAAGAGATAAAGATAAAGCTTTCATTAGCTGCCGGTGATATTAAACAGTCATCTAAAAAAATTACTCAATTAGTACATGCAGATATTTTAGCTAAAAAATTTTCCACTGACCCAAATGCATTTTTTAATTTATCCACTGTTGCAATAAATGCTGGTTATTCCCAGATATATGAAACCCTATTACCGACATTAGAAGTCCTTTTACATGCCCGAATCCATCAAGTAGAACAACAATTACTTATTAGTGTTGGTAGTGCATTGTTGTTAACACTTTTCGCACAATATTTATTTTTCGGTATTTACTATGCATCCCTTGGCAATATTAATTTAATTGCTCG
>Ga0105356_10003288_pt1 | contig 15950 bp, 17 predicted proteins | sample GOMGulsemesocosm_3_FD_83502 | JGI IMG/M metagenome (GOLD analysis project Ga0105356, IMG submission 83502) | Methane-oxidizing microbial communities from mesocosms in the Gulf of Mexico - GOM9D Gulf of Mexico | ecosystem: Environmental > Aquatic > Marine > Cold seeps | place: Gulf of Mexico...
AATGTGACAGCTGCAGTAAAGCTAGCATTGAGAAAAGAGTGCGGCAAACATCTACCTTTTTGTCACTGCTGCGACGATTCTAGCGCTATTGCCAGAACCCAAACACCGCTATAGCAAACATACGACATATTCAGAAAATTGGCTCTAGGCCAATCAGGCCATTGAACGAAGCTAGCTATGCATCATTTTTCCAAGCTATTCCGAAGTGAGATAGGTCGTTAAACGCCAGGGCTTTCACATGCGTATCGCTATTCCAGTCGCCACCCCATCGAATGCGGTGCCTTTAGAGGTGGCACCGCCCTGTACGTCACCCCCGAAAGCCCGAGAGCTTCGATAAGCAGCCTGCTCACTGCTTGCACACCTCGATATTCTGTGTGACTTTAAAGTTTGCTGTGGGGCTTAGGCCGCGGTTAAGCGGCTAACAGACCCACTAGGCAAGTGGCGCCCTCCCTGTTAAATTGCAGCTCTCACACCAACAATTTAATGGAACTGATTCAATGGCTTCTGATGCCGTCTACGTTTTAGGTTTTCAAGCGAAACCTACAAAACTCTCTCCTGAATATAGCTCAGTCGACTCCGCCCTTATTGAGATTTGGGTACATGGCCCCGCGCGAGAGCAGGCCGAATCAAAAGCGCAGTCATACCTCATGGATTGTGGCTGGTCGGTAACCGAGCTTCTCGACGCCGAAGAACTGCTTGTCGAACGCCTTCTTGACTACAGTAAAGATACCCAATCAAACCTTTCCAAGGCCTTACGCAAAGGTGTGCACTCCTTGTTTCTCGGTAATTCGCTCGATCCAGAGGCCAGCAATTCTGTTGAGATTCGACCATTGAAAAAGCCCTATTTGTCTAATGACAACAAACACTAGCTTTCGGTTCTTGTAACTTTCACCCGAGCCCGCACTAGGCCGGTATTGATTTAATGCGCCATACACAGCCCATACCTGTGCGGTTGCTGGGGTATCTCGTATAGGAGGCCTGGTAGGCTGTTGCAGCACTTTCTCGGGGGGTGGAGTACATTGGGTGTGCGGCATTCAGAATCACGCAGCCAGGCTAGGTGCATGAAGCGCTTTCAGCGCGTCGTAAGGCGCCAATCCTGGTCAGGGTATCCAAAGCCACCCTATTTATCAGCATAGCGATGCCCTGGCCACCCAATACACCAGAAGACAGCCAACCTTGAGCTACTGAGCCACGTTTTACCAACTCTATCGAGTAGGGCGCCAGACAGGGTCACCCAATGACTAACAAATAAGTCGTTAAATTCTTCCATCGCTCCACGTGATCGGTATGTCACCGACGGCGGACTGGCCGAGGCACTAGTTCACGCCTCTGATTTCATCCGTCAATATCTCGCGCTCAAACTGCTTACTGGAGTTAGAAAGGGCGAGCTGTTGTCGGTCCGGCTATCAGACATCACCGATAACGGCGTTGTCGTAACCCGGACTGAAGGCGGTAAGCCTTCTTTTAACAATTGGAGCGACGCATTGCGGGAGGTAGTGGTAACAATCAAGAGTAGTCAAAAGGAAATTGGAGGCATGTATTTATTCAGTACACAAGCCGGCCAACTCTTCATTGCAGAGGACGGTAATACCGGTGAGTTTAATTCGATTTGGCAACGATTTGCGCGCAAAGAAGTCGACGCTAGTGTTGAGCGTTTTACTGAGCAGAGCTTAAGGGTAAAAGTGGCCTTGGATGTCAGCCTAGAAGAGTGCCAGAGCTGTTTGGGTATTCTGAGTACTCGCACACTACTGAGCGAGTATACAGACGTAAAACCCGATGGATCTTACCAGCAAATAAAGCATGCTGTTAACTCTATGATACAACTACCGGTCTATAAGACACGGCTCTAACAGGGGAACTAAATCCTCCACCTAACTTATTGTTTAATAAGGAAAATGGTGGGCCGTGTGCGACTCGAACGCACGACCAATTGGTTAAAAGCCAACTGCTCTACCGACTGAGCTAACGGCCCCCTTAGAAGAGGCGCACATAATAATGTTTCCATCGAAAATAACAAGCCTTTTCTCACAATAAACGAAGAAAAAAGGGTTTTAATTCAATCGCCTCGAGGAAACGACACTATTCTTGGTAACGAGTGGGGTCGGCGACCCCGGCGGCGACAAATCCTTGGGCCCGTAAAACACAACTGTCGCAGGTACCACAGGCGCGGCCGTCGGCGTCGGCCTGATAACAGGACACCGTGACGCTGTAATCCAAACCCAATGCTTGGCCACGCTCGACAATCTGCGACTTGCTCAAGTCCATCAGCGGCGTTTGAATGCACAACTTGTTGCCCTCTACCCCGGCCTTGGTAGCCAGGTTCGCCATGGCCTCGAAAGCGGCGATATATTCAGGCCGGCAATCTGGATAACCACTATAATCCACCGCATTGACGCCGATAAAGATATCCATTGCCCCTAAGACTTCCGCCCAACCCAGGGCAATCGAGAGAAAGGTGGTATTGCGCGCCGGCACATAGGTAATGGGAATGCCCTCGCTGCCATCTTGATGATCGGGAACCTCTATGCTGTCGTCGGTCAGTGCTGAGCCACCAATGGTGCCCAGATCGAGAGTAACGACTTTGTGGGCACGGGCCCGCATGGTGGCCGACACAACGGCCGCAGCATCCAACTCAGAGCGGGTGCGTTGACCGTAGTCAAAGGCCAGGGTGTAGCAGTCGAATCCCTCTGCCTGGGCCATCGCCAAAACTGTGGCGGAATCCAGCCCGCCAGATACTAATATAATTGCTTTTTTGTCAGTCATTGTCTTGATTGTCTCGCTAAGTTGTCTTGCTGATTCATCCCGTAGAATCACCACGTAGAATTGTCACGCTGGATTGGAGTATTTTGTATTGAGGTGGAATGTAATCACTTATTTACGGCCGGAGAATGACTGCCATCGATCCCGCAGGGAAAGTATTCCACAGCGACAGTAGTATAGAGCCACTAGCCCCCGTTAATGTCCAGCAGCGTCGTGCCACAATATCTTGTGCAACTGCATCTGGAACCGTACCGGTAGGTTGTCTTCTATAACCCAATTCGCCAGCACAGCGGCTTCGAGCTCACCACTACTGGGTGAAAACAGAACGTCTTGTACCTTGCCTACTAATTGTAGCTCGTCCATTTTAAAACGAGCCCACTGGTAGTCGTCCCGGTTGCAGATAACAAACTTTACCTGGTCCTGCTGATTTAGCCGGGGAATATTGTCGTACAAATTACGCGACACTTCACCGGAGCCTGGGGTTTTCAAATCCAGTACTTTTACCACACGGGGGTCCACCCCTTCGACACTCATTGCACCACTGGTCTCCAGTGACACCTCATAACCACGATCACAAAGCTCTATCAGCAAGGGCAAGCAGTTGGGCTGGGCCAACGGTTCTCCTCCTGTTACTGTTACGTAGCGGGGTTTATACGACGCCACTTGATCCAGTATAGCCTGCTGGCTCCACTTGCTGCCGCCCTGAAAGGCGTATTCGGTATCGCAGTAGTGACAGCGCAACGGACAGCCGGTCAGGCGCACAAACACCGTGGGCAGACCCATGGTGCGGGTTTCACCCTGCAGGGAATAGAAAATTTCGGTTATGCGCAAGTCAGTCATGATCTGGGGACTACGAGTATGGAAAGAATGGTGGCACGGGCCTGATCGATGCCCGCGTTTGCAACAGCGCAAACTGCCGGGCAATCAGCTCGCACAAATGGTAGCTAGCATTAACAATAGTACTGGGATACAGCAATGCTCCCGGCGTACAACAATCAGAAGTTACTGTTTACAAACTGCCTGGCTTTATCGGCGGCAGCAGAGTTTTTACCTTGGCCATAGCTAGTTATAACCCTCTCCAGCCACTCCCGCGCCTTCGGCTTATTGTCTTTGAGGTAATAGACTTTACCCAGCTTATACATCGCATCAGGCACCTTGGAGTGATCGGGATACTGATCTAACAATTGGGCAAATGACTGCCTAGCAGCCTCCAAATCCTGCGGTTTCACAACCTGGTACAGCTCACCCATCCAGTAGTAGCTATTGGGGGCGTACTTACCCAGGGGGTAGTCCAGCAAAAACTGCTTAAAAGCCTCTAGCGATTCGTAAAATCGCTTGCTGACCACCAGTGAATAAGCGCGGTCGTAGGCGGCTTTTTCTCCTTCTATTTCAACCAACTGCCCGCTGCCACTCGCTGTTACCGGTAAACCGGTAGTAGTGACAGCACTGCGCGTTCTAGTTGCGGCAGTACCGGGATTACGAGCCAGCTCGGCCAGGCGTTTGTCTATGTCGAGATAGCGCTCCATATTTTGATTGTCGGATCGCTTTAACAGATGAGCCTGCTCCTCGACTATGCCGCGTAATTGCATCACTTCTTGCTGCAATAATTGCAGCTGATAAAATAATTCACCCTGCCCAGAACTGCTGTTGTTGTTCGCAGCCGCCGGTGCCGAAGCCCGCGAGCTTGCAGCCACTTCACTGATAGTGGAATTGCGTGCACTGGCATCAATAATTGGCGCCTGGGCACTCAATGGTGGTGATAACAGCAGAGAAACAAAAACCGCGCTGGAATACAGCGCGGTTTTGGAAGAGAACCTAGTCGACATACGTTTTGCTATTCCTGTCTGGTAACAAAAGGGCCGAGCCCTACAGTATGCCCGCAGCTATGGCGGGCACCTCAGTACGAGCAATTACTTCAGTTCAACGCGGCGATTTTTGCTATAGGACATTTCGCTGCTGCCGCCAGACAATGGCTGCTCTTCGCCATAGCTGATTGCCTCAACCCGAGCGCGGGAAATACCGTTTAGCGTTAGGTAGTCGGCAATTGCCTTGGCGCGACGCTCGCCCAGGGCCATATTGTATTCGCGGGTGCCGCGCTCATCGGCGTGACCTTCCAAACGAACATTTCCGTCGCTGTTTCTCAGTACAGAAATCTGCGCGTCTAGTGCACCGCGGGTAGATGAGGACAGTGTGGCCTGGTCGAAATCGAAGTAGAATACGCTGACAAGATTAGCCATTTCGCTATCGTTTCTGGCTTGCTCTGCAGCTCTTGCTCTGGCGTCGGCGGCAGATTGTGCAGTATCAGCAGCAGACTGCGCTTCCATCCGCGCCTGCTCATCGGCGGCTGAATCGTCAGTCGATGAGGTAGATGCGCAACCCACCAACAATGAGCTGGCTAGAATGGCGCTAAGAAGGTGTATTTTTGTGACTTTCATGTTCGATCCCTTTGAGTGCGTAGTAAACATTTTTATAAGAACGCTGTGGTGGCTGGACGATAGCGAAGTTGTTACCAATAGATATTCTAACCGGAATCGGCCAAAGCGGCTACGCTGTCAAGCAATATATTGCCCGTAGAGGCCGCATCCAGCGCCGATTTGGCGAGATTTGTGCGCATATTCACCTATTTATCGCAAATAAGGCGACCAGGCGGGTTCGCGAACATCACCGAAGCGCGAGGGCAACCGAAATTTCACGCCGCCATCGAGAGAAACCGCCGCCAGTATGCCCTTGCCATTGTACTTGGTGGCATACAGTAACATCGCCGCGTTAGGGGAGATGCTGGGGGACTCATCCAGCGCTGTTTCGGTCAATATATCGATGGTGCCGCGCTGGATATTGAGCAGTGCTATATGATCATTGCCCCGCTCTGAGCGGTGCACCATAATAATACTGCGGCCGCCAGGAACCACTCGCGCCCGTGCATTGTAACTGCCGTCAAAGGTAATGCGCTCGGTATAACCGGTGGCCAGAGTGGCTTGATAAACCTGGGGTTTGCCACCGCGATCGGAGGTAAAAATAAGCGACTTACCATCGGGCATCCAAGAGGGCTCGGTATCGATGGCGTAGTGCCGAGTTACCTGGGTTAAGCGGCGACTGGCAATATCCATAATATAGATATCGGGACTACCGTCCTTAGACAATACCATGGCCAGTTTTTTACCGTCCGGCGACCAAGCTGGCGCCCCATTGAGACCGGTAAAGTTGGTTAGCTGGGTACGCTTGTCGGAGCTCAGGTGGTGCAGATAAATCGCCGGGCGCGAGGTCTCAAAGGATACATAGGCGATCGTCTCGCCGTCGGGGGACCAACTGGGCGCCAAAATAGGGGCGTCACTACGTAACAAAACCTGCTCTCGGGCACCGTCCACATCAGACATCAGCAGTCGATAGGTATACTCGGCATCGGCGCGCTTTACTGCCGACACATACAGAATTTTGGTACTAAAAGCGCCGCGAATCCCGGTTAGCTTTTCGTAAACCTGGTCGCTAACCCCGTGGGCAATATCCCGCAGACTGTTGAGACCGCCAGTCTCCCGGCCCTCTAGCACTCGCTTTTGCGTATAGACATCAAACAATTCGTACTGGGCGGCGACACCGTTGGCGGTGGGTACTAATTTTCCCACCAGCAAATAATCCACATTGAGAGCGCGCCAGTCCCGATAAAATACGTCTTTGGCCTGGTGTGGACTGCCCAGCATATCGTCTCTGGACACTGGTGCAAACTGGCCGGTGCGTTGCAGATCTTGCTCCATGATCTGTGCTAGGTCCATCGGTTCGACTCCGGCGGCCTGCCAGTCGAAGGGCACTATGGCGATTGAGGTGGGGTCAGTGCGACCCTGGGTAATCTCAATGGTCAATTGCGCGCTGGCCTCCAGGCCCGCTGCTAGGGTTAGTGCCAATACCAATACTTGTTTCAAGGTCCGTATCACAGACGTAAATCCTCTGGTCTAAATTTTAAGCGCAGCTTGCGAAAATACTGCTCGAAAATAGCGGTGGGTAAATTTTGTAACTCGGGAAATTGGCCAGCACGGCGCACCGCGTTTTCCGCCGAGCGATCGAAAGCGCCATTGCCACTGCCTTTTATCACACTGACACTAAGCACTTCGCCGGTGGGCATTAGCCGCAGTGCTAGCTCCGCCTCCATGCCGTTTCTGGCACTGGGAGGCCTATTCCAGTTATTTTGAATGGCATCGGTAATTAATGCAATATAACTATTGGCCATCTCCTCGGCGGTGACCACTTGCTTATCACCGCCAAGCTGGGCACTTTCAAGCGCTAGCGCATCGTTCAATTCGCGCTCGCTCTGGCGCCGTATTTCCTGTTCACGCTGATAGCGTCGTTTTGCGTCCTGCGCTTTTTTTGCCTCTGTGGCCTGCTGGCGTAGTTGCTGCGCTTTTTCGCGGGCCTGCTTGTCCTGCTGTATCTTTTTACGCTGAGCTTGCTCACGCCGCTCGCGCTCCCGCGCTGCTTTTTTACGGGCCACTTGCCTGGCTTTATCCGCCGCTTTTTTCTTTTGTGCAGACTTATCTATTTTCTTTTTTTGCGCCGGTTTTTCCAGTGTCACCAACTCCGCTTTAATATATTGAGTCGCCGCTCGCCTGACTATCGGCTCGGCACTGGGAGCATCAAAAATAAACGGCACGACTACCAACAGATGAAAAAACACGGTTAGTAGCAGCGGGAGGATTAGCGCTTTATACATACTCTAGCGAAGGCCCTAAGGGTTTTCTGTCACTAGGCCGACCGCCGGAGCACCGGCGGCCTGCAGGGCTGTCATCAATCTAACCACATCGCCATAGGGCACATTGGTATCACCCCATACCAGCACAGTTGTCTGCGGCTTACGCCGAAGAATTTTACTGACCTTGTCCTGTACCACCGCCAGCGATTGCGACACTTCTTTATCCTTACCCAAATTTAAAAAATAGCTGCCGTCTTCTTTAACTGACACAATAAGTGGCTCGTCGCTCTGCTCTCCAGCGGGCAGTGCCGGCGCCTTGGGCAAGTCCACTTTTACTCCCTGCATCAACATTGGCGCCGTAACCATAAAAATAATCAGCAACACTAACATTACATCGATATAGGGAACGACGTTGATATCGGACATGGGCTTGCGACGGTTTTGGCGACGGGACATCGAAATCTAACCCTTTTGCATCACGGTTGATTCACTCGCACCGGCAGCTTCCGGCGTTTCTTCCACCGACTGCGTCTCGACGTTTTTTGTCTCCTGCTCAGCCGCCGCTACGGTATGCGCTTGGCGATGTAGAATACTGTAAAATTCATCGGCAAAGGTTTCGTACTTATTCATCATAATATCCATACTATGCGAGTAGCGGTTGTAAAACATAACCGCGGGTATAGCGGCAAACAAGCCCATTGCGGTGGCGACCAGAGCCTCGGATATACCCGGAGCTACCGATGCCAACGTCGCCTGATGCATTACTGCCAAGCCCTGAAAAGATGTCATGATCCCCCATACAGTACCCAGCAGACCGATATAGGGGCTGATAGAACCCACGGTTGCCAGAAAGGACAAATGTTTGTCCATCTGTTCTTCCTCGCGGGAGTTTGCCACCCGCATCGCTCGCTGGGCTCCCTCCATCACTGCATCGACATCAACACCGGGCTGTTGCCGTAGTCTCGAAAACTCTTTAAAGCCGGCGCGAAAAACACTCTCCATGCCAAAAAAGTGCCCGCCCTGCTCTGCCTGCTGTGAACCTTGGCGAAACAGCTGACTTAAATCTACACCGGACCAAAACTGATCCTCAAATAAATGCATGGCGCGCTTGGTAGCGTGAAAATAAAAACCACGCTGGGCAATAATAAACCAAGACATCAAGGAAAAGACAAACAGTAGCCCCATAACCAATTGCACTGGGAGGCTGGCGCTGACGATAAGCTGCCAGACCGACATTTCTTCATTCACTGGTATGTTCTCCTGCCTGTTAAGTTGTTAATACTGTAACTCGAAATAGGGTAACTTGAAATATGATAACTCGAAACACTGTAGCCGGTATTGCAGCCATCAGCCACATTATTGCGCGCATATATTTGCACATTTTTCTGCATATGGCTTGTTCATATGACTAGCGGTCTAGTCAATTGTCTTTATTACCGCTACTGTATTGTAGCGACTAAAAGCGCTGGACCAAAGCACTGGGCCAGAACCGCATACTATTGCGACCTGGCTAGGGCGACACTTCCATCAAGGCATGATAAATATCCATAGGTAGTCGCCGAGGACGCAGTGTGTCGCGCCTCACACAGGCAATTTTGACTTCTCCGCGGCACAGTAATTCCCTGTTATCCCTAATTTCCTCAGCCACCCCCGCCTGCTGACGGTATATATTCTGCTCTAACAATACAAAAGCCTTGCCGCATTGTAGCACCCGGGTTGACACCAGCAGCTGGTCATCCAGTACCGCCGGCGCCCGGTAATCGCTGCGCAATGAGTGCACCACAAACATCAGCTCAGCGCTAAACAGCCCGCTGGCGGTGAGGTCGAGACTGCGAAACATCTCGGTTCGTCCCCGCTCCATAAACTTTAGATAATTGACATAAAAGACAATGCCGCCGGCATCAGTGTCTTCAATATATACCCGCAGCGGCCACTCGAAAGCTCGACCGCGCTCGCTGGCCACATCGTTAACCAAACTACTGCTCACTGCCTATATCCGAACCACCCATTGAGCCCGCGCCGGACTTGATCGTGGTCTCGGGCACGGTTAAACCAAAGTGTAAATAGGCTCTGCTAGTGGCCATTCGCCCCCGGGGTGTGCGCATAATGTAGCCCTGCTGAATCAAATAGGGCTCAATAACGTCTTCTATAGTACCGCGCTCTTCACTGATCGCCGCCGCCAGACTGTCTACCCCCACAGGGCCGCCGTCAAATATTTCCAGCAGTGCCGTCAGCAACCGGCGATCCAGGTGGTCGAAGCCCTGCTGGTCGACATTGAGCATATCCAGTGCCCGATCGGCGGTTTGAGCAGACACGCTACCGTCGCCTTTCACCTCGGCATAATCTCGCACCCTACGCAGCAGCCGATTGGCAATGCGCGGTGTGCCCCGGGAGCGGCGGGCAATCTCCAGGGCTCCCTTGGGCTCGATCTCGAGCCCAAGAATCGTGGCGGAGCGGGTGACGATATGGGTGAGATCTTCGGTGTTGTAAAACTCGAGGCGCTGTACAATACCAAATCGGTCCCGCAGTGGTGAGGTTAATAGCCCCGCTCGAGTCGTGGCTCCCACTAAGGTGAAAGGCGGTAATTCCAACTTTATCGAGCGCGCCGCAGGCCCCTCGCCGATCATTATATCCAGCTGGTAATCTTCCATCGCCGGATACAAAATCTCTTCAACATTGGGGCTCAGCCGATGAATTTCATCAATAAACAAAACATCACCGGGCTCCAAATTCGTCATCAATGCAGCGAGATCACCGGCTTTTTCCAACACTGGGCCAGAGGTGGTTTTCAGTGACACCCCCATTTCATTGGCCAAAATGTTAGCCAGAGTTGTTTTACCCAGCCCGGGGGGGCCGAAGATAAGCGTGTGATCCAACGGTTCGCCGCGGGAGCTCGCTGCGCGAATAAAAATATCCATCTGTTCACGCACCGCCGGCTGGCCAACATAGTCGACCAGTGTTTTGGGGCGAATAGCCCGATCCTGCGGCTCTTCCCGGGGCGCTTCACCGGCGCTTATCAGGCGATCTGTTTCAATCATTGACGCTACTCGCAGGCCTATCAATCACCATAAAAGCGGTAATATTTCCGATTAAAGCAGCCGTCATTTGTTCACCATATTTTTCAGCGCTAGACGAATAAGCTGCTCACTGCTGTCTGCTTCGCCACGTACCGCAGCGATAGACTTACTGGCATCCGCCGGCTTATAACCCAGCGCTACCAGTGCACTCTCCGCCTCGGCAGCACTATCATTAGAGCTACTAGCTACCGCAGGGGCATCGACATGCCAATCTTTGAGCCGATCTTTCATCTCAACCAGTAGCCGTTCAGCAGTCTTTTTACCGACTCCGGGCAACCGTACCAGAGTAGCGGTGTCGCCGTCCCGCACACAGCGCACAAATTCGTCGCCGTCGATACCGGATAAAATAGTCAGCGCCAGTTTCGGGCCAACTCCGTTAACTTTAATCAAGGTGCGAAACAGCCTTCGCTCGCTGAGCAGAGCAAAACCATACAATAACTGCGCATCCTCACGGACCACAAAGTGGGTGTGCAGAGAAACGGCCTGACCGAGCTCCGGCAGTTGGTAAACCGTGCTCATCGGCACTTGCAACTCGTAGCCAACACCGCCGACCTCGACCAGTATTTCCGGGGCTTGTTTGACTAACAAAATACCGCTAATTCGTCCAATCATTAACTTAAACGCCCTCTGCGCACACCTGTAACGCCGACCAGATTGATCAGACTGGCGCGAGTGTGGGCGTGACAAATGGCCGCGGCAAGCGCGTCGGCCGCGTCCTCTTGTGGCATTGCCGGTAGCTTCAATAAAGTTTTGACCATATGTTGCACCTGTTCTTTTTTTGCCGCCCCGGTGCCAACCACCGCCTGTTTGATTTGCAGCGCCGAGTATTCCGCCACCTCCAACTCTTTATTAACGCAGGCGACGATAGCTGCGCCCCGGGCCTGCCCTAGCTTGAGCGCCGAACTGGGGTTTTTGGCCATAAACACTTGCTCAACGGCAGCTTGCTGGGGGCTATGTGTATCAATCAGCTCGCTAACACAATCAAAGATCACTTTTAAACGTTCTGGCAAGGACTCAGCAGTGGGCAGCCTGATCACGCCACTGGTAATATAATCGTGCCGATTGCCCTGCACATTAATAATACCAAAACCGGTTTTGCGCGAACCGGGATCAATTCCCAAAATGAGGGCCATAGCAGCCGTACTCAGTAATAATAGAGCCGGCATTTTGGCAGGAAGGCCGCGCAACCACAATAGCACCAGGGTATTTCACTGTGTTTTTATTCAGTAGTTGAGCCCCGCAGACAGCCGAGCAAACAGCATCGCGCTCAGTAACGCGGCAAGGCTTTTTAAATCGGCATTAAGTAAATACCCTGCCTTGTAACTAAGCAGCTGCCGCAATAGAAATAGTGAAATCTTCGAGAGCTAGACGGTAAAGCAGCGAGCAAACCAGGGCTTAACAGCACCATAAAGGACTGCCGCCAGGCAGCTAACATGAACCCTTCCAGCAATGATCACAGCGACTGATATACTTGTTAGCTGCCTTGCAACTGGGCCAACACCTGCCCTGAAATATCGGCATTGGTATATACATTTTGAATGTCGTCCAGGTCTTCTAGCATGTCGACCAGTCCGATCAACTTCTCAGCAGCGGCCAGGTCCAATACCACAGAGGTTTCTGCCAACATGGTTAGCTCAGCGTGCTCGGGACTAAAGCCCGACACCAACAACGCGTCTTTAACGGTGAGAAAGTCTTCGAAACGGGTGATCACCTCGAGTGAGCCATCCTCATTGGCCAGCACATCCTCGGCGCCGGCCTCTAGGGCCGCCTCCAGCAACAGCTCTTCATCACCCTCGGCAAAAATGAACTGCCCCACCCGCTTAAACAAATAGGCCACCGAACCGTCGGTGCCCAGATTGCCACCGCGCTTACTAAAGGCGTGACGCACCTGAGCCACTGTACGGTTGCGATTGTCGGTCAAACACTGCACCAATACGGCAATGCCGCCGACGCCGTAACCTTCATAGCTCACCGCCTCGTAGTTATCCTCTTCATTGGTGCCGGCGCCCCGGGCGATCGCCTTGTCGACTGTATCGCGTCTCATATTGGCAGCCAGCGCCTTGTCGACAACCGTGCGCAGGGAGGGGTTGTCCTCGGGATTGGGGCCGCCGCTCTTGGCTGCCACCACAATCTCGCGAATAAGTTTGGTAAATATTTTACCGCGCTTGGCATCTTGAGCGGCCTTGCGGTGTTTGATATTGGCCCACTTACTGTGCCCTGCCATGGCGCTCCCTCCGATTCAGACCGACACTAAGGAGCCGGCGCCCAAGCTTATATTACCTTGAGCCTACTGATTAGCGCCAATTATTCAGGCTTCGTCTTCTCCAGCCTTACGAGCCAATCGTATATTCAGTTCTCGCAACTGCTTGTTGTCGGCAAAACCCGGGGCCTCTGTCATCACACAGGCCGCACTCTGGGTTTTTGGAAAGGCAATGACGTCGCGGATTGACTTGGCACCGGTCATCAACATCACCAGGCGATCCAAACCAAAAGCCAGCCCGCCGTGTGGGGGCGCACCAAATTTCAGCGCGTCGAGCAGGAAGCCAAACTTCTCCTGGGCCTCTTCTTCCCCAATACCTAGCACTTTGAACACTGCCTGCTGCATATCTGCTTGATGAATACGCAGTGAGCCGCCACCTAATTCGGTGCCGTTTAACACCATGTCATAAGCTATTGATAGGGCCCCAGCGGGGTCCTCGGCCAGGGCCTCAGCAGAGCAGGCTGGCGCGGTAAAGGGGTGATGGATAGAGGTTAAGTTGCCCTCACTGTTTTCTTCAAACATAGGAAAGTCAACCACCCACAAAGGCGCCCACTCAGACCCGACCAGCCCTAGATCTTCTCCCACCTTGACCCGCAATGCGCCCAGCGCCTCATTGACGATTGAGGTTTTGTCGGCACCAAAAAATACGATATCGCCGTCGACAACCGCTAACCGGCTCATCATTTCCAATACGATTTCATCGGGCATAAATTTCAGTATCGGTGACTGAAGCCCCTCGATGCCCGCTGCAATATCGTTAATCTTGATCCAGGCCAGCCCCTTAGCGCCGTATATACCAACAAATTTGGTGTACTCATCAATTTGCTTGCGACTCAACTGGGCACCACCAGGCACCTTTAATGCTACAACACGCCCCTTGGGGTCGTTGGCCGGACCATTGAATACTTTGAAGTCAACTTGCTGCATGAGATCGTCAATGTCGACCAACTCCATTGGAATACGCAGGTCGGGCTTGTCGCTGCCAAAACGATCCATGGCCTCAGCGTAGGGCATGCGAGGGAAATCGCCTAGATCCACAGCCAACACCTCTCGAAACAATTCGCGAATCATCTGCTCGGTAACAGCCATGATTTGCTGGTCGTTCATAAAGGAACACTCGATATCAATCTGAGTAAATTCTGGTTGCCGATCGGCCCGCAGATCCTCATCGCGAAAGCATTTGGCAATCTGATAATAACGATCCATACCAGAAACCATTAGTAGTTGCTTGAACAACTGCGGTGATTGCGGCAGGGCAAAAAATTTGCCCGCGTGAGTTCTTGAAGGCACCAAGTAATCTCTGGCTCCTTCCGGTGTCGCTTTGGTTAAGATCGGTGTTTCGATATCAAGAAAATCGTTGCCGTCGAGGAAGCGGCGAATCGACGAGGTAATACGAGAGCGCAACTTGAGCCGCTCCAGCATTTCCGGGCGGCGCAAATCGATATACCGGTATTTTAGGCGAACATCCTCACCCACTTCAATGTGCTCATCCAATTGAAATGGGGGCGTGGCGGCACTGTTGAGAATTTCCAACTGTTTACCCAACACCTCGATTTCGCCGGTTTTCATATTGGGGTTGATCGTGGCACTGGCTCTGGCGCGAACACGTCCCTTTACCTGCAATACATACTCGCTGCGCACCCGGTCGGCGCGGGCAAAGTGCTCCTCAGTATCGGGGTCAAATACAACTTGAACAATACCGTTGCGATCGCGCAAATCCAGGAAAATCACGCCGCCGTGATCCCTACGGCGGTCGACCCAACCGTATAGTGTAACGTCCTGATCGATGTCAGCTGAGGTGATTTGGCCACAATAATGACTGCGCATTGCTATTTATTCCTGTCGTTTAAATCTGATTGTTAGGTTGAGCTGGCGATACCTTGCAATTGACCTGCCCCGTTGAGCGATGTCAAATTAGCCACTTATTTGCCGGCGGAGCTGGCGCCGTCTGTGCTCGACGATGATTTCGAGCTCGAATCACTGGACCCTGCCAGATTTTTTTTGTTACCGGTCTTAAAGTCAGTTTCGTACCAACCACCACCTTTTAGCCGAAAGCCGGCAGCGGAGATCAACTTCTTCAAACGGGGCTGCTCGCACTCGGGACAGCTTTGCAGCGGAGCATCACTTAATTTCTGTAGCGCCTCCAGTCGGTGATCACAGTCCTGGCATTGGTATTCATAGATTGGCATAGCGACTCCACTGAATTCGATGTCTGATAGCAATACTAGCCCTGCTATGGTCGCTACGAACCCCAGCATGGTTTGACCGCCTAAAAAAGCCGGGCATTATACCCCAATTTAGGCGGTTACGTGAGTGCCGGCAACCAATATTCCTGCCCGTTGAGTAAAAAAGAGGGATTTAGCTGTCTAATTCCGCGCCCACGGGGGAATTGTGCCTGTAAGCTGGTGAATTGTCGGTTTAGCCGTACCTAAGTTCAACGGGTACTGAGGAAGAACAAAAGAGGGGGAGAAGCGGTATTCTGAGGTGTGAGGTCTTTTCGAGGCTGCGCTACGGGCACCAGCCGGGGCAAACCCCGACCGGCATCAACCGTGCGTACTAAGCGGCGCGTACTAGGAAGCGGCGAACTCTTTCAACTTCTTCAATGGGCGAACTTTAACTGCTATGCTCGCAGGCTTAGCCTTGAACATCTGCTCTTCGCCGGTAAAGGGGTTAACACCTTTACGCGCTTTTTTCGCAGGCTTCTTGACAGTGGTTACCTTCATCAGGCCTGGCACCGTAAATTCACCAAGACCGCGCTTACAAATACTGCGACCTACCAGCGACTCCAGCTCATCAAATACTGCAGCTACTTGCTTGCGACTCAAATCTACCGCGTCGGCAATATCTGTAAATATTTGTGTTTTTGTCATTTTCTCTTTTATTGCAGTGGCCTTCTTCTTTGGTGCCGCCGCGACTTTTTTGGCCGGTGCTTTCTTAGCCGCTACTTTTTTCGGCGCCGCTTTTTTTGGTGCTGCTTTTTTTGCCACTACTTTTTTGGCGGGTGCTTTTTTCGCCACTACCGCTTTTTTAGCTGGCGCTTTTTTTGCCACCGCTTTTTTTGCAACAACTTTTTTAGCAGGTGCTTTTTTTGCAGCAGCTTTCTTTTTTGGTGCAGCTTTCTTTGTAGTCGCCATGGTTGATTGCCCTATGTAATTAACGTTACTTTCGCTCAAAT
>Ga0105356_10003296_pt1 | contig 15930 bp, 19 predicted proteins | sample GOMGulsemesocosm_3_FD_83502 | JGI IMG/M metagenome (GOLD analysis project Ga0105356, IMG submission 83502) | Methane-oxidizing microbial communities from mesocosms in the Gulf of Mexico - GOM9D Gulf of Mexico | ecosystem: Environmental > Aquatic > Marine > Cold seeps | place: Gulf of Mexico...
CTTTGATGTCCAACATTTCTTCGCCAATCTCTGGCACTTCAATGCGAAATAGCTCAATCAACATATCTGGGTGCGTACGGCTTACACATAACTGTGGGCCACGGTTTTCTTCTTTAATATCGTAAAGAAGACCACGGACACGGTCACAAGAACGGAACGATTCACGTGGTAAACGGTCATCTTTGTAGATAATCGCTTCAGCATTGTTACCCAGATCAATAATCACACTGTCGCGATTACTTTTCTTAACCACACCAGTGACTAATTCGCCAACTTGGTCACGGTATTGGTCAACAACCATTTCACGCTCAGCTTCACGAACTTTTTGTACGATTACTTGCTTAGCAATTTGAGTCGTAATACGGTCAAACTCAATTGAGTCAATTTGATCTTCAACAAAATCACCTAACTGAACTGATTCATCATCATACTGTGCGGCTGATAGTGTCATTTCTGCAAATGAGTTTTCAATCGCGTCATCGGCTACTACTAACCAGCGACGGAACGTATCAAATTCACCTGTTTTACGGTCAATATCAACGCGTACTTCTATTTCTTTTTCGCTTTTCTTTTTCGTTGCACTTGCTAGTGCAATTTCCAAAGCTTCAAAAATCTTTTCACGTGGCACGCCTTTCTCATTCGAAACGGCTTCTGTCACCAACAATATCTCTTTACTCATCTATATTGCCTCTTACCTTTATCTTATAATCTAAGACTTAAATTATCGTTTAGAACTGTGGAACAATATTAGCTTTCTTAACGTTTGCTAAGGCTAATGTGTATTCCTGTCCGTCAACTTTTACTGTGATCATTTCGCCTTCGACGCTGATGACCTCTCCCTTAAAATTGCGACGACCATTGCTCGGCATCACTAACTGCAGTGATATAACTTCACCAATACGCTCTTGGTAATGGTGAGCCTTAAACAAAGGACGGTCTAACCCAGGTGATGAAACCTCTAGGTTGTATTCATTGGTGATAGGGTCTTCGACATCAAGGACAGCACTACACTGATGGCTAACTTCGACACAGTCGTCAACGTCAATACCGTTCTCATGGTCGATGTAAATACGTAGCGTAGAATGTTTACCCGCACGGATATACTCGATTCCTACCAATTCAAAACCAGCCGCTTCAACGGCAGGTTCTAACATTTCTGTTAAGCGATTATCAATTGTTGACAACACTAACTCCTAAAAACAAAAAATGGGCTCTAGGCCCAGTTTAATCGGTGAATAATCAATCCACCCTATGTGAAATACTAATTAGATCAATTAACCAAGCAGGTGTGAAATCTGCTAACTTAATAAATCCAACTAATATTTTACAGGTAATAAAAAACCCCGACTAAAAGCGGGGCTTAAAACTGGACCCTGTATACCAAGTCACACTTGGTAGCCAACATCGATGTTCTGTATGTTGGGCTTATCCAAAATAAATTTGGAGCACTAACTTCAATAAATCAAAACTAGTGACTAAAATAATGCGCTGATTATACCCCTGACAGCAAAATATTCAAGCCATTATCGACTAATTTGACTAAATAACCGCTGTTCTGTGATCTTTGGAGCAAAATAGACTAAGGGTATTGTTAAGTAATCGCTTTATATAGGCAACAGCCTTGGTTCAAATAGTCTAGGTTCATCAAGCAAGTGCGCAACAAGCTGTATCGCAGTATAAATAAAGCTTACGGAGTATTCAAATAGGTAAATAATTACAATAAAACTTTTTTGATATCGGGTTAAAGCGACACCGAAAATATCAATCGATAGCCCAATATTATACCCTACTGTGCACACTCCATTATTTAAATGACAAAGACTCATGACTCAGCCGTATATTTTTATGTCAAATACCCAAAAGCTTTATAATGCAGTACAAGATCTACCATTAATCGTTATTGATAGTCCGAAGTGTTATGCCGTCATTTCACTTTCTGGCGGTCAAATTTTAGAGTTTAAAGCAAAAGATAAACCCGCTTTGTTATGGTTAAGTCCGATTGCAACATTTGAACTAGGCAAGCCGATACGCGGTGGAGTGCCGATCTGCGCGCCGTGGTTTGGTCCTTACAAAGGCGCACAAACAGCAGGACTAACCTACCCTAATCACGGATTCGCTCGCACCAGCTTATGGACTAAAAACACCGCAATTACCAATGCAAACGGTGAAGTAGCAATAACGTTGGCATTAAACCATACAAATGACAGTGAGCAAGTTTATCCACATCAGTTTGCGATGGAACTATCGTTCACCCTTAGCGATAAGCTATCCGTCGAATTTTCAATCATCAACAAATCAGCAGTTGATATTGACTGTGAATGGGCTTTGCATAGTTACTTTGCGATAGAAGACATCGCAAAAACAGCAGTGAGCGGACTTGATACTTATCAATACGTCGATAGTGCAAATAATGCAATTGTCGACCGTTTAAATGGCAACCTGCACTTCCCTAGTGAAGTCGACCGCTACTTTGTCTATGGCAGTCAAGATCAAAAAATTGAAAACCTCACACCAATCAACATTAGCGGCAGTCATTGTAACAGTGTAATCACTTGGAACCCTGGCGCCCAACTAGCCGCTAAGATGGTAGATATTAGTGAGCGTTTCTATCACCAATTTGTTTGTGTCGAGCGTGGCGCTATTTTTGAGAATCAATGGCAAATTGCACCGGCACAAAAAAAGACAGCTAAAATGGTCTTAAGTAACTAAAACCATTTTAGCTAGATGTTGAAACCAATGATAAGTGACTCCCACCTCTTATCATTGGTTTTCCACAGCTAATCCGTATCGGTGCTAACTTGTGCCTTGAGCAGATTAAATGACTTGCTGTGTTGGTCTTCTTTGGCGCAAATGCTTAATAGATCATCAATAAAATGACAATAGGCCCTGCGCTCAATCTGTTTTATTTTTCTTTGCTGTTCCGCTGTCAGCATGTGATACATCGTTGCTGCACCAAAGTCGCCGACAATAATATTAGCTTGATCATCAAATAAGGTATTGTGAGCATATAAGTCACCGTGGCTTACTTGATTTAAATGTAAATATGCAAAGACTTCTTCCATTTGTACAACGATTTTAGCAATTTTATCAATCGACAAGCTAAAACCTTGTGCAAAGGTATCGCGGGTACAACTATTAAAGCATGGCGGTAGCCCTAAATTAATATAGTTAGCAGGGATCAATTTCATGATTAACGCTAAATAGTCTGGTTCGTTCACTTGCGCCAAAGACTGTACCAAGTTTGGATGATTACCTACCTTCAAACACACTTGTAATTCATCTTGTGGATAACCATCACTAGTTACCTCGCCTTTAAAGACTTTAACTGCAATATCATCAGGCAAAGAGGTTTGTTGCTTATTCCAAGTCGCCTTTGAAATAACCCCAGACGCGCCTTGTCCTAGCACTTCTTGTAACGTAAAACTCGATGACGAAACCTCAGGCACGGTCTTAATGCTGAGATCTGACTTGCTAAAGGGATTACCTGAAAACGCTAACCAAGCAAGTTTGGGTAAGCCCAACAATTGATCTGGGCACTGTGTCAGTCGGTTGGCTGAAACTCGCACTAACTCAAGATTGCTAGCTTGAGCCAAGGTAACCGGTAGCTGTGTTAACAAATTTCCCGCTAATGCTAATTTTTGTAGCCGAGGGCGCTCACCCAAAGTGTCTGGTAATACTTCAATACGGTTATCCGTTAAGATCAACCAGCGTAATTTGGCCGGTAATGCGTTGCCCGGTACCTGATTAATTTGGTTAGATTTAAAACCAACCATTTCTAAGTTCACACACTGACCAAGCACTTCTGGTAGTGTCTCAAAGTGGTTGTTTGAAGCAAATATAATTTTAAGTTTTTTTAACTGCGCAAACTCTGCTGGCAATGACGTTAATTTGTTGTTAGATAAATCGAGGATCTCTAAGCTATCAGCCAGTGTTAAAATTTCTAATGGAAATGACGTTAAGTTTTCAGATAAAGATAAGCGCTGAGCGCCAGCTAATTCGCCAGATGTTAGCTGAGAAAGTGTCTGCAAAATGATTAATCCATGGTCAGTATAATAAAAAGCGGCGAAATCTTACTTTAAAACACAAAACAAAGGAAGAAACAGATCTATCGTACATGAATAAGTGTCAATAACTCCATCAGGAATATATTTATAGGCAGTAAGCTGACGAATCAATTTACCTCTGGAGTATTAAACATATTTTGTCATTGAGCGCAGTGTATTACTGCATTATCTGTTGACCAACACTTTACTTTGATCTTGACTAATGATTGTTAATTTTCTCGTAAAGACGGTTTATTTCTTCTCCGGCGTTTTGAAGGCTATTAGCGGACAATTGTTTGGCAACTTTCGGTTTATATAATGCGGCATTTTTATGGCCATGAGCAGCAGCCACACCAAGCCACATGTAAGATTTTTCAAAACTCTGTGGCAAGCCATGGCCTTGTTGATACATCGCGCCGAGATTATACTGAGCGTCAGCATCTCCTTGCATGGCTGCCTTGCTAAACCAATAGGCTGCTTGCTGATAATTTTGAGTGACCCCGCGACCTTCACCATACAACAACGCCAAATTGAACTGGGCGTTAACAACTTCTTGATCTGCCGCTTTGGTGTACCAGTAAACGGCTTGTTTGCTACTTTGAACAACTCCCTTGCCACCACTATATTTTAATCCCAAATTATATTGAGCATGAGCATTGCCTAATTCAGCCGCTTTGGTGTACCAGATAAATGCTTGAGTATAGCTTTGTGTAACTCCTTGTCCTACTTCATAGAAATAGCCCAACATCGATTGAGCTTCTGCATCGCCTTGCTCAGCCGCTTCGCTGTACAGCTTAAATTCTTGTTGGTAGGCCTGTTGTTGATTAGTTACATGTTCATTATCAACCCCAGAATCTTTTTCATCAGCCTGTATCAAGCAACTAACAAGCCAATAAAATAACAAGGTAATTGCGCGCAAGGTCCACTTCATTTAGTTGCTCCTAGCTTAAAATAAATGGGGAAACATTAAGTCGGTACAATTTTGACGTCTTTAAGAAACTGTAAGTGCTAAATAGTAGTACATCAGAAAAACAAATGCCTGTATTGCATTAAAGTTTTACTATAATCAAATTTTTATAATCGCAATAAGACAATTAATAGGGTTATAAAACTTTGTGTATTTATTACAATTTTTTCGAAAAGATAAGTTATATTGTTTATTTTCAGGCAATTACAGAACAACCAAGCTTAGCCACTACATTATAAAAACAGATACAAAAAAGATAACTTGCACTAACCTTAATCAAATAATCACAGTTCATCGACTTAGTTATTAAAACAATCTCTTCGGGGGCAATCATGAAAGAATATTCCATTAGTTCTAAATTACTATCGATATCAATCATACTGTTTGTTGTTACTGTTGCCACACTGTCATTAACTATGTGGCAAGCACTAGAATCGAGTAACAAAAAAATCACTAGTCAAACCCAACAAGCACTAAACAACGAAATAAAAGAAAAGTTAAAAGCGACGGCCTCGCAATACAGTGAACGTATTTCGGCCTTTCTCAATGAAGCCTATCGAGTGCCCTACTCTTTTTCGGCCATAATGAGCAACACAGGTGCGGGTGGAATTGACCGAGACCAGGCTCAGAAACTAATAGCTACAACATTAGAACAAAACAGTCTGTTATCTTCATTTTACGCTCAGTTTGAGGCTAATGGCTTCGACAAAAATGATCAAGAATTTATAACTGGCACTAACCATAGCGTTGAAGGTGCTGGTAGTTTTGAGGTCTACTTCATTCGAGACAGTAGCGGCAATATAACCCAATCTCTGATCGAAGACGCAACGCAAAAATATGATGAAACTCTTAACGAATTTGGTATACGTGCTGCAGAGTGGTTTTTATGCGTAAAAGAGACATTAAAACCGTGCTTAATGGAGCCTTACCTTTTTGAGTTATCATCTGGTGATAGCCAATTGATGACATCGCTAACCGTTCCTATTATCAAACAAGGAGAATTTGTTGGACTGGTCGGTGGTGACATTAATTTACCAATTTTTCAATCTTTTATAGATGAACTGTCACAAACATTATATCAAGGTCGAAGTAAAGTTACGTTATTAAGTGAGCGAGGTTTCATTGTTGCATCAAGTCACTATCATAAAAAAGGCCGCCCGTTAAGTGAGGCGATAACTTCAGATCATGCAAAAAACTTACAATCATTGCATACAGGTAATGGCATGCTGGAAAATGAGCACAATATTACAGTAGCACAATCAGTAAAAATTGATGTTGCTGATAATACTTGGTCCATTATTATCGAAGTTGATAAGCAAGATGCATTGGCAACCGCATTCGAATTACAACAAAGTATGACGACTAATGCGAGTGAGATAAATCGTTTACAAATTGCTCTTGGTATTGTCATCACACTTGTCGCTGTGTTTTGTATTTGGTTGATGACCAAAAGTATTGTCAGACCTATCAACATGTTTAACCGCAACATGGAAGCCTTGGTTAGCGAAGATGGTGATTTAACTAAAACGATTGAAGTCAAATCACATGCCGAACTTATTGCTTTAGCTAATAGTTTTAATCAATTTTTAGTCAAATTACAATCGCTTATTTCACAACTAAAAAAATTAACACTTAAAACTCAAATTGAAAGCGAAAACACCGCGCGCATTTCTCAAAGTATTCAAGGTAGTGTTTCAGAACAAAATAAAGAAATAGAAAACGTGGTGACCGCAGTAAACCAAATGAGCGCAACCGCACAGGAAGTAGCACGAGCGTCTGAACAAACTGCAAATGAAGCTGATTTAATGACGAGTAATGTTAAGAGAAGTCAAAATAGCTTACTCAATGCAATGGAATATGTGACCACTATGTCAACGGAATCAGAACAAGCAAAAATTGCAGTGACCAAAGTTTCGCAAAGCAGTGAAAATATTAGTTCCATCGTCGATGTTATCCGTTCAATTGCCGATCAAACTAACTTGTTAGCATTAAATGCCGCAATTGAAGCAGCCCGAGCTGGTGATCAAGGACGTGGATTTGCAGTGGTTGCCGATGAAGTACGGTCTTTGGCGTCGAAAACACAGGCGTCGACTGATAGTATCAGCGAATTGATCGCGTCTTTACACCTTGAGGTGAACAATGCGTCAAGCGTTATTGAAAAAGGCACAGTTCAAGCAGAAATGGCAGTGGAGAAAACGAACCAGGCACTGGGTTCAATTACCGAGATGGTTACGCAAATCGATGAAGTTTCAAGTCAGGTGAGCCACATTGCAACGGCAGCGGAACAGCAAAGCGCCGTGACCGAGGAAGTAAATCGAAATATTACCATCATTTCAACTTCAGCCTACGAGTTATCAAACTTTGCCGATGAAGCATTTGGCAGTAGTGTTACTTTAGCTAAGCTGGTCAAGTCACAAGAAAAACAGCTAAATAAATTAAAAACGTAATGCACTGCCGAAAGACTATAAGCACTCTTGGGCATAATAATCACGCGCAGCGGTCTGACGAATCAATTTTCCTTCAGCCGCTTTTACTTGTTTTTGTAATTTGGCGCAGCGTGTCGCTTGCTCTATCTGTTGCTTTGATGTCTGCTGGGCAACACTTTGATCTGGGCTGCGGTTAATACAGCCCGTAACTAGCAGTGATATTGACGCAATAAGTAGTACTTTTTTCATCAGTTTGTTCCTCAATAATGGCCTCAGCGAACGTATCTCAATTTGGCTACATTGGCGTATGGCTATAAATTTATTGTATTTTAATTTTACGGCACTGATATCAATATATAACCGTAGGCATTAGCAGTCTTTGATCCTGATCTTACCAGCAGTTAAAAACTCTTGGACTAGGTATTTATTACAGACAATAAAACAGCAAAAATCCCGCTACTCTTTCGAGTAGCGGGATTTTTTAATTTGGTGCGGATGGGGGGACTTGAACCGCCTATAGAGCACCTAATATCAATGGGTTACAAACAGCCAACAACACGCCCTATCAAAATAAGCCACAATGTCTATGTTGTGTGTAGTCAAAGTGTAGTCATTTTTGACACCGTGAAGCTCAGCAACCTGCTGATTGAACACCCAAAACCAGCCCCTGCGCATGGGGTTACTGACACCGCGTGTCGTGCGCAGTTTGCTGGTGTACAATATCGGCATTCGAAACAGCACTCTTTTATCGCCTCAGGGATTAGCAGCATGTTCATGTTAAAAAAAATTATCGCAGCCATTTTGTTGCCATTACCGTTGGCGCTGATTATCACTGGCCTCGGGCTCTATTTACTGTGGTTCACTAAGAGACAGCGTCTCGGAAAATGGGCGGCGACGATCGGTGTGTTGATGATAGTCTTATTTAGTTCGACCCCGGTCTCAAACCTGATTGTCTCGCCACTTGAAAACCACCACCCGACTTTTAATGTCGACAAGGTGTCTGTTAACTATGTGGTGGTTTTAGGCAGTGGTCATAAGTCTGACGAAAGATTACCTGTCACCAGTCAAATTAGCCTAACCTCGCTAGCTCGATTAATGGAAGGCATTCGAATATATCGGACCAACGCAGATGCTAAGCTCATACTGTCAGGCTGGGGCGGCGCGGATCCTGTGCCTAATGCCGTCGTTGTTGCTAATGTCGCCATGGCGCTCGGCGTACCGAAGACTGACATCATTAAGGAGCCTAGGGCCAAAGATACCCATGATGAAGCAAAACTCATTAAGGCAGTCGTCGGCGATGCCCCTTTTGCGCTGGCAACTTCCTCCGCCCATATGCCAAGGGCAATGGCGCTATTTCGGCAGCAAGGAATGAACCCTATTCCGGCTCCGACTGATTATTTAGTCAAAAATAGCCCTAACCAAAGCCCTAATTTGCAATTCGGCGCATATAACTTACGAAAGAGCGAGAGTGCAATCCACGAATACTTAGGGTTAGTTTGGGCTAAATTGCGGGGGCAAATTTGATTCATGAGGAAGTTACTGTATCGGGGCTGCCCTCCTCCATAGGTCAGTTCTCTATTAGGGATGACAGGGGGTTACAGGCACCCCGTTAAAGAGGTAAGTTGAGTCTATTCATTATTCATGGCTGATTTGCCATAGGTTAATTCATCAATTTCGGCAGGGATACTCAGTACTGTGTTATAGCCAGAAAATCTAAAAAAGTTAATACTGGCGATAAGTTATTGTAAAAAAAGAACTTCGTTGTTAGTATTACAAGCTAAAAGTTAATGAAACGGAAAGTTTCTGGTGTGCAATACGGACTTCCCCCCCATACAAAGCTGTTATGCCCTCAATCTTACAGTGAGTAGTATATTGTTTTTCGGTAAAATCGTTTTAATTTAAGGTAGATTTATGAACCAAAGATTTCAGTCTCTCGACGCTTTTCGAGGGCTTGCTGCTCTTTCTGTTGTTGTTTTTCATATGCACTTAGTCGGAAGTGTAACAGAACTAGACTTTTTTAGAGGAAGCGATATTTTTGTCGAGTTCTTTTTTGTACTAAGTGGCTTTGTATTAGCTCATAGCTATGGATTTAAAGAGAATTTAAAGTTTTCTGTTTTTATGAAAGCTAGATTCTTTCGAATATATCCCCTCCATTTGTTTATGTTTATTGTTTTTATATTGCTAGAATTTTGTAAGTTAGCTGCTTATAAATACGGAGGATTTACTTTTAATAGAATTCCTTTTACAGAAGGGACTGCTATTGGTGAAGTCATACCAAATTTATTATTAATACAATCATGGGTTCCATTTGCTAATCATTTGAGTTTTAACTATCCCTCATGGAGTATTAGCATTGAATTTTATCTTTATGCATTATTATTTTTATCTATTGTTGTGTTTGCTAAATTCAAAAGACATATTTGGATTATGACTCCAATTCTTGCTTTTTATTTGATCATATCCGAATCAGAAATACTAGGCGGGACAGTATTGAAAGGCTTATCATGCTTTTTTGGAGGAGTAATAACGTATCTGCTTTATAAAAAAATAGCTCATATTAGACTTACAAAATTATTTGGTAGTGTAATTGAAATTGCTGTTGTGATTCTTGTCTTTTTTGTTGTGCAATCTGATTTTAAATATCAAAACATTGCCGCAACTATATTGTTTTACATTGTAATCTTAGTTTTTTCTTTTGAGTCAGGGGTTATATCTAACTTTTTAAAGCTAAAACTATTCCAAGAGCTAGGTAAGCTTTCCTATTCAATATATATGATTCATGCTGCAATTCTTTTTTGCTTAATCTCTACAATGATAATTTTGCAAAAGTTTACCGGTTTTGAATTAGCTCCAATGCTGAATGAAATGCGATATTTAACATCAGGAAATGAAATGATTAATAACGTTATAGTTTTTTTAATTTTAGGTTTTGTGGTGTTGATATCTCAGTTTACTTATAAACATATAGAGCTTAAATGGCAAAAAAAAGGTCGCTCAACTTCTAAGGCATTAAATATCAAAGGCATAACAAGCTATTGATAATGGTGACTACGATATTCATGAAGACGTAGAGGAAAGTGTATTTCTTTTTATTCTTCAGGGCTTTGAGGTCTCGCGTGATATAACACCAAAAATTAGACAGTATTATTTAAAATATTGTAAATAGTTATAGTCCCCTTAATGGATTTAACTTCACCGCATCATCTAAATGTTCTGGTGCGAAATGGCTGTATTTCATCGTATCAACGATTGAAGCATGGCCTAAAATCCGTTGTAACACTAAGATGTTGCCGCCTTTCATCATGAAATGACTCGCAAAAGTGTGGCGCAAAATATGGCTCATTTGGCCATCGGGTAAACTAATTCGCGCCCGTTCAACCCCTCGACGAAACGCCGTTAAGCTGCCACCGAACAAAGCCCCCTGCCGTTTGGGTAATTGGGCCGCTAATTCTGAGCTAATCGGCACAGTTCGCGGTCGGTTGCCCTTGGTATTTACAAAGGTGATCTTGTTATTGCGGATATGATGACCGTGCAGGTTTTCTGCCTCACCCCAGCGGCAACCCGTCGATAAACAAATTTTAGCAATAAGTTTCACATGCGGGTTGCGACTGTTGCCGAGTTCGTTAAGTAATAGCGGTATTTGGTTTGGCCGCAAATAACCCATTTCAGGTGGTTTGTATTTGAGTTGACGCATACCGGTGATTGGATTATCAGTGTCCCACTCACCCAATCGGATCAATTCATTGAATAGCGCGTTAAGGTAGGTTTGTTCATTGTTGACCGTTTTTACACTCACTTTTTCAAGTCGTAATTTACGGTAAGTTGTGAACTGGCTTTTATCGAACTTGCAAGCAATTGGGTTGCCCATCATTTTTGACATCGCCAATAACTTGTTCATGCGCTTTTTGCCATCACTCAACGCTTGGCCGTGCAAGTTAAACCACGTCACAATCAAATCGTCTAGTCGTTCGCTATCATTGGCAACATCGAGCCAGCCATCAGTTTTGGCGGTGGTGTTAATATAAGTTTCAAACCGCTCCGCTTCAGTCTTAGTGGTAAACCGTTTACGTACCCGCTGACCATTGCGGCCAAACGGATACATATCAACTAACCAGTGACCGTCAATTTGTTGGGTGACACTCATAAGAATCCTTATTGACCTAATACTTAACTACTACTAAACTACTGGCTGTTAATACAGTGGCTTTTAAACGGAGGTATATTGGAACAAGTTTACATTGAGGCATATCGGTTACTTCAAGAAGTGGTCGAAATAAAGAAGATGCCAGATACATTACAGCGCGCTATTGCCATTCAACAATGGGGAGACAAAGCGACCGCGCTAGTAAACAACACTAACCCGTCTTGCTCTGTTCCTGTGTTGAGTCTTGTGGCAACAGCACCCCGCCAGCCTCCACAAAGTTGTGACGGTGTAAGTCACTTAGCATAGAGAATTCAATCCCTTCTTTTGGTGTTAGCCAGCCTAGCACCACACTCGTTTCAATCGTTTTATCAAAGGCATCATCAATTATTGCAACAGGTACACCCGCCCCGCTCATTAGGGGCATTTCTAGGTCTGGTGAAATCTGACCAACTTCTGGCGCAACCTCATTTATTGTTAACCAAAGGGCGTATTGCGGATATTTATCAATTATTTTCAATACCGCATCGCCTGAGACATCTCTCTCACCACTTGAGTATTTGCTTAACGTTCCCATAGGGATAGATAGAAAATCACTAAATTGAGGTATCGTTTTCTTCGAATGTATCCTAATTAATTTTAGCTTTTCTCTAATATTCATTTGACAGACTTCCTCTGTGGGGGTTAATATCTACGAAACTTCCTAATTAGGGAGTTTATTATATGAATACACCCTTTTTGTGGTGTAACTACTAATTACAGCAGATGGAGAGCGCCATGCCAACACCTATTCTTATTGATACGCCATTTTTAGACATTGCCGCCTATGCACAGCGCACCCATCAGTCTGTTGAAACGGTACGCCGCGATATCGAATCAGGGCTTATCCCTGTTTATCAACAAGCCAAAGGCAAAAAGCGCCTAGTCAACATGATTGCGCTGGCAAAAATTGCCGATAGCTTGTGTGAACCACTCGAACCTTGGAACCATCCGCAACAAGTTGCCCAGCTCAATTCAAACCCAGCCTAACGCATTGCAATTAAAAGGAAGTTAACGCCATGAACATGAATCGTACCCAAACAGGGCAATCAACCCCACTTAAGTCCCAAGATAGAATCGACCAATGCAGTGAAATTATTAGCGCAATGCGCAACGTGTTAGCCAGCGCCAGTGCCAAGACGGCTAAAGCAGCGACCAACCGTCGCGGTTATAACCACACTCGCACCCGTCCAATTGACCGTCGCGCCAGCGAATTACAAGCCACTGTCGTTTATCAAGCACTTGCTCAGTCAATGCCGTTGCAGTCTCAACTTGTGGGAGGCGTTTAATCATGATTACTTTTTCAATGTCTACGGCCGATTTCATGGCGCTAGTGAATAAGAAAAAACACTTGGCAGGTTGTCGAGAGAAGTTCGGTGTTTTATTGGCAATGCACAATGTGGCCGCGTTTGTTTTTGGCATGGAGTCAGACGCTTACGATTTTGTCACTGGTGAAATTAAAACTTTCTTGAGAGGGGCTTAATCATGACTAACGTACCTCTTAATGTTGGCGACAGAGTTAAAACGGCGGCAGATAGAATGAGTGATGGCGTAATCACATCGGTTAGGGCGTGCGGTAGCCGTTTTATCTATGGTGTAACACTTGATAAAAAAATACGTCGTGAGTTTTCATGGGGCACCAATTCTGTTTTATTAATCTCAGAAGAAGTGGAGTTGATAGCTGCATGAGTTTTAACGCCTTAAATTTAAATAAAACTGCCGACATATCGTCGGCTTTTTTGGGTTCCGTAATTGATGATGTTATCAGTGGCAAACCCGATTTACGTAAATTTGGTGCTGGCCCTGATATTGCGGCGATGGATCTTGCCCTAAATCGTGTTGAGCAATTGGAGCATGCGCGACGTCTTTTAAGCCCCGCAGTGGGGAGCGAAGCGACCGAAGACTATAGGCTAGTCAAGAGGTGCAAAAGTCCGACACGCAGTGAAATAGAGGCTTCAAGACGATTAGAATTAAATAAACAGCTTTTCGACCTACAAAGCCGTGAAACAGTTAAAAATCATGCTAAATGGCTTGAGCAACCCGAATCAGAACAAAAGTACCAACAGCGCTATATCGGCTCTCAGGTTTTGAATATGGGCACAACATCAGGCCTTAACGTGATACTGGACGAAGAAACGGGCGAGTTAAAAGCAAAAACAGGTCAACGTGCGCCAATTGCCCGTATTTATCACCGTGAATGGTCAGACGAATACCGTATTCGCGTTATGGCACAAGCATCAGCCAGCGAGCCGCCACCACAACAGGAAGGCGATCGCGAAACAAGCGAACTATCTCAAAAAGGCGCATCAAAAATCTTAGACGCTGGCGCTTATGTCTCAGCGGTTCGCGGTGGTTTCTCTACGTTCTTAACCCTGACATTCGACAATGAAGCCCAGCAACGCATCGTTGACGAAGAAAGCACAATTGGCCGCGAGGTTAGCCGCTTTTTTGATGCTGCAAGCAAAATGTACCAGCGCGGCTGGCAATGTGATAACAGGGTGTTGCGTGAAGAAAATGGCTTTCAATGTATTGGTGCCGCTGAAGTTGTACCCGAAAAAGACGATAAGCTTGATTACATCTGGGTTGCAGAAATGCCAGATAGCGAAAGTCGCGGGAAAAATCCGCATTGTCACGTATTGCTACGCTGGGACATTGAACCGTATTTGTTCCATGACTGGGCGAAACGTCTTGAAGATTTATGGGGTTTAGGCTTTGCCAAGTTAGAGCGCATCCGTAATGCCGATGCCGCCAGTGGTTACCTACTTAAAGCCCTTGGTTATGTCGTTAAAGGATCAAGCAAAGACCAAGGAACATTTAAAGGCAATCGTTACAACATCAGTGCCGCCGCTCGCGCTCCCGCTTGGGAATGTATCAGCGAGTTTGAGGCTCAAAACATGGTGGCGATTATTAACGAGGTTCGTGAAAAGTGGCAGCGTAAAGACGCACCGATAAAGTCTGAAATTAAAAAAGAAAAAGCCGATCTCGTTCGCTACCAAAAAGCTTACAAGATTAACCAATTCAAAAAAGGCGTTTGCCCTGAAAAGCGCAAAACCATACTGGAAAAAATTAAGGCTCGAATGGCCGCTATTGATGAACGGGTTACCCAACATTGGAAACAACTTAAGTCACGCGGAGCCAGAGCCAACGAATATCAAATCACGTTCAAAGGCTGGGATAAGTTAGGCAATTTCATTGGCTGGGCTTCATCCACTCGATACTGGGCGGCTGAATTATTAACAGATGGCGCATATCGAGCAGACAGCGATCATGCCCCGCTCCACGACTGGGAACACCTACGCGAATCAATGGGCCAATTAGTAAAAACAGCCCGTAGCTATTGGCGCGGTTTAGCACCAGTAGTTGAAAACAGCGAAATGCACTGGCAAGCAATACAGGAAAGTGACGAACCTGTTTTTGAACATGAAGGAATTACAACCGATGAATATTACAACGAGTATTACAACCAATGGAGTGAAGTAGCAGCATGAACGAACTAAATAGCCAGTTAAACCGTGTGCAAATTGCAGGGCAATTATTAGCGAAAGCACCAATGATAAAAACAAAACAGGCCGCTCAGTCTGTCGGTGATGAAACCTTAAAGTTGTTTGAACAGTTGGTTGAAATCGTAAACCAGCAAACCGAAGAAATTAACGAACTCAAGGAGCGTTTAGCATGAACACAGTCCCATTAGCTAACGGTGATGGCACCATTCCAATGCGAGCCAGTAAAAACCCAGTGTTAGGCGTATTTCGTCACCATTGCGGTGAGCTGGCATCGGTACACCAGCCTAAAGGCAAGCGGTCGGGAACTCGTTACTTAATTTGTGATGGTTGCGGCACTGACCAATGTGGTGGCACTAATTATCAGGCAAAGATTAAAGCGGGAACTTATCACAGTATTGAAGCGCTCCAAGCCGCTGAGAATGCGGTTCGCACGGTTAAAGCTGATGCTGAAGTTAAGGCGGTAGTTGAATTAGTAGTTAAGCCAGAAGTTGAACCAGTAGTTGAACCGCTCCAAGCCGCGCCCCACGCGGCTCAGACGGTTAACCAACCTATTGAAAATAACGACCCTATTCTTAGTGAGAAAGTAACCGCCCTTGAACCAACAACTAAACCGCTCCAAGCCGCACCCAGTGCGGTTTCAACGGTTAAAACTATACCCGATGCAGTTGAACCTAAACCAAACGCCACCCCACCTAATGACGTTAAGCCAATGCGAATCGGGCTTGCAGCCATTTTTGGCGGCCTAATTGGCGGCTTACTAGCTGTCGTTGCTTAACCTAATAACCTAATTTAAAAAATAAGAGAGATCACA
>Ga0105356_10003301_pt1 | contig 15908 bp, 14 predicted proteins | sample GOMGulsemesocosm_3_FD_83502 | JGI IMG/M metagenome (GOLD analysis project Ga0105356, IMG submission 83502) | Methane-oxidizing microbial communities from mesocosms in the Gulf of Mexico - GOM9D Gulf of Mexico | ecosystem: Environmental > Aquatic > Marine > Cold seeps | place: Gulf of Mexico...
AGTTTATTCAAAGGGGAGGGGCATGCGGATGTTTCTCTGCAATTACAAAAAAACATCTCTAAGTTTCACTACACCGACCTGAAAGCCTACTTTAACGGCGCGGTGCGTTTGCAAAAAACAGCATTGAATATACCTAGCGTAGATATACAGTTAGGCGAACTGAGTGGCAGTGTGGGCTTTTCGCATAAACATGTTGATAGCAAGCAGCTGCGCGGGACCATTAACGGCCAGAATTTTGTTGCCCAAGCGAGCACAACGCCGACTGATTTAGGCCCTAGGGCGGTATTGGTTGTCAATACTCAGTTGTCTTTACAGGATGTGATTAAAGCTAAGGCCCCTGTTTTAACGGATAGAATAAGCGGGCGCTCCCCATGGAAGGGGCGTATAGAGATACCGTTAAGCGCGGGGCAAAAATCAGCCAGTTTGAGTGTGGCGAGTGCTCTGCAAGGCACGGCTATTAACTTCCCTGCGCCGCTGTATAAAGATTCGGCCACGCCAGCACAAATGAACGCATTTATAGCCTTAAATAAAACCGCTTCTAATCGCATCTGGCTGGACTATGAGAATCTATTGCAGGGCGTATTGGTATTTGATCGAGATAAGAATAGTTTGTATAGCGGACGCATAAATTATCAGCAGGGTAAGCCAGAATTGCCGCGTGGCCCTGGTGTTGTGGTTGATGCGGCTGTAGCAGAGTTGGATATAGATCCATGGATAGACTTTGCTAGCTCTCAAGGCGAGAGTGCCATGCGTGAAAATGTATTACAGCGTATTAATTTTAAGTCTGATCTTTTGCGCTATAAAGGCGTTGGTCTGAAACAAGCGAGTGGTGTACTACAACAACAGCCCAAGTATTGGAGTATCGTAGGACAAGGCGAGGGGTTAAAGGGAAAGGTGCTCTTGGCAAAAGATAAAAATACTCCCATAGACATGAAGTTGAATACACTGGACTTGAATCAGTTAATGTTTCCCGAGGGGGAGCAGCAAGCCCATGCCGAACCTAGAGATATTCCTAGTATTCAGTTGGCCGTCGAAAATTTTGCTTGGAACGATATTACGTTAAACAATCTCAGCGCAGATTTGAGGTCGGTGGAAACGGGCTTGCGGGTGGAGTCCTATCAAGTGAATGACCCGGATTTAACCGTCAGTGGCGAAGGTTCATGGCAAAGCAGTGAGGATGGTTTACAGCGTAGTTTTATGGATTTTAAGGCGAGCACCCACGATATGAATTTAGGTCTACAGAAAATCGGGGTTACTAATCTTCTAAAGCGCGGAGCCGGAGAGTTTAATGGGGCGATAAACTGGAAAAAACCACCTTATCAATTGGACTTTGCCAGCCTCAGTGGAACGATTTCAGGGGAAGTAAAAAAAGGGGATTTACTAGCGGTGAAGCCTGGTATTGCAAAGTTATTTGGTTTGTTGAATGTACAGTCCTTGCCGAAACGTTTGGCTTTAGATTTCAAGGACCTATCTAGCAAGGGGTTGGCTTTTGATAAGGCGCGCACCCATATAAACCTTGAGCAAGGTATCGCCACCTTTAAATATATGACGCTTGATACCGATCTAGGCGAAATTAACATTGAAGGCCGTACCGACTTAGTTAAGCAAGAGCTAGATCAAATTGCCAAAGTGAACCCGGACGTATCCAGCATCATTCCGATTACCGCGGGCGTGGTTGGAGGTCTGCCAGGTTTGGTTGGCGCTCTATTAGTAGACCAGGTTGTCAAGGCCTTTGGTGGGGATGCAGACCGAGTTGCTCAGGTTCGCTTTAAAATTAATGGCCAATGGGACGACCCACAGGTAGAGTCGACAAGAGTCGATCGAGTCAAGGACTTAACTGAGACTGAGCTGCGCCAGCGCGCAGAAGAGCTAGTTATTAAGGCTCAGGGCATTGATTACGAGCAAGATGTTGTGCCGGGTAAGTTGGAGCTAAGCGATGAAGAAGAGCAGTCATTATTTGAAGATGAATAATTGCATACAGCTGTTAGTTGTATCGTTGTTGCTGACGGCCTGTGTAGTGGCTCAGGCGGAGCAACAGTATGTACTGACCGAGGCAGAGTGGTCTCGACCACGCAGTGCGAGGGTGGTGAAAAACTATCCTGCGGTGCAGCAGTTAGTGCAGGCCTGGTTGCAGAAGCCCGAGAAGCAGAGTATTGAACTACGCTACCCCGGCGGTGAAGAGGGCAGCTTGTGGGCAGAAGAAATAAAGGACTGGCTAGTGGCTATGGGAATACCTTCCAGCAAACTTGAAACCTATCCCGGCCACCCGCAGCAGGGTGAAGTGGCTTTGGTGGTTCTGCCGTGACAGCTATAGCCTGTGTGCAAATGAATAGCTCAGACAAGGTAGTTGAAAATCTAACTGTGGCAAAAAACCTAGTGGCACAGAGTGTTGAGCAGGGGGCTAGGCTAGTAGTACTGCCGGAGAGTTTTTCCTTCCTCGGTGAGAGTATGGCACAGCAGCGCATGCACGCAGAGGTCTATGGTGAGGGCCTCATTCAGACTGCGTTGCAGGATATGGCGAAGCAATTTGAAGTGTGGATTGTCGCGGGCACTATCCCTCTGCTTACCGAGCAAACGGACAAGTTGTCTGCTGCTTGTCTTGTTTATAATAGCCAAGGTAAAGTGGTGGCGCGCTACGATAAAATGCACTTGTTTGACGCTGCTCTGCCTCACTCCACTGAGTCTTACTCTGAATCCTGCATTTTTTCCCCAGGCAATGAGGTCGTAGTCATCGACAGCCCCGTAGGCAAGCTGGGCATTGCCGTTTGCTACGATATGCGTTTCCCTGAAATGTTTAGGCTGCAGGTTGAGCAGGGCATGCAAGTGTTGGCATGCCCTGCGGCATTTACACAGAAAACGGGGGCAGCGCACTGGCATACCCTTTTGCGTGCACGTGCGATAGAGAACTTGTGCTATGTCGCTGCTGCGGCGCAAGCCGGTACGCATAGCAGTGGCCGAGAAACCTACGGTCACAGTTTGGTCTACGATGCTTGGGGCGAGCGATTAGCCGAGTGCCCTGTGGGTGAGGGGCTGATTGTTGCAGAGGTTGATCTAGCTCGTCAGCAGCAATTGCGTATGCAATTTCCGGTGCTAAGCCATAGGCGCTTATAGGCTTGCTTAGCGTGATATGATGATTGTATTTAAAGCTGAACTACCATGTCCTCATTAGAATTAGCGAAAGCTCAACTGCTGGCTCCTGCAGAGCTTAACGAAAACCACCTGGAAAGTATTTTGGGCGGTATGCTTGGGCGCAATGTGGATTATGCAGACTTGTATTTCCAACATAGCTATCACGAGTCCTGGAGTTTGGAGGATGGGCAGGTCAAGGACGGTAGCTTGAATATAGAACAGGGTGTGGGAGTGCGCGCGATTAGCGGTGAGAAAACAGGCTTTGCCTACTCCGACGAGATTGCCCTGCCCGCATTACAGCAGGCCAGTGGTTCGGCTAAGGCTATCGCAATGGCGGGCAAAAATGCTTCCAATAGCCTATCCGCATTCAGCAACCACTCTGTGCCAGCGCTATACAGCGCAGACAACCCATTAAAAAGTCTGGAAGACGCGGCCAAGGTTGCCTTGTTGAAAGTAGCGGACCTAGCGGCGCGCAAGTGTGACCCTCGTGTGTCACAAGTCTTTGTGAGCTTGTCTGGTGTGCACGATGTAGTACTAGTCACAGCAACCGACGGTACATTTTCTGCCGATGTACGCCCACTCGTACGCTTTAACGTTAGCGTGATTGTCGACGATGGAGGTAAGCGTGAGCAAGGTAGTTCTGGTGGCGGTGGCCGTGTGGGTTATGCCTATTTCAGTGAAGAGCAAGTTAAACAATACGCGGCTGAAGCGGTGCGACTCGCGCTGGTTAATTTAACGGCACAGCCGGCTCCTGCAGGTACTATGCCTGTGGTACTGGGCGCGGGTTGGCCGGGTATCTTATTGCATGAAGCAGTAGGTCACGGCTTGGAGGGTGATTTTAACCGCAAGGGCACATCCGCATATTCAGGTAAGGTTGGCGAGAAGGTCGCCTCCGAGCACTGCACAATTGTGGATGACGGTACGATGGCCGATCGCCGTGGATCACTCAGTGTGGACGATGAAGGTGAGCAGAGCCAAAATACTGTGCTGATCGAAAACGGCATTTTAAAAGGTTATATGCAGGATAAGCACAATGCCAAGCTGATGGGTGTAGCCCCCACGGGTAATGGCCGCCGTGAATCCTATGCGCATTTACCTATGCCACGCATGACCAATACCTATATGTTGCCAGGCAAGCACGAGCACGAAGAGATTATCGCCTCGGTAGAAAAGGGTATTTATGCGGCTAATTTTTCTGGCGGCCAGGTAGATATCACCAGTGGTAAATTTGTATTCTCCGCATCGGAAGCCTATCTGATTGAAAATGGCAAAATCACTACGCCGATTAAAGGCGCAACACTGATTGGCAACGGCCCCGATACCATGAATCAAGTGTCTATGGTGGGCAATAATTTAGCGCTGGATTCTGGCGTGGGTACCTGTGGCAAGGAGGGCCAGAGTGTGCCAGTGGGAGTGGGGCAACCGACTTTGAAAATTGATGAAATTACTGTGGGGGGGACGGCGACTTAAATATAGGCGCCCATTCAAGCAAAAAAAAGCCCAAGTATTACTTGGGCTTTTTTCTGCTTGCTGTCGCTAATGGCTAAGTTGAACCGTTAGTCTTCCTGCTGTGCAGCCACGGCTTTAATTTCCTGAAACAACTCGCGGTAGTAGCGCGGCGGTTTTTCCTGGCTGCGTTCTTTTTGCGCGTGGCGGATCAGCTGGCGTAGACGTTGTACGTCGGCACCGGAGTATTCATCGCAGAACTCAGTCAGAGCAGTATTGCCATCACTCAATAACCGCTCACGCCAGCGCTCCAATTGTTTGAAGGCGCGCCCAGCACTTTGTCGTGCGTGTAAGATGGCATCAATAGCTCTTTTGATTTCACTGGTATCGCGCAGGCGCATCAGCTTGGTGAGGTATTGCAGTTGACGTTTAAGCGCCGCCATCTTCATTTCTTTGGCAGCCTTAATGGCGGTTAGCAGCTCATCGTCCACAGGGATTTTTGCCAAGTCTTTGGCGCTAACTTCCACCATAAATTTGACCATGTCGGCCAGCTCCGCCACGTCGCGTTTGACCTGGGTTTTATTGGTGCGAATGACGTGACCTTCCTCATCGAGGGCGTTGCCACGTTTGTTATATTGGATTTCTTCTTCGTTCATGGCGCTATTCTAACATCAAACCGCTTTTGCGTAGATGATTTGCTGATCTGTGTTGGCTATACATGGAGCTGCAGCGCTACAGGCCTTATACTGCCTGCATTATAAATTGATACTGCTACCTGGTTTAAATGCTTGGCGGCACACGGAGCAGAGCTTGGAAACCACATTTAGTCACGCCTTTGATCAAGAACAGCTGAGCCGCACTGTCGCTCTAGCTCTGGATGAGGCAAAGAAGCGGGGCGCAGACCAATCAGAAGCGGCAGTGAGTGGCTCGGACGGGGTGTCGGTGTCGGTGCGCTTGGGCGAGGTGGAGACGCTGGAGAAGGACCGCAGTCAGTCGATGGGCATTACCGTGTATAAAAACGGCGCCAAGGGCACTGCGACCACTACAGACTTGTCCGATAGTGCTGTGCGCTCTGCCGTGGCCTCGGCTTGCTCTATTGCGGGCTTCACTCAGTCAGATGACTGTGCGGGCTTGGCAGATGCCGAGCTGATGGCGACAGACTATCCACATCTAGATTTACACCACCCCTGGGAGATAGAGACCCCAGAGGCAATTGAGTTAGCCCAACGCTGTGAAGCAGCGGCGCGAGATTACGATCCTAGGATCACCAACTCGGAAGGTGCTAGTCTGAGCACCCATGAGGGGGTCAGTGTATACGGTAACTCACATGGTTTTGAGGGCTGTTATGCGGGTACCCGCCACAGTCTAAGCTGCTCGGTTATCGCCAGCGAGGGCGGGGACATGCAGCGTGACTACTGGTATAGCAGTGCACGCAATGCGGATAGTCTGCTAGAGGCTGAAGCTATCGGTCGTATCGCGGCCCAGCGCAGCGTGAACCGTTTGCAGCCACGACAAGTAAAAACTCAGACAGCTCCCGTCTTATATACGCCTGAAATGGCGCGCTCGTTACTCGGTCATTTTATTGGTGCGATCCGTGGAGGCTCTCTATATCGCAAGGCTAGCTTCTTACTGGACAAAAAAGGTGAGCAGTTATTTCCTGAGTTTTTTCAGTTGCAGGAGCGTCCGCATATTCTCGGCGCACTCGGCAGCGCAGCCTATGACTATGAAGGTGTGGCGACTAGGCAGCGTGACCTAGTCAAAGATGGCAGGTTGTTAGATTATGTGCTGGACAGTTATTCGGCGCGCAAGCTGGGCTTACAAACCACGGCCAATGCTGGAGGTGTGCGCAATTTGGAGTTACAGCCGGGCACACAGGGCTTTGATGAGTTGGTTAAGACGATGGATAAGGGCTTGCTACTGACAGAAATGATGGGCTCGGGAGTGAACGGAATTACTGGCGACTACTCCCGTGGTGCGGCTGGCTTCTGGGTGGAAAATGGCGAAATACAATACCCAGTTGCCGAGATCACCGTCGCTGGCAATTTGCTCGATATGTTTAAAAATATTGCCGCTATTGGCAGTGATATGAACACAGACTCGAATACTCGCACGGGGTCTATTCTAGTCGATGGCCTGACGATAGCCGGTGGTTAAGTTGGCCTTAGCTTGAGCCATTGAGGCTCACGAAAATATAAGGGCTAGCGCTGTAAACGTCTTTTTATGCTTTGCGTGCTCTTAGGCCCGTAGTCACCACTGTCTAGCATTCTTCGCATACCCTTCAGAGTGCGCCTGGGGGCATCGTTGGCAATGATGTTGATAATCCATTTTGGCACGCTGCCGCCAAGGTCTACAAAGGTCTCAAAATGAACTTCGCTCCAACCCTCTCGCACAGGGAATATATGCCAGCGATTATCAATTAAAGGGATACGCACACGTTTGGGGTGTAGGGGGTAGACGCCTTTTTTATCCCATACCCTTAAGCGTGTGCCGCCAGATTTAGGGTCGGTGGTATAGATGTAGTCCATAACAACGTCGCGGTCGCTAGCCGGCCAAATGCCATTAAAACCCATGTAAAAGGCCTTGTCCCCAGGGATGATGTTTTCCTGTACCAAGCGATTTTGGTAGATCCACTCGGGTAGACGTTGATGATTTTTCAACAGCTTGGTTATCTGCTCTACGCTATAGGGCATTTGCACTATGCCCTTAAAGGCCTTCACCGCATAGCCGTCTACCTTGCTGACAAAGGTAGATACCTCCTCGGGGCGAGGCGGCTTGCGTTTGGCTTTCCAGTTAAAGTCATGGGCCTGCGCGTTTAAGCACAGCAACAGGGTAAGGCCGAAGCTGAAGATGGTTGATTTAGTGTAGCGCATAGTGTTTTTTATTACTTCGCGGCCATGTTAGTGCCAATTTTTTGCTTTAGCAAGCAAGTGATAGCTGTACGAAATGGGTTGTGGCGACGCGGAGCTGGATTAATGGACAAATCTGAGGAAGGCTTTTATATTCTAAAGAGGGTAAATAACGGCAGCTATGCAGGCATAGCTGCCGTTGCGAGGGGATTAACCAAGCAACTTAGCGATATCCGCTTCTATGCTTTCGGGTTTAGTGGTAGGGGCATAGCGCTTGAGGGGCTTTCCTTCTGCGTCTAGTAGGAACTTGGTGAAGTTCCACTTGATGCGCTGGCCCAGGGTGCCGGGCAACTCTGCTTTTAAATACTTGAATATATCGTGGGTGTTACTGCCGTTGACTTCAGTTTTTTCGAAGATGGGGAAGCTAACCCCATAGTTGATCAAGCACGTTTCCGAGATCTCTTTTTCACCACCGGGCTCTTGACCGCCGAACTGGTTGCAGGGGAAGCCAAGGATCATCAAACCCTTATCTTGATATTTTTTGTAGAGAGCCTCTAGGCCTTCGTATTGAGGGGTCAGACCACACTTACTAGCAGTGTTGACGACTAAAATAACCTTGCCTTGATACTGCTGCATGAAAACTTCTTTACCCTGCAGGGTATTGGCAGACAGGGGATAAAATTCGTTGCTCATTTTCAAATCCTTGCTTAATAAATGTTGAGCAATAGTCTATCCCCATTCAGCCTATATGGCCTGCATTAATTGGTCGTCATGGTAGTGGAACATTATTTCAGGCGCTTTTTCCAATTGCCGACGTGTTGTCGTTCGGGGGGGGGGGCTATTTAGGTAAGGGAACTATCATGCGTACCCTGTCTTTGTAATCATCGTAGTCTTTACCCAGTGTGGCGGATAAGTCTTTTTCTTCAAAGTGCAGGCCGATGAAAATATAGAGGCTCATGCCTACGGCTAGCATTAAGTGGGTGTAAGACATACTGGGTGTAGACCACAGGCCAATTAATACGCCGAGCTGTAGGGGGTGGCGCACCACTTTATATAAAAAACGTTCGGTGAAGTGTATGGATGGTGTGGGTTGCTGGCGCAGGTTGCAGTAAACCTGTTGCAGCCCAAACAGTTCAAAATGATTAATTAAAAAGGTAGCTAATACGGCGATGAACCAGCCCAGTACATAGCCGCCTACTAATATTGCCTGTACCACAGCGCTCTCAAAGTGCCAGACATAGCCCTCCAGTGCCTGCCAATAGAGGCAGAACAGCGCCATCAGTACACCCGACAATAGCACATAGCTGCTGCGCTCAGCGGCGGCGGGGATGAACTGGGTTAAGCGTTGCTTAAAGGAGTCCCTGGCCATGACCGAGTGTTGCAGTCCAAATAGTAGCAGCAAGCCGATGTTGATGCCGGTGGCCGGCAGCCATGCACCGACAGTGCCCGAGTTAATATGCTGCGGCATAAAGCCCCATGCGCCGACAAAAAGTATGAACCAAACCAAACCACCCAGACCAACAGCGTAGGCGAATAGACCGTAGATAAATATCAGCATGCGACTCATAGGGTTCTCCCTATTCACTTATATAGCACAGGAAAGGCGGCAGCGTGCTTACCTAGCTTATTCCAGCGTGGTTCTGCGTGAGGCAATATCGTCATTCTCCCCGGGCCAGTGCAGGTCGATATGTATTTCTGCCCTAGGCTCTGAGAAGTCGCTAGTGACCGTCATGAAATTATGACTGCCGGAAAAGACGTTCAAGCACTTGATGTCATATTCTTCTGAGCCAGACATTTTTCCGTCCTTGGCCATCATCACCTCCATAAATTTCTTATTCGGCTTTCTGGATATTGCGCTAGAGGTGGCGTTAAATACTCGGGCCTGAGCGTGGCTGCGGGACTCTATGCGAAATATGCTGGCGCAGTGCACGTCGCCGCTGAGAAAGGTCACGGGGCAATTATTGTCCTGGGAAAACGACATGACATGGTTGAGCAGCTTGTCTCGCTCCTGCCAGTTGCTGGGGTGGTCCCATTCGTCACGCAAGTCATCTTCAACGCAGCTGACAAAGTCTGCGTTCATTATCAAACGACCCCAGTGGACTACCGGCACAGCGGTGGCAATGAATACGGCTTTGCTCTTTTTAACCTTGGCGCTATGCAACCATTTTTTCAGGCGCTGCATCTGAGCATCACCCAGCAGGGCGTTACCGTACTGGGCAGAGCGCTCATAGTCGTGATGGCCGCGTACGTCGAGCACATAGCATGCTACTGGCCCGGTGGTATAGCCGTAATCCCAAATACACTCTGGGTTTTGCTGGGGTAGCCCCACACTGTAATTATAGTCTAGGCCCTGCGCACCCTGGGTATAGCTTAAGCTGTTGATGGCCTCGGCAGGGGTGTCGGGGTTGTGGGCGTGCTGGTATTCAAAGTACACATTTTTAGCGGCGTGGAACAACAGCTCAAGCAGCCGACCATTCATTTGCTCATCATCATTTTGCAATAGCTTGCTGAGCAGGTCTTGGCGCTCCTCTTGGGTATAAGAACCCCAGCCATCCATGATTTCATGGTCGTCCCAGGCCATGTACTGGGGGAATTGTTGCAAAACCTTTTTCATGGCCGACTGGTTCCAATACAGGCGGTAGTACATGCGATACATTTTCACAAACAGTTCAACCACGCCGGCTTCATCTAAAACGCCGTCACCGGAGTAGTGCTCAATGATGTCGTTTTTATATTTAGCCAACCACTCGGTAATGGAGTAGATATCGCGCTTTTTATTGGTGTCCACATACATCTGGTCGCCTCCCCCTATACAGAAGGCGGCATTCTTATCTTTTAAAACTTGATAAAAAGAGGGCCACGCCCCCTCGGAGTGGGGGCGCTGACTGAATGGGTCGTGGCAGCTGTAATAGCCAAAGACTAGCTTTTCTGTTTTGCTGGGCGGGGTTTTAAAGTGATACTGGTTTTCACTGCCTAGCTCGGCGCGTCTTTGCACAATGCTGGCATCGCTGATGTCGGATACCAGTGTGTAATAGTATTTAGTATCCCTAGATAAGCCCTGTATTTGATAGACGGCAGTCAAGTCGGTGCTTTTTTGGATGTTGATCGCAGGGGATACAATGACTGGAATGTGGTTTGCCGAAAAATACGCCTCTACACCCATGTCATCTAGACGCACCAAGTCGCAGTCAAAGGGCTGTTTACTCAGCACGAGTCGCCATGGCCCCGCTTTATATGTACGCACCCATATTTTACAACTGCTTGCGGTGGTGTGGCCAACAATGGCCATAGAGCTAAGTTTAGAGGCGGGTAGCTCGATAAGGTCGGGGTTAAACTTCGTGTGCATGTGATTTCCCAAGTGTTTTTATTATATGCGGATAGGCTGGGGGCAGGGTTATGTCGTGAAGTTAATGCTGTGCGCATGAATAATGCGCTTATCCTCAGGCGGTAGCTGTCGATAGTCAAAGCTATAAATTGCATTCAAATAGTGGCTGGCGTCACGGGGAGTAGGAAAGCTTAGGCCTTCAAATTCTATGCTTGTCAGGGGGAAGACGGCATCAATATCAAACCAAGCCGCCACATCGGGCATCTCACCGCCATAGATGACTTTTGCGTGGCCAGTATCCCAGCCTAAATGCTGTTGCTTTAAGGTGGCCACTAAAGCGGCTCTTTTGTCTGGCTCATCTACGCCATTGGGGGTGTGCAAGCTAATGGCTGATACGGCTCTTATTTCGGTAAAGATATTTTCATACCGCTGCTTATTTTCCTCTGTGCACTCTATTGCCAGCATGGGGAAAATATCAACAAACACACCCTGGTGATAGTTCACGTCCTTGTCCTTTTCGTGAAACTCGACAATGCTGGCTTTGTTGGAGCGCAGCTTTGTATAGTCAAACTTGAACTCCGGGTCGGTGCCTTTGTTCTGCAGAAAAATGTTGCCAGACAGCTCGCTTGCCGCTATCGCTAAAAATTGATGGTAGTCCTCAACGGGCATGGACAGATCGATGTCATCGTCCCAGGGGATAAAACCCTGATGGCGCACCGCCCCCAGCAAAGTGCCGGAATCCAGCCAGTATTGCAGCTTGTGTTTTTTACAAATTGAATCGAACTCGATCAGCATGTCGAGCATGATTAATTGCGCTTTGCGAAGGACTTCTGGTTCAATCACCTTAAGCTACCCTTGGCTGCGCGCCACGCCATAGTAGTCATGCAGGGCATCAATTAATATGTCGGTATACTCTTTGCTCATCTCACCCATATGCGAGATTCTGAAAACCACATCGCGCTGGTCGCCGCCATTCGGGCAGACCATGACTTTGTAGTTCTTTTCTAAGTCATTAACGATGTCCATGGCCGACTTTCCATCGGTGGGGGTCAAGGCGGTCATCGCATTGGGCATATAGGGTGAGTACTCTTTTAGGGGCAGTGTCTTGATGCTATCTCTAAAGTACTCGGCGACCTCTTTGGCCTGATTGATGCTTTGCGCAATACCGCCGCGTCGCTGTATTTGCGCTAGCCTAGCCTGTAACTGCAGCATGATGGTAACAGCGGGGGTGTAGGGAGTCTGGCCGCGCTCACCGTTGCTCAAGTAATCTTTGAAGTTGAAGTACAGCGAGCTGATGTCCTGTAGTTTCTGTATGGCTTTCGGGGCAAGTATCACCATGGTCAGCCCAGGGGGTAGGGCTAGGCCTTTTTGCGCGCTGGCAATCACCACGTCTATATTCGACTGCTGCATGTCCAGTGGGTCGGTGACCAGCATAGAAATGGCGTCGACGATATATAGCATGTCATTGTTACGTGCGTAGTCGCCCATGGCGTCTAGGTCATACAGATGCCCTACCGATGTTTCGTGGGCATTCACCACTAGGGTTGAATAGTCACCGCTAGGGGCGAGGTCTTCTATGTCGCTGAGGTTGGTGTCGCTGATCTTGAAGTCGGTATGGGGCACACCGTGTGTTGCACAGATGCTCACAAAGCGTGCACCAAAGCCGCCGCCATTGACGACTAAGGCATTGTCATCTTGAGTCAGCAGGTTCATCACTGCCGCTTCCATGCCGGCAGTGCCCGACGCGGTGAGGAAGATGACCTTAGAGCCGGCGGGGGCGTTGACCATTTCTAACAGCCCGTTTTCACAGGCGAAGGTCACATCGGAAAATTCTTTATTTCTAAAGTAGGGCGTTTGCTGTGCGCCTACTTGGAGTATTTCTTCAGACATCTTCACCGGTCCTGGGGTGAAGATGGCGTAGTCGGCATAGATCATTGAGCGGCTTCCAGTTCTTTGGTCTTTCTTTCGTTGTACTCTAATAGCACTCGGTTAATGCTGATCATATCTTTAGGCGATAGCATTGTAGATTTGCGCTTGCCGCGCTGTATTAAAGAGGCGAACTCGGCAATCATATAGCGCAGCCCGCAGCCATCAAATTCATAGTTGAAGGTTTGGCTTTTGTTCTGGTCTTCAAAGCGCACATGGAACTGCTTGGTTAGCCACCAGGGGGCGGGGATATACACATAACCCTTGGTGCCAGAGATCACCGCATTGCCTTCCGATTTTATGCCGGTGGCGACATTGGCAATGCCAATAGCGCCGCCCTTGTGCTTGCTCACAATAAGGTTGGAAACATCATAGCCCTCGGTGCCCTGATCAAAAAATGTTAGGTCTTTGCTTTCACCTAAAATTTTATTGATCAGCAAAGAGGGAAAGGAGGATAAAATATTCGTCGCCCCCTGGGCCATGAAGGTGTCGGGGTAGTCTTTTTCCTTATACAAAGACGTACGCGTTGCCCGCACTTCCTTGATGTCTCCGATCAAGCCCTTGTCTAGCTCGGTCAGCAGCTGGTTGAAGGCGGGCAAAAAAGCCGTCTTTAGGGCAGACAGCAGTAAAACCTGCTCCTGCTTGGCCAGTGCCAACAGCTCTATCAGCTCGCTTTTATGCAGTGCCAAGGGGTTTTCACACAGCACATGTTTCTTCGCCAACAAGGCTTTCTTGATTAGCATGTAATGCTTTTCAAGGGCGGTGTCGATATATACGGCGCTAATATTGGTATCTAAAAACTCATCGTAATTATCATGGCCAAACTCAATGCTGCTTGTTTCGGTGAATTTTTCTAGGGCGGGCAAGTCGGAGGCATAGATGCGGTTCAGCTTGAGGTTGGGCACATGCTTCGCCTCATCGATAAAGGCCTCGGTGTCGCGGCCTAGGCCGACAATGCCTAACTCAATCAGCTCAAAGCTGTCCTTTCTTATCGCGGTGCTGGATATGCCCTTGGTGCGCGGCAGGTACTCAACATGGGTGAACTCGTTGAGATAGTCAAAGGTGCCTATCCAGTCATCGCCAATAGCAAAAATATCGACACTGTATTTGACCATGTCGCGGGCTTTTTGCTTTTTGTGCTTCTCGATAATGACCTTGTCGACAAAGTCTAGGGCTTGAATGGCCTGCATGCGTTTTTGCGTGCTCTCGATCACATTCAGCTTGCCACGGGAGCGGTCGTAGTTTTCGTCGGTGACTCCCACTATTAGGTAGTCTCCCAAGGCTTTGGCGCGCTCCAATATTCTCAGGTGGCCTTGATGGAACATGTCGAATGTTCCGTAGGTGATGATGATCTTTTTGGTGTCGATGACTTAGTCCGTATAGCTGTTGTTTTAGGTCTACAGCGGGCGGTATCCCCTTAGATAGCCCGCTGGGCTGCCATTGTATGTAATTCTGGGGTGTTTTGCACACAGCGTGGAGCAGGGGCTAGGCTCGATGGCGGACAAATCAGAACAGCACCGGGTTAAAATGGGCAGGGGCAGTGGCCATGCAAGGCCTCCCCGCTAGCGGGGTGTTGAAAATATAAGTCGCTGGCGTGCAGGAGTAGGCGCTCGGCCATCTGTTCACTGCGCGCGCTTTTATACAGATCACAGCCCAGTATGGGGTGGCCGATGGATTGGCTGTGAACTCTTAATTGGTGGGTGCGCCCCGTATGCGGCGTGAATTCAACCAAGCTGCGGTGAGGCTGTGCTAGTCGCTGCAGCACGGTGTACTCGGAAGAGGCGGCTTTGCCGTCGGGGCCGATTTTCACCTTAGGGAAAATGTCTTTCGCGATGGGGGCTGTAATCAGCCCATGGTCGTCGGCAAGCCAGCCCTCTAGCAGGGCGATATAGCGCTTTTGAATACGGCGTGCTTGAAACTGCTGGTTCAGCTGTTGCGCTGCGGCAGGGTTTAGGCTCACCAGCATAATGCCCGATGTGCCGAAATCTAGTCGATGTGGCAGCTTGGCCTCCGGAAATGGGGGGCTGATACCTGCCTGACCGTGAACCAGACGATAGTGCACCGAGTCCCAGTTGAGCGGGTTTTTCCCCGACAAGCTCAGCAGGCCGCTGGGCTTGTTGATCAATAATATATCATCATCTTGATAGAGTATTTCAACAGCCGCTTCGCAGGGAGGTGCAACAAAATCATCGGCGCCATTCGGCGTTGTGTGACTAGGCATTTAATACTCCAAGGTGTGCAGCAAGGTCGACAGCTCTGCTTCAGCTAGGTCGCGCCACTGGCCTATGGGAAGCTCGCCCAAGTGGATATGCATGATGCGCACACGCTCCAGCTTCTGCACCGCATAACCATAGTGCTTACACATGCGGCGAATCTGCCGGTTCAGCCCCTGCACCAGGGTGATCCTGAAAACATGCTCAGACTCTTTAGCCACCTTGCAGGGCTTGGTTACAACACCGAGCATGGGCACGCCGCCGCTGATGCCGGCAATGAACTCGTTGCTGATGGCCTTGTTGACCGTGACGACATACTCCTTTTCGTGCTCGCCTATACGCAAGATCTTATCGGCTAGGTCGCTGCGATTGGTAAGGAATATCAAGCCCTGGGAATCTTTGTCGAGTCGGCCTATGGGGAAGATTCTGGTGTCGTGACTGACAAAGTCGACGATATTGCGTGCATCTGTTTTGGCCGCAGTACAGACCACGCCGACGGGTTTGTTCAGGACGATGAAAATCAGTTGCTCAGGGGCTAGGGGTTGGATGCTCTCGCCGTTGAGCGTGACCACATCCTCAGTCGATACCTTGTCGCCTAGCTTGGCTGGCTCCCCATTAATCAGCACCACACCTTGGGCCACATAGACGTCTGCCATTTTTCTAGAGCAGATGCCTGTTGAGCAGATGTATTTGTTGATGCGAGTAGGGATGGTGGGCTCGGTGTGGTGGGGAGGGATTTTATTGTATTGGGTTGTATGCGGATATGCCATCAGGGATGGTGGTAAGTAGAGCAACGCAGGAGCGGTTGCCGAGGGTTTGGGGTGCTATCCGCATAGAGGGAGGTTTGGTGCGGAGCTGGAATTAAACGTGGTCTGTCCCCGGTTGCTTCCCGAACCCCTGCCTGTGATAACTAAATTTTTTGCCGTCGATAATTGCTGCACGTCGGGGGTCGCCAGCTACCCACCCAAAAACAACCCCACAAAACAAACCACCCCCAGCAGCGCCACAATCCCCAACATAGAA
>Ga0105356_10003305_pt1 | contig 15904 bp, 12 predicted proteins | sample GOMGulsemesocosm_3_FD_83502 | JGI IMG/M metagenome (GOLD analysis project Ga0105356, IMG submission 83502) | Methane-oxidizing microbial communities from mesocosms in the Gulf of Mexico - GOM9D Gulf of Mexico | ecosystem: Environmental > Aquatic > Marine > Cold seeps | place: Gulf of Mexico...
CTATCAACAGGTTCATCTGGCGCATTGCCCGCCAATAAGGCGTCGATGTCATCGCTATCAACAGGTTCATCTGGCGCATTGCCCGCCAATAAGGCGTCGATGTCATCGCTATCAACAGGTTCATCTGGCGCATTGCCCGCCAATAAGGCGTCGATGTCATCGGTATCAACAGGTTCATCTGGCGCATTGCCCGCCAATAAGGCATCGATGTCATCGCTATCAACGGCTTCATCTGGCGCATTGCCTGCCAATAAGGCATCGATGTCATCGCTATCAACGGCTTCATCTGGCGCATTGCCTGCTAACAGCGCATCGATATCATCGGTATCAACTACACTGTTAGCAATGTCGTCGCCACTATTACTGTCGAGTAAATCATCTACCTCGTCGCTGGTGATTAGCCCATCTTCGTCAGCCTCAGCTTCCATCAACAAAGCGTCAAGGTCATCAGCATTGATAATATCACCAGAATTATTTTCATCTTCAGACTCAACATCGAGCTGTATAGCATCGAGTTCATCATCTGGCACTAATAATTCATCATCATCGCCAAATGTTTGATCCATTTCGTCGTCGAGATCTGGAGCGAGCAGATCGTCATCGAGATCTTCAAGCCCATCTAGGACATCATCATCTTCATCGGAGATGAGTAATTCATCATCTAATAGATCTTCGTTTAGCTCATCGTCATCGAGGTTAAGATCTGGTTCTTCTGCTACGACCTCAGTGGTGTTCTTTGGCGTTTCATCGTTTACTTGTGGTTTAAAACGGCGCACTAAGAAGTAAAATAAACCTCCAAGACCTGCCAATGCAGGTATACTCGACATTGCGGCAATAAACCAACCATTATTTAGTATGGATGAATGCTCATTCGCCTTAGCCGCTGCGATTTCAGCGAGTTCTTGCTTAACCGTTTCTAACTCTTTATGCGCCTGGAGATCGATCGATTCTTGTGTTTTCATTTCCTCCAGTTCGACGGTCATCGACGCAATTTGATCACGCAATTGTTTATTTTCATCAATAAGTAATTGCATATCCGCCATCGCAATCTCTAATTGTTGATTATTTACAGGTTGAGCAGGATTAGCATTTGCTGTTAGGGCATCATCAATATCACTGCCACGTGATGTAGATTGCTCGATGATCTTACTATCGCGATCGCTCGGCTTATTTATTTGCGCGGATTGCGTTGTGGCCGGACTAGCCTGTTGGGGAATTTTTGCCTTAGCTGCCGGCAATTTTTCACTGTCTTGTTCAATTTTGGCCTTGGCTTGACTTACCGTTATCCCGTGAATATCGATGCTAGATGGGATCGTCAACACGCTACCATTTTTTAGCAAATTGATATTATTATCGGTAAATGCCGTTGGATTAGCCATGAATATCGCAATCATCACCTGATCAACGCTCAAGCTAGGGTCTTTTCGCGCATTGAACGCAATACGCCACAAGGTATCATTGTTCGTGATGGGCCCGTAGGTTAGCTGTGATTGTGGCGTTACTTTTTTCTGGTTTTTAGGCCCAACCAACTCTATGGCCCAAGCATTACCTGACATGAGATTGCAACTCATTATTGCTATGAATGCAATAATAAATAGGTGGCCTTTATTTTTTAATAAATCCATTATTGTCCTTTGCCAAAATACCCGCTGGAAACCATAGTGTCGCCATTCAATCGTCAATTAAATGGCATCGAGTCACACTAAGTTCAACATCTGTCATCACAGATAACCAGCATATTGGTTTATAGTTTGCTACTAACAGCTTATATTATCAGTAAATTTACTTAAATAAATAGGTAATTCTTAATAGCGTTATTTATTAGCAGTTAGCAGTAGGCTAAACACTGCCTATCGCGATAAACAAGCAATAAACACGCCATAAAATTAAGCTTAAAGACCGAGCAAAAAAATTAGTGCGGCGTTGATTTAACTTGGGGAGGTATAGTAAAAATTGTAGCATCAGGAGGATACTGTTTTTAATTGCGCTACTACCAAGCATTGACCGACGCCGGGAGTGTCGGTCAATGCTTGAGTTTTTCTACTGTCAAATAGCGCTAGCACTATTACATCGTAATTTATTAATAGAAATCGCGTACTAATGTTTCGGCTATTTTGAGGCAGTTTAGTGCCGAACACGTACCAATATTGTCCGCAACGGACCATAAATTAATGGCCTGAGGATGTGAAGGGTCGGTACGTAGGCGCCCAACATGCACCAGATCGGTTCCAGTAGCGTCTTCGACTTGCGTTGGTTGATGGGTAGGGTCTAACTCTAGCTCATCGACCTGGTCAAACCAACTTGCCACATCTTGTGGCTCAACAGGGCTAAGCGTCTCAATGTTCACAGATTGCGCCAAACCGTAAAAGACCGGAGTCATTACGCTTACAGCATTAATCGTCATCGAGTTATCACCTAGTAATTTTGTACTCTGCTGCGCAACTTGGCGCTCACTACTACTGAGTCCATCTTCATCAATATTACCTACTTGCGGTAGGTTATTGAACGCTAGCTGGGCCGAAAATGGATTATCTTCAACGCCTAATCCGTTGAGCAACTGAGCACATTGACGCGCAAGCTCTTTAATACCCAATTCGCCAGCACTGCTCACTGAGTGGTGCGAAGTTACGTTAACCCGAGCAATACCTACTTGATCATAAATAGGCTTCAACACGGTTAATAACTGAACCGCACTGGCACATGGACTAACAATGATATTAGCGTTACGAAAATCACCTATCGCGTTACCATTAATATGTGGAATCACCATTGGGATTTCTGGACGCTGGCTAAAGGCATTGCTCGCATCTATCACGGCAACACCCGCATCGGCAGCCAAAGGTGCATATTTGAGCGATGTTTCATCCGTATCGCAAAAGAATGCGATATTCAATTTGGACCAGTCAACAGTGCTTGCTTGATGCAAGTCGATATTCTTGCCCTGAAAAACTACCACCGGGTCTTCTTGTTCGTCACTTGCAATGGCGATAAGATCGGCAATCGCAAAATCACGTTGTTGCAATAATTCGATGATTGCTTTACCCATTGAAGTGGTTGCGCCAATCACGCCAACATTATATTTTTCTGACATTAGTTTTCTCCGCACACTTTATCTGCGCCATTGTTTATTGCAATCTGAGGATCGATGACATTAAAGCCCAATTTAGCTAGCTTTTGTCGGCCGAGTCTACTTTCACTGATTATCGATAATGCACTGAATTCGCGGCGCACTTTATACTGTTTTCTTAAATTATCAAAGCCTTTTGCGCTAAAGCCTGCACTACGACACAGTTGATCGTCACCACGAATATCATAAACGAGCTTAACTAATCGACTCCATATTGAGAATGCAATATCACCACGAATGCTAAGCGCTGAGAACTCCATCGCTGGTAACAACCCGTCAACGGTGCAACGTTGTTCATTTTTGGTTAACTCACACCAGTATTGATAGAGGAAAAATGTGCCGTTGGCCTTACCCTCAAGACTATAGCCCGCAATGTGCGGCGTGGCGATGTCAACTAATTCAAGTAGCTGATGGTCGATATTGGGCTCGTTTTGCCATACATCGATAACAGTACGCAATTGATGTCCACTGGACAGATGTTCACGCAGCGCTTTATTGTCCACCACATCACCACGGCAACTATTGATTAAAATAGTCGCTGGCGCTAAGCGCTTTAAGAACTCGCGGTCAATGAGATGTTCCGTCGTGTCGATGCCACTGCGCGTTATTGGCACATGCAAGGTTATTACGTCCGCTCCTGCTACCGCATCCATATCACGATAATCCCCCTTCGCGCCCGCTCTCTGGCGCGGCGGATCGCAATAAAAGTGATTAATCCCTAACCCATCAAGTTTTGCAGCCAATCGAGTGCCAATATTGCCGGCACCAACGATCGCTACTGTTTTATCTTCAATAGATTCGCCGCTTTGATTACATAACACCACCAACGAACTTATCACATATTCCGCCACTGCAGTGGCGTTACAACCGGGTGCACTGGTCCACGCGATTTTGCGTTTGGCAAGATAATCTTGGTCAATATGATCGACGCCAATGGTCGCCGTGCCAACAAATGAAAGTCGGTTTGCCTTACTAAGTAGCTCTTCATTGACACGCGTAATCGAGCGCACCAATAAAAGGTCGACATCCACCAAGTCGTCGGCACACATGCTGCGGCCGGCCTTTTTAGTAATGTCACCATATTGACTAAACAGCTCATCGACAAATGGCATATTTTCATCGGCCAGTATCTTTAACATCTATCAAATATCCTTAAAAATTATCTGCGCGATTGTAACAAAGCCTTGGTCCAATACCAATTTGATTTTTAATCGCTATTACGGTTGATCTCGGTATTTGTTCCTGACAGTGCTCTAACTAGCACATCCATGTGCAAGCTGATCATCGCCGCTCCTTGCCATTGCTGCCATGGATGGCAGTACTTAGATTTTGCCGGGAGCATAAAATCTGTGCGCACACGGATGTGCGTACTTAGGAAATGTCTGGAGCTAATTTCCTGCCTTGGCACCGCGGCATTGCCGCCATGCGAAGCCAAGGATGGCGCAGGTAGAGCGACGCATTTGTCCATGGATGGACATATTAGAGCAACGCAGGGAGCAGATTGCCGAGGATGCTAAAGCCGAGATGGCGGTACTTAGACTTTGTCGCGAACAAAAAGTCTGACCGTTCATCTCGGCACTTGTTCCTGACAGTGCTCTAACTAACACATCCATGTGCAAGCTGAACATCGCCGCTCCTTGCCATTGCGCACACGGATGTGCGTACTTAGGAAATGTCTGGAACTAATTTCCTGCCTTGGCACCGCGGCATACCGTTCATCCATGAACATCGCCGCTCCTTGCCATCCTTGGCACCGCGGCATACCGTTCATCCATGAACATCGCCGCTCCTTGCCATCCTTGGCACCGCGGCATACCGTTCATCCATGAACATAAAAAGGGGCGAGATCATCGATCTCGCCCCTTTTATGCGTCATTGGTATTAAGCCTGTTAACTATTTTTCAAATTTTTGGAAAATTAGCGTCGCATTGGTGCCACCAAAGCCAAAACTGTTAGACATTAAGGTCGTCAGTTGCTTTTCTTGTAGTGTGGTAACCAATGGCATGCCGACGGCTTGTTCATCGAGTTGGGTGACGTTAATTGATGGGGCGATAAAACCGTTTTTCATCATCAATAACGAATAAATAGCCTCGTGAACCCCTGCTGCACCTAATGCATGGCCAGTTAGCGATTTAGTCGAACCAAATGCAGGGATATTATCGCCAAACAAGTCTTTAATCGCGCCAAGTTCTTTCACATCACCGACTGGCGTTGAAGTACCGTGGGTATTAATGTAATCAATATCGCCATCGACCGTTGCCATTGCCTGTTGCATACAACGTACAGCGCCTTCGCCAGATGGTGCTACCATATCAAAACCGTCAGATGTCGCGCCATAACCAACTAGCTCGGCATAAATATGTGCGCCACGTGCCAAAGCATGCTCTAGCTCTTCAACCACAACCATACCGCCACCGCCAGATATAACGAAGCCATCACGGTTGGCATCATAGGTTCGAGAAGCTTGCTCTGGTGTATCATTGTACTTACTTGACAATGCACCCATCGCATCAAAGCCCATCGCTAACGTCCAATCGACTTCCTCACCACCACCAGCAAACACTATATCTTGCTTGCCAAGTTGAATTTGCTCTAACGCATGGCCAATACAATGGGCCGAGGTTGCGCAGGCTGAACTGATCGAATAATTGATCCCCTTAATTTTAAATGGGGTCGCCAATGTCGCAGACGCGGTACTAGACATGATACGTGGTACCACGTATGGCCCAACACGCTTTACGCCTTTATTACGTAACTTATCTGCCGCCTCAACCTGATCAGAGGACGAAGCACCACCGGTGCCCGCAACGATACCAGTACGGAAATTAGACACCATCTCAGGGGTCAATTTAGAATCGTCAATCGCTTGCTGCATAGCGACATAAGTATAAGCTGATGCCTTACCCATGAAGCGCAACGCTTTACGGTCAACAAATTCGCTAGGCTCAAGATCAACATTGCCCCATACACGGCTACGCAGTCCATATTCTTCAAACTGCTCTGAATAGCTGATACCACTACGACCTTCACGTAATGCTTGAGTTACTTCTTCGGTGTTATTACCAATACTGGATACGACACCTAAACCTGTGATAACTGCACGTTTCATTTTTAATCCTGTCCTAACGTAATTTTCATGCATTGTAATGAGTTTCTTGTGCTCTAGTGGTCAGCTTTCCTGAAAAAGGCCACTATTTTAGAGCAAATACTTCGCATAAGAGATGATATAATAGGCCTGATTTTGCAAAATGGATACTAAAGTATTGTCTCAATTAATAAAAAACGCCGTATTAAGCTGGAATGAGCAAGGAGAGCCCTGTTCAGAGAAGTTTGATGATTGTTACTTTTCTGCCAACGATGGGTTTAAAGAATCCCAATATGTCTTTATTGAACAAAATCAGCTTCACAGTCGTTGGCAAGCATGTGTCGAGAGTTATTTCGTGATTGCTGAAACGGGCTTTGGTAGCGGCCTCAACTTCTTAGCAACTTGGCAGAGTTTTATACAGTGGCGCCGCGAAAACCCTGTACATCACCTTAAGCGGTTGTATTTTATTAGTTTCGAAAAATACCCACTGGCACCTGCCGATCTCATTAGTGCCCATCAGCGTTGGCCGCAGCTATCACCGCTGGCGTTGCAATTGCAACAGCAATACCCCGTAGCCGTTGCAGGTTGTCATCGGCGTGAGTTTATCACTGATGATGCGTTGGTGGTGCTCGACCTTTGGTTTGGTGATATTAAAGACACGCTGCCTAGTCTGAATTATCCAGAACACGGTTTAGTCGATTGTTGGTTTTTAGATGGCTTCGCGCCGAGCAAGAACCCGCAGATGTGGAATGACCAACTCTACCAAAATATGGCAAAATGCTCAAAAGATCAGGCAACACTGGCCACATTTACCGCTGCTGGTGATGTTAGGCGCGGCCTGGCCAACGCTGGGTTTGTGATCAAAAAAGTGAAAGGATTTGGTAAAAAACGCGAAATGATCACCGCAGTGTTGCAACGCCCTAACAGTCAAAGTTCACAAACAAGTTGGTTTCATCGTAACAATGGCGTGGTAACCAGCCTGACTCAAGCTCAACCAGTAGTTATTATTGGTGGCGGTATCGCCAGCGCTGCATTGGCGTTGGCGTTGGCCAAACGACAAATAAGCGCTATTATTTTGTGTAAAGATAGTGAAATCGCAATGGCGGCGTCCGGAAATCGCCAAGGTGGTTTTTACCCGCTACTTAACAGCAATCATGATCATCTCAGTCAGTTTTATCTCCATGCTTTTAGTTACGCGGGTAGCCTCTACCGACCGATACTTGAAAACAACCCCCTTAATGGCGCATTGTGCGGCGCACTATTGCTGGCATTTAATCAAAAACAACAAAAGAGACATGCTCAGTTAATAGCCACCGAGTATTTTTCAAGTGACTTAGTTCATTCGTTAAATGCACAACAGGCCAGCAAGATAGCCGGTGTTAGTTTACCCCATAGCGCGCTGTACTTCTCAAATGGTGGTTGGTTGAGCCCACGAGGCACCACAGAGTCTCTCCTAAGCCAAGCTAAGCAACATGCCAGCATCAATATTGTATTTAACGCTAGCGTTTGTAAGGTTGAGCAGCAAGACAAACAATGGCACATACATCTAGCTAACGGAGAGGTAATGGCAAGTAAGCAATTGGTGCTGGCTAATGGCCACCACCTACAAGATTTCGCCCAGACTAAACACCTGCCACTCTATGCTACCGCAGGCCAGGTGAGCCATATTTCTGCCAACGAACAATCTCAAGGCCTCAAGACGCTGTTGTGTTATCAGGGCTACATGACGCCCGAAAGCGACGGTAATCATTGTATTGGCGCGAGTTTTGAACGCGATCTTAACCAAACTCAATTAAGCATCACGGCACAGCAAGACAACCTGAGTAAACTCACTCACGATACCCAAAGTGCGCCGTGGAGTGAATCCCTCACTAGCAAACCATTGGCTGGTAAGGTCGGCATTCGCATGAGTGTTAAAGATCATCTGCCGTTGGTCGGCCAGGTTCCACACCTCACCCAGACAGCACAACAATATCACGATTTAAACAAAGGCAAGCCAGCAACCAAGTATACCAATGCCCCCTATTACGACGGATTATATATGTTAGGCGGCCTTGGCTCACGTGGCATCTGCTCTGCCCCTATACTGGCTGAAGTTTTGGCCTGTCAACTCACTGGCGAACCACAGCCGCTTAACCAAACGCTGCTTAATCGACTCAACCCAAATCGCTATTGGATCAAACAGTTAAGCCAAGGCAAGTCACTCATCAACGAAGAATCAAGCCATGTCAGTATTTAAGTTACAACAATTTGCTATCGAACAGAGCAACTGCGCGATGAAGGTCTGCACCGACAGTCTAATTTTCGGCGCTCAGGCACCGGTGAAAACAGGCGATAAAGTATTCGATATCGGCGCAGGTACGGGTTTATTAAGCTTAATGGCCAAGCAACTAGGAGCGAACAAGGTTGTCGCGGTGGAATTACTTGAGCAGGCAGCGGCTCAGGCGAAGTACAACATTGAGCAAAGTCCATGGCCCCAAGAAATTACGGTAGTAAACCGAGACATCGCAAAGTTTAGCAGTGATCAGCGCTTTGACTTAGTCATCTCCAATCCGCCATTTTTTGCCAATCACCTAAAAAATTCGTCGACCCAACGCAACACGGCGCGTCACACCGATACCCTTAGTTACGCACAATTGATGCTTAGTGCGAAAGGCCTATTGACCGACGACGGAATCGTCTATTTATTATTGCCGCGACATGTGGAGCAGGAAATAATTAAACTGGCCGGTCAACAACAGTTATATTTAGTCAATCAAGTCAATTACATCAGCCTAGCTGGCGGAAAATCTAAGGTGTGTGCGTTAACGTTTAGTCCTAAACCACCACTTAGCCCTGTAAGCCCTATCGATTTCGTTATCTATAGCAAACATCAACAATATAGCCAAGCCAGTGCGCAATTATTGGCTAAGTTTTTATTACGCTTCGCCACTACTTAACCTGAGCTCGGCATTAGCTACTTTAGCCAATTACACACGATTAAGCCCAAGATAGATCGCTTGAGCCAACTCTTCCGACTGGAATTTTGTTAATAAAGCATCGGCTCCTACTTCTTTTACGGTGCCTTCACAGGCGCTACCCGATAACGAACTATGTAATAATACGTACTTGTCGGCCATGCTCGCATTGGCACGCAACTCACGCGTTAGTGCATAACCATCCATCTCTGGCATCTCTATATCAGAAATTACCATCTCAAAAGCTGTTTGATCATCTTCGAGTAATTCTAGTGCCTCTTTACCATTGCTCGCCACTAAATAATCTAGATTAAGCGCCTCCATAGCCTTGGATAATAACCCTCGTGCTACGGCAGAATCATCAACGGCTAAGACTTTGCGTCCAGCAATCTCGGCTAATTGATCCGGCGCTAATGCTTGTGACAAGTCATCATCGACCGGTTGTGGTACAACTTCATGTAACACTTTTTCTAAGTCTAAAATGCTAATCAGTTCATTATCAACGTTAAGCACGCCATTAACATAATGATTGCGACCATTTGCTTTGGGCAATTCTTTAATGTCTGACCAATTCACGGCAGTAATTTTTTCTACACTGCCGACTAAAAACCCTTGGATACAGCGATTAAATTCAGCCACGATAATTGTACTGTCGGTCAGATCCTCACGTGATATAGGTTGTTGCCCTATCGCTGCAGCAAGGTCTATCACTGGTACTGTGGTGCCTCGCAACTCAAACGTTCCCGCAACAGCGGTATGTGAACCGGGGATCACATTGAGCACGCGATATTTTACAATTTCTCGTATTTTTAATACATTAAATCCAAATAATTGTCTCGAATTAAGGCGAAATCTTAATACTGTTTGTTGGGTCGAATTTTCACTGGTCATGGTGAACTCCGGATAGTTGTAGGCACTTGATTCAAGTGTGTCTCAGTGGCCTAAATTAGTCAAATAATCCTTTCAAAATGGCATGAGTAATACTTTAGTGCCGTTACGAGTCGATAGATCCTAGCCGCTACGCTTTTGCGCGCCCAAGCAGTAACACTAATCGAGCAAAGTAAGCGTCTAAATTATGTAAGAGTAAATTGATTTGCCTAACGTGTCTTTTGAGTTAGGCCGTCATAAATGATCAGATATTTTCCTAGGTAGGTATCGACAAGGCTTGTATAATTAATCCCCTCAAATATACTAACACTCTACAGAATCTAAACCATGGTAACCCCTTTGCAGCCCAGAGATACACAGCTTGTCAGTTCATTCCGCCAATCGGCCCCCTATGTTAACGCCCATCGCGGAAAAACGTTCGTCATCATGCTTGGCGGAGAATGTATAGCACATCCAAATTTTTCCAATATTGTCGACGATATCGCCTTGTTGAAATCCCTCGGCATAAAAGTTGTCTTAGTGTATGGCGCGCGCCCTCAGATTGAACATGCATTACGCGAAAAAGGGATAGATAGCCATTTTCATCGTCAACAACGCGTGACCAGCGAAGATGCCTTCACGCTAATTAAGCAAGTGGTGGGAAGATTACAATTTGAGATAAACTCGATGCTATCCAAGGGTTTAGTTAACACCCCAATGCAAGGAGCCAGTATCAATGTGGTGAGTGGTAACTTTGTTACGGCCCAGCCCATTGGCGTTAAGGATGGCATCGACTTTTGTTTTACCGGCAAGGTCAGGCGCATTGATACTCAGGGTATTGATGCGCAGTTACAACAAAACTCTATTGTCTTAATCAGCATCATAGGCTATTCCGTCACTGGAGAAAGCTTCAACCTAAGCGCGGAAGAGCTGGCCACACAGCTATCCATTAAATTACAAGCACATAAGATGATAGGCTTTTGCTCAGAGCTTGGCGTGCTTGACGAAATTGGTCAAGTCATCGCCGAGATGCTACCAAATCAAGCGCAAAAACGCTTAAATGAACTGGAACAAAGCGGCGAGATAATGACGGGCACTGCGATCTATTTACGCGCGGCTATTGCCTCATGCAAAGCAGGTGTACCTCGCAGTCACCTCGTTAGCTACCAACAAGATGGCTCATTATTACAAGAGCTATTTTCCCGTGACGGCATCGGCACTCAGATTGTCATGGAAAGTGCAGAACAATTGCGTCAAGCAACGATTGAAGACATAGGCGGCATTGTCGATTTAATCAAGCCATTAGAGGAACAAGGCCTGTTAGTGAGGCGATCTCGCGAACAACTAGAGATGGAAATAGAGCGTTTCACCATCGTTGAGCGCGATGGCTTGGTTATTGGCTGTGCTGCGCTCTACCCTGCTAAAGATGGTATTACCGGCGAAATGGCCTGCGTTGCTACCCATCCTGCATATCGTATGGCTTCACGCGGCGATGCCTTGGTTAACCAGGTCAGCAAACAGGCGATAAAACTTGGTCTAAAAACGCTATTTGTCTTAACTACCAGCTCAATTCACTGGTTTCGTGAACGAGGGTTTGAACCGGGCGACATCGGTAAATTACCGCTTGAAAAACGCGCACTTTACAACTTTCAACGTAATTCAAAAATATTAATTAAGGGTTTGTAAAGATGGCCACGGTTACGCTATATCAATCGTTGGGATCACTATTTAAGGTCAAGCATTGAGACACTACAAGAAGCTTCACCGAGCACCAATTCGTGTGTTACAGATCAATGGGCGACGCGCCAAGATAGATTTTAGGCGCACTATGGTAAAGCTAAAATGGGCCCTTGCTCAAGAGAAACAAGAAACAAAAGAAATGTTGGCCATCTACACCAAGGCCACTCGCGGTAGAGCGGACAAACAGGAGATGGCTGCGGCGCACGCTCAGTTTTTTGATATCCTTAAGGGTCTCGGACTCGGTGTTTTTGCCATACTGCCCTTCGCGCCTATCACTATTCCGCTACTATTGAAGCTAGCGTCAATAGTAGGTGTCGACTTGCTGCCAAGTTCGTTCTCGAGCAAACAGAACAAATAATACCAATTTGTGGCTAAATAACTATAACGAACGCTTTGGCGGTAATACAACACTAGAAAAAATAAGCCCTGCGACCAGCGACATAAAGATCAAGAACGATTGACTGCCGATGTGGTCAATCGCAATAATATGTTCCCCCGACACCATAGTATTGAGACCAATATATACCTTACTGCCCGGCACTAATATGACCAAGCCCTGCAATGACACCAAAATAGCCGGTGCATTAAACAGTCGTGCATAGATATTACTGTATATGCCGACACTAAAAGCACCAAAAAAAGCACCTAATGCTATGCCAAATGATTGCGCCGCCAGCATACTCATGCCAAATGAAATAAAACCAGCGATAATGCCCCACGGTGAGTCTTTTAGGCGTATCTTAAACATCACAACTAGGCTTGAACCTAGTAAGAATACTGCAAGCCACGCCGTCCATGCAGGCACAAGTTCAGGCGCAACATACTCAATACTGCCCCAAGCCATTTCCCCCAACGCCATGCCTAAGACAGCGCCAAAGTAGAGCTTAAATAATAGCATTACCGCGTCCATGATTCTGGCCGTACCAGAAAGCAAATCTCGTGACGCCAGTTCACGTAAGCCAAGCGTTAAGGCCAAGCCCGGAATGAAGGCTATGATGCTCGACAACACCACCAGTGACATATTGATGTGTGGGTCAAGGTGCATAATACCTGAAACAAAGAAGGCGGACACCATAGCCACTAACGGCTCAAGCATCTTAGTCACCCCTTTAGAGCGTGATGACCAAATAACAAAGAGGTATACGACCAAACTCATCAAAAACGACCAAAACACATCATTCCAACTGGTGGCCATCAGCATTGCAAACGCGCCACCAGAACAGCCAAATGCCCAGAATGTAACCAGATGTGAGTATGGCGGCGGCTTGTTTTCGATCTCGCTCAAACGCTCGATAGATTCAAGCAGTGTGCGCTGCCCACTGGCTAACTCTTCGACCAATTCATCGGTACGCGCCAATGAGCCAAGATCTAAATCGCCGGGGTTAACCCTGACCACATAATTATGTTGTGCATCATGTTCACCCTTGAGCCATAACACCAAGGTTAGCGATGTTGGCGTGACAATAAACGAGCCGCCTAAGCCCAAAATTGCAGCAACATTGAGTAAATGCGCCTCAAGGCGATAGGCTGGCGTGCCAAATTTATGCAGCGCTTTGGCCAGATTGATAATAAATTTTCGGCGTTGGGCGAACGGAGAAGTAGTCACTTTGGTTCCTGATCAAAAACAATACAACTAGTGTAACTATCACGTTAAGCATTGCGCAACACTATTTTCCCTAAACGAGAGTTAAAGGGAATGCTGCGGCGCAAAAAGAACGATAGACTGCTAGCCAAATTAATAATTGCGCGATTCTAGTCGCTTTTACAGGGGAGTAAAGCACTATTTAACATTTAAATAGAAATGAACTGTCAACAAATATTGACTGCAATAAACCTCGCTAGCTTTGCGCTAACATCAAGCGATAACGCGCTAACAAATTACCGTTGTCAGTGAGTTTAGCTTCGTTTTCTGGGCCTACCGTCAACTCGAAAATACGTTCGCTAGCGTCCTCACCGGCCAAGCGACATTTTAAATGGATCATGCTTTCACTTCGGGCATTCCAAAAACAATGGTAGTCGCCACCGTCACTTTGTTCTTGGCCTAATATAGCCTTACCCTCAAAATCAACCACAATGGTATTCACGCTAAACGCATTAGGTGTGATTAATGACCACGAAGACGCAGCGGGATGGCCGCTACAAGCAACAAGAAAGGGTAAAGATAATGATAAGATTGAGAGTAATTTTAAGCTCATGAGTAAACACTTTGTCGCGCAGGAAAAATGTTATTGTAGCGCGCTGGGCATCGACCGTTGTTGACCTAGCGCAAGCCTATCTCATTACCCACTCCGCATGCCTGCTCGCCATGCGTAGCAGAATACTGTTGTGCGCGAACGATTAAGCGCTGGCGAGCTTCACTTTCACCAACGCCTTGAATATTTTCTAACCAACCTCGCAACAAGTTTCGATTAAGCAGCGCCAAGACAAACGCCTTTTCTAAGCGTTTCTCATTCTTGGGCCGTCGATCGGATCTCAACACTTTTTGCCGCGACTTCACAACCAACTCTTGTTCCACATCGCCAATCTCCTGCCAATATTGCATCTGTAGCTTTTGCCCCGCATAGCGCTGTTCAAAGGATTGGCTTTGCTGTTCCAGCTGCTGACCGACAGACAAACAAAGCTGTGTAACAGAGGTATCTTTAGTTGCGCTATTGGCACAAAAATTAATTATTGGCCTGCTGATGCGCGGTTTTTCGATACCATGACTTAATGCGCCAAAGGTTATTGTCGATGTATTGAGGCCTTCAACCGCCTCAAGCGCGTTAAGGTGGTTCAAAATGACTTGAATACGGTAATCTTCAAAATAACTCGCCTGCTCTACATTGACCAAGGCAGCCAACGCCAAATCTTGCTGCTGGCGCTTGAGGTAGAGCGCGGCCAGGCTCAGCCAGAATTGCCCATTATCCTGGTGAATAGCTATCGCTTGGTCAATCAACACATTATCACACCGCTGCGGTTGCTTAATACTGGCGCATGACTCGATTAATAGCGCTAGTGCGATAGGGTTATCAGGAAATTGTTGATTGAAGTCTAGCAATGAGTCGAATCGGTGTTCAATATCTTGCAGTTTGGCGCCTAGCGTATAAGAAAGCTGGGCCTCTAGCGTGTTAACATGAGCAAATTGAGCAATAATTAGATTAGAATCTACTGCTATATTTTCTACTGCATCATGACGGCTGCGGTCATTAAGATACAGCCTGCTACTGCAATCTATGATGCCAGTACTTAGCACATCGACCGCTGTCTCAGGACGTTTGGTTTGGTTACCACTGATGATAACTTCATCAGTGGTATCGGCGATCAGCTCGCTAGATTGTTCGATAGGTGTTGACGTACTCTCCTCAACAGCATCAACGGAGTCGCCTACCACAGTGCTCTCCTGTCCAAAAAACGACCAACCTAACAGTGAGCTTAATAACACTGCTGTACCGACTAACCAAAACCTTTTCATTATCATCCCTAATATTGTTGATAAACAATCTCAATTAAAGTCGCTATTTCACCAAATTTCAAGCAGAGGTGGTGTAAATACAATTGTTAACAAAAAAAACCGCCGAAGCGGTTTTGATTAGTTGGTCAAATGTTCTTAGTGCCAGCCTCCGACACCTTTCATGTCTGGTAATGCATACATGATACCTTTATGTCAGTCGATAAAGCTCTTTTCACCAAAGCCCAGTTAATCAACGAGCAGCCTAGTGCCAGCCTTCAACGCCTTTCATGTCCGGTAATGCATACATGATACCTTTATGTCAGTCGATAAAGCTCTTTTCACCAGAAGCCAACGCGCTAGAGTGCATTTTCACACTGCGGCTACCTTGTTCGCTAAAGTCCATGTACTTGCACATTGGCTGGCAGTTAGCGACAGCCAGCTCATCAACTAGCAGCCTAGTGCCTAATGCGTGTCAGTTAAGGAATATGCCACCAATAAAGCGCGGCATCTCCCGTCCTTTATCGCCTTAAATTAGAAATTGACCAATAAAAAAATCAGGGATGATTTTTTAGTATTTACCGCAGGGACGCGGATCAAATACGGTATTGAATAGACAATTTATCATTTAAGATCAGCGGTAAAATAACGGGTCGCCTTTCTTTGGGGTACGTTTCTTTGGCGAAGCAAAGAAAGGTACC
>Ga0105356_10003307_pt1 | contig 15899 bp, 10 predicted proteins | sample GOMGulsemesocosm_3_FD_83502 | JGI IMG/M metagenome (GOLD analysis project Ga0105356, IMG submission 83502) | Methane-oxidizing microbial communities from mesocosms in the Gulf of Mexico - GOM9D Gulf of Mexico | ecosystem: Environmental > Aquatic > Marine > Cold seeps | place: Gulf of Mexico...
ACGACAGCGGCTTTTATTAATAACCCTTATGGTGATAAAGAGGAGGCTAATGACAGTCGTTTGTATAAAACAGGGGATTTAGTACGTCGTTTGGCTGATGGTCATTTAGAGTTTGTCGGTCGTGATGATCATCAAGTTAAAATTCGAGGCTTCAGAATTGAGCCGGATGAAATAGTCCATGCGCTGTTATTACAAGATAGCGTGAGCGATGCAGTGGTTGTTGCTAAAGAAAATGTTAGCGGTGAGAGCCTGTTGGTGGCCTATGTGGTGGCCAACGAAGACGAGATAAAATTAGGAGTAGATGAGTCTATCAACAAGCAGCGTAATGATATTATAACTTCTTTACGAGAGTCAGTTAAGTTGCTTTTACCAGATTATATGGTTCCATCAGCCTTTATGCTACTGGCTGATCTCCCTTTAACTTCTAATGGAAAATTGAATCGTAAAGCCTTACCGGACCTTGATACTGAGTCGCTGATAACAACTCAATATGTTGCTCCAACGAACGAAACAGAAGAAAAAGTCTGCCAAATTTGGCAGACTTTATTGGGTATTGATCAGGTTAGTATCACTGATAACTTCTTTGATCTGGGCGGACATTCGTTATCTGCAACTAGAATGAGTAATATGATTAATTTGGAATTTGGAGTAAGGGTTAGGCTAAAAGACATTTTTGAAGTACGAACGATTGAAAAAATCAGTGAGATAATCGTTCATTTATTAATAACTGGTGGTGACGATGATCTGCAAAGGGTTTTTAAATTTCACCAGGATGATTCGTTTGATATGGAAACTTTTGAATTATGAGTGTAGTAAATTTTTTAGTTGAGCTTAAAGAACTTCATGTTTTTATAACAAAAAGCGAGAATAAATTAGCAGTAAAAGGGGATCGGAAGGCATTAACCCCTGTATTGAAGGAACGTATGTCTGGTTATAAGGAAGACATTCTTAGCATTTATGATGAATTAGCTATAAGCAGTAATTGCCAGTTAGCGCCGACGACATTTTCTCAGCAAAGGCTCTGGTTTTTAGATCAGCTTGAAGGCAGCAGTGCTCATTATAATATGCCGGGTGCGATACGTTTTGACGGACAACTTGATTTTGATGCACTTAATCGAGCCTATAATACCATCATTGAACGTCATGATAGCTTAAGAACCTATTTTTATAGCGATGGAAATAGACCTTATCAAGTAATTCGACCTTTTAGCCAAACTCCAATAAAAATAGTGGACTTAAGTCACCTCAAGGACGATGAACAAATGTTGGCGGTGGAAAAGATAGATAGTGAAGAGGTGGATACAGCTTTTAATTTATCGTCTGCCTTGATGATCCGTGCTGTTCTACTGAAACTCAGTGATGATGAAAATATAATGTTGTACAGCATGCATCATATTTCTTCAGATGGTTGGTCATCCGGAGTGTTGGAAAATGAATTCATTGAACTTTTTAACGCTTATACAAAAGGTAAAGAGAATCCACTTCCTAAATTAGCGATTCAATATGCCGATTACGCCCATTGGCAGAGGCAGTGGTTTCAGGGAGATGTACTGAAAAAGCAGCTTGATTATTGGGTTAACAAACTGAAGGGACTACCTGAGGTTCACAATCTTCCTTTAGATTTCCCTCGTCCGAAAAGGCAGGCTTTTAAAGGACAATCGAAAGTACTTAGAATAAATAAAAAAACATCTGATGCATTTATCCAGCTTTGTCGCCGGAAAGAAACGACTCTATTTATGGGATTACATGCAGTATTTTCACTATTACTTAGTCGTTATAGTGGAGAAACCGATATTGTTATCGGCACACCTATTGCCAATCGAGAACAGCCGGATGTTGAATTACTTATTGGTTTATTTATTAACAGTTTGGTGTTGCGTAATGATGTCAGTATTGCCAACGACTTTGATGAATTATTGGAGCAAAGTAAACAAACCACATTGGAAGCCTATGAATACCAGCAAGTGCCATTTGAAGAGATCGTTAATCAACTAAATATAGGCCACTCCCTGGCGTATTCCCCTATTTTTCAAGTGATGATGATTTTGCACAATAATGCAGCTTCTGAAGGTGAGATAGAAGAAGTCAATGTCAGTAGCGTTGGTCGTGAAAGTAATGTTTCTAAGTTTGATTTGATTCTTAGCGCTGGTGAAATACCGGAAGGAATCTCTTTGGGTTGGGGGTATAATAGTGACATATTCAAACCAACAACAATTGAACGGATGGCTAATAGCTTCGCTATGTTATTGGACGCTATTGTTGCAGATTCTCAAATGCCGTTGATGAAATTGCCACTGATGACGGTTTGCGAGCAGCAGGAGTCTTTATCTTTATTACAGAATACGATCTCTGATTATACAGAAGATAAGTGCATTCATGAGTTGTTTGAAGCACAAGCAGATACTGAGCCTGACGTCATTGCTTTGGTTTTTGGTCAACAGGAACTCAATTATAATGAAGTTAATAAGCGTGCCAATCAGTTAGCACACTATTTACTTCAGGAACAAGGGGTTACAGCAGGCACATTGGTTGGACTATGTATTGAACGTTCTCCCGAGATGGTGATCGCGTTGTTAGCGATCCTCAAAGCTGGTGGGGCCTATGTTCCACTAGATCCAAATTATCCAGCTTCTCGTTTAACTTATATGTTAAACGATGCAGGATTAGAAAAGGTTATCTGTCAAAGATCATTACTTGATAAAACTTCTATCACGGATATTCAAGCGATATGCTTGGATGATAAGTCTATTCTAAAGCAATTAACCATGCAGTCAGATGCCAATATTAATCGCAGGGAAATTGGGCTGTTACAAGAGCATCCTGCTTATGTTATATACACCTCCGGCTCAACAGGGAACCCTAAAGGGGTGATGATCTCTCATCGTAACTGGGGAGCCTATCATGACGGCTTAAAAACATCCTATAGATTAACAGGAGCTGATCGCGTACTACAGTTTTCCAGCATGTCCTTTGATATTTTTATTGAAGAATTAACTACTTCTATTTTTTCATCTGGTACGCTCGTATTACCACCATCTCAAGAAAAGGTTCCGTCAGAACGGCAGTTTTGGCAATGGATGAAGGAGTATAATGTCACGCTAGTGTCGCTGCCGACGGCCTTTTGGAATTATTTATCTACAGATAAAAATTTGACCGAGCATAGTAAATTGTCGTCTTTACGTTTAGTGATCGTTGGTGGGGAAGTAATGCCTGGTGCCAATTTGCGGCAGTGGCAAGCAGGTATCAGCCCAGGTATTACCCTAATGAATACTTATGGTCCTACAGAAACAACGGTTGTTGCTACCTACGCAGATGTAACCAATTATCAAGTTGACGGTAAATCCGTAACTATAGGTCGAGCAGTAAAAAACAGCAGTTTATTCGTGCTAGATAAAGATCTGCAGCTTACCCCCATAGGGGTTGTCGGAGAATTGTATGTTGGCGGAGAGTTACTGTCGCTGGGTTATCTTAATCAGAAAGAATTAACCGCAGAACGCTTCATTGATAATCCGTATTATCAGGCGCACGAACAGGGCAGTAGCCAACGCTTTTATAAAACGGGTGATCTGGTGCGTTATTCTGCACAAGGAGAAATTGAATTTGTTGGCCGTAATGATGAGCAGGTTAAAATTCGAGGTTTCAGAATTGAGTTAGGTGAGATAGAACATAAGATCTGTGGCTGTGATGGGGTTGATTCGGCGATTGTTCTTGCAAAATCTAGCGGTGAAGTAGGCAAGCAACTGATTGCTTATCTTAAGTTGCAACAGACAGTTGCAGATCCTGCTGCATTCATGCAAAAAATTAAAAGGACCCTTAAGCAGCTCTTACCCGACTATATGGTGCCAGCAGTGTTCTTTCCTGTGGATGAATGGCCGATGACGCCTACAGGTAAGTTGGATAAAAAAGCGTTACCAGCCTCGGACACTGTGTGGGAGGAATCGTATATTGCGCCTGTAACAGAGACTGAAAAATCTATGGTAGCGATTTGGGCTACTTTATTATCGCTTAATAGTACTAAGATCAGTGTTAACACCAGCTTCTTTGATTTAGGCGGGCATTCGTTATTGTCTATTCGTCTGGTTTCAGAGGTACGCCAACAGTTAGAGTTTGAGCTAGCGGTGACAAATATTTTTGAATATCCTACGATACAGGCATTAGCTGATTATATTGATAATGTTATTGTTCAAGGTTCAAACATCGAGTTAAGAACTATTGTCACACCTGTTGAACGCGACGGTAATGAAATGGAGGTTTCTTTTGCCCAACAACGTTTATGGTTTATCGACAAATTACAGGGGGGCAGTGCGGAATATAATATGCCGATAGTTGTTGAAGTCGCTAGCGATTTTAATATTGCAGCGGCTGAGCAGGCTTTTGCTGAAATTATCCGTCGTCATGAAGTACTGCGAACCCAGTATATTGAAAAGGATAGCGGCGTAGTACAACGTATTACACAGGATTTTTCTTTTGGTATGCGGATATATGACTTATCAGAATTGTCGCATGAGCAACAACAGCTTCAGTTACAGGAGTTGCTGGATGCTGATGCTCAAACTCCTTTTGACTTACAGCAGGATTTAATGCTCAGAGCGAGCTTTGTGCAACTTGATAACAAGAAAAATAGTGGGCAAGGTGGGGTGCTGTTATTTAATCTTCATCATATTGCCTGTGATGGCTGGTCAGTCGATATCCTCAAGCGGGAGTTTTCTACATTATATCAGGTCTATATAAACGGACAGCCGTCACCGCTTGCACCGCTCACTATTCAGTACAGTGATTACGCACACTGCCAAAGACAGTGGTTACAAGGGGAGGTACTGGCCAATCAGCTCAGTTACTGGGATAAACAACTGGCGGATGTGCCACCGGTACATAGTTTAATGCTAGATCATGACAGACCAGAAGTGAAACAGCATTCAGGTGCTATAGTCTCTTCTGTATTATCGGCAGATGTGGCAGAGTCATTACAACTACTGGCGAAAAGACATCAGTTAACCCCGTTTATGTTGTTACATTCAGCACTGGCCTTGGTATTGTCACGCAATAGCAACAGTACAGATATCGTTATTGGTACGCCGTTTGGAAATCGATTACAAAGTGAGCTTGAGCCACTGATAGGTTTTTTTGTAAATACTTTAGTGCTCAGATTAGATACTGCTCATAACGAAATAGTAGAGTATTTTCAACACTTACGTCAGGTACATCTGGATGCACAAAGTCATCAGGATATTCCGTTTGAACAGCTAGTCGAGCGGTTAAATTTACCAAGAAATACCGCACATACCCCTTTGTTTCAAATTATGTTGATAACAAATACGGCTTTTAGTGTTGGTGGTGAAGGTGCTAGCGGTGAGCGTAATAACAGCGGGCTGAATAAGGCAGCGAAATTATCTTCTAAGACGACCTCGGCCAAGTTTGATTTAACCGTGAGTATTAATATAGGAAAAGAAGGGGTCAGCCTAGATTGGATATATGATACTAGTATTTTTGAAGGTGCGCGTGTAAGTCAGTTTAATGATCATTTAGAGCGTTTATTAACTGCTCTATCAGATCTTGATGAAACTGCTTTGAACGAAAAAGCATTGATAAGAGACTTACCTCTGTTATCAACGAATGAGTCTGAGTACTTAGTCAATACCCTTAATGATACTGGGATGGCATACCCGAAAGAGCTCTGTATTCATGAGTTGTTTGAAGCTCAGGTGGCGAACGATCCTGATGCAATAGCGCTGGTTTTTGGCGAAACCCAGCTTAGCTATGGGGAAGTGAATCGACGTGCCAATCAAGTTGCAAATTATTTGGTTGAACATCATGATATTAAACCAGATACGCTAGTAGGGATTTGTGTAGAGCGTTCAGTAGAAATGGTTGTTGGTTTGTTAGGGATATTAAAAGCTGGGGGCACTTATGTGCCGCTGGATCCTAATCTACCTTTAGGGCGTTTGGCCTATATATTGGCGGATACGCAATTGGAGGTAGTACTGACGCAAAAATCCGTTATAGCTAAGGGAGTGTTGGCATCGATAGAAGGGATCTTATTGGATGACAATGTATTTGAACAATATAGTGGCGACAATATAGATAAGAGCCTAGGGGGGTTAACTTCAGATCATCTGGCGTATGTAATTTATACTTCAGGATCCACCGGTCAGCCAAAAGGGGTATGCCAGCAACATAAAACAATAGTAAACCTGGTGCATTCAATGGCTTTAACCGATGGGATTAGCCAGACATATAAAACGCTTCAATATACAGCATCAACCTTCGATGTTTCGATTCAAGAAATGGCAACAGCCTGGTTTACAGGCAGTCGTCTAGAGCTTATTAACCAACAAGAAAAAGATGATTTAAACAATTTATACAGATTATTGAACGAAAAACAAATTGAGCGTCTTTTTATTCCTCCGGTAGTTTTTGAATATTTAATCGAGCAATTGCATGGTCAGGGAATGGTGCTTGCTAATTTAAAACAGGTTTTTGTTGCAGGGGATGCCCTCCATTTATCTTCTTTGTTTACATCATTCAAAGTAGCTCATCCGCATTGTTGTATCTTTAATCACTATGGTCCGACAGAAATGCATGCGCTAACCACTAAAGTTGTCTCTGATGATGACGCGGGATCTGTTCCTATTGGTAAAACACTTCGAAATACGACTTTATATGTGCTGAACAGAGAGTTTTTACCTGTACCTTATGGAGCCGTTGGAGAGTTATATGCTTCAGGTGATGGCATGGCACGTGGTTACCTTAACAAAGAAGAATTAACTAAAGAACGTTTTGTTGATAATCCATTTTATGATGCCAGCAATCCCGGTAGTAATAAACGTTTGTATAAAACAGGTGATTTAGTGCGTTATCTGAAGGATGGCAATTTGGAGTATATTGGCCGTATCGATGAACAGATAAAGATTCGTGGATTTAGAATCGAATTAGGGGAAATCGTTTATCACATCAATCAAATTAAATCGGTTGATTCTGTGGTTGTTTTAGCAAAAGGTGTTGAAAATAAGCAGTTAGTCGCTTATCTTAAAACAGATCTCATGCATGAGTCAGAAAAAGATGAGATTATCACTAACATAAGACGCTCGCTCAGTCTTTCACTGCCTTATTATATGCTACCGGCTGCTTTTGTATGGGTGGATGAATGGCCACTTACGCCAAATGGTAAATTGGACAAGAAAGCTTTACCTGAGCCAGATGTTAGTTTATTTATGGCTGAATACTTTTCTCCTGAAGGGGAAACTGAAATAGCATTAGTCAGGATATGGTCTCGATTGTTAAAGCTTGATAACGAAACAATCAGTACCCGTGCTAATTTCTTTCAATCTGGCGGACATTCACTATTGATGGCTAAGTTAGCTCAAGCTATTAATACAGAATTTAAGCCGGATAATGAGATATCTATTAGTCAGTTGTTTTCGGCGCAAACAATTTGGGAACAGGCTCAGTTAATAAATACTCCTATGATTGTTAATAAAGGAGTGGAAGTGATTGAGACTCTGGGTGAATATCATGTATCGCTGCCTAGTGTTTATTTTATTCCTGGGGTTGCAGGGTTAGCCAATATGTTTGCAGATCTTGTTGCATATGCCAATGGGCATTTCAATATTAAAGCATTTAATCACCGTGGAGTGATAGATGAAAAACAAGCGTTTAATTCTATCGAAGAAAATGCCGAAAGTTTTGCTGAGCAAATATTAATGAATCAGGCCACAGGCCCTTATGTTATTGCTGGGCATTCTTATGGCGGGGTTATCGCACTAGAGATTGCCAAATTACTGATGTTAAAAGGACATAAGGTAAAACTTGTAATGCTTGATACTTATTTTGAACAAGCTCTTTTAGTCGTCAATTCTGCAAAGGAAGAAAGTGTGGAGGGGACGCAGAATTTAGATGGTTTCGATGAAGCTTTGCGCCAAGACGTGGCTTTAGTTTATCAAAAACAATCAGAATTGTTTGAAACTTATAAAGCCACAGATGTGGGGACAATAAAACCTGTGATTATTTTTGCGAATGAAGCCTATTTTAATGTGGATAAATACCTTGAAAGATTAACAGGGGTATTCAGTGAAGGTGTCGAACATCATTATGTTCAAGGCAATCATTTTTCCATGTTAAGGGAGGAAGGGGCTGAAGCTATCACATCATTTATTACTCATAGCTGCCTGAAAGAATTTTAATTGCGTAGAGCATAGTGAAAGATAAGCAGTTTTTAATATTTAAGCTTTATATAAGGTTAGGACAAACTGGAAACTAAAATAAGTTTGTCTTAACTGTAGGAATGAAAAAACGAATAATGTTCATAACTTGATCTAGGGAATGATTGATACCTGAATTATTTCAGATAAGTTAGAGCATGGTTGGTATAAATTTTAGTTATAGAGGTATTTTTAAAAATTAAACGGTTAACTGTAATAAATAATTCTGGAGGTGATTTTCCGGTAAAGCTGAAGTGCGATTAAGTTCAATAAACGATTTGTTCATGCGATAACACAAGTACATTTTATTTGCGTTTTTCATATATTTTTAAACTACAAAATTGAGGTCATAATGGATATTATAGAAAGCATAAAGAATTTAGAATCAAGAAGTAAGTTAAACAAACACAGCTTAATTCAGCGTATGAGAAAAGAAGACTTTACCAGAGACCAAATTGCTATAGTGCTAGGGCAGTGGTTTCACCCGTTGCACTATTTCCCTAGTTTTGTTTCTCGCTATATAGGCATATGTCCTGATATGGAAACTAAGACTCTGATGTCAAAGCTTGTCTGGCAAGAACTTGGCGAAGGAGATCCAAATCGCGCACACGAAAAATTCTATATCGATACTATGACAGATGTGGGTTTTTCCGAAGCTGAGTTTATAAACGTGGATGCTTTCCCGGCTACGGTGAAGCTTGTTTCTGAATATCGGGAAAAAAGTAGTGATGATCATTTAGCATCTTTAGGGTATGTTTACGCGACTGAGTCCGCAGATTTATTAATGGTTTCATCTATTGGCTCTGCAGTTCGTCGCACAACGGGTGTAAAACGTTTACCTTGGGTAGATATTCATGTTACTCAGGAACCCGATCATACCGACAGTGTTGACGGTGCGGTTTCGAATGGTTATATCACTCAGGATTATGACAAAGTGATCACTGCGGCTGATGTGATGTTTAATATTTGGTGTGATTTTTTCAGTCAAATTGAAATGGCTATGGATAATTTGCCTAATTCTTTCAATTAATTGATCTACTAGTTAATCGATGCAAGTAAGCAGGATAACGCATGGGCAAGTGTATGGAGATAGCCCTATGCTTGAAAATGTAACGTCTGAGTGAGCTATGACTCTATTCATATGTGGTTGCTTAATATAAAGTTTATCACGAGAAATAGCGGTAAGTGGTATAGGGGGAACTCATGCAGTTTTACCTTGCTATCTGCTTTAAATCCGGCATACGGGGAGTATGTAAAGCACCTTATTTGGGCCTGATAAATATTGTTCATCGGTACTGGAAAAAATTAGTGTGTCGATCGTAACTTAAATTTACCGGCTCTTTTGAGGTGCCTGTCTGTTTATAAAAAATGTCGTGATAAAAGATAAGTGTAAAGATTGGATTTTAATATTTGCTGCTCTATATAATTAATAGTAATTTAATTAAGTTTTTATTACATTGATTTGTTTATAAACAGTATTAAAAAATGATAACATTTGTAAATATTTTGTAATATTTTATCCTTAGAGATAATTTACTGTGCTCTTTTAAATTATATGGTATTAAACTAATGAAATTGATTTCTGGTGTATTATTAGCTTGTTCGTTTTTTCAGGTAAGTGCGATGGAGTGTTATGAGGCACCTAAAGACGAACCTCAAACGGAAAAGAAACGTTTAGTGATTAAAACCCATGCTATTTTTGACGAATCTGATCCTGATAGTTTCTGGTTACACTCATTTGCAAATACGATGCATATAAATACCCAGGAAAAAGTTGTAGAAGATTTATTACCTTTTAGTTTAGACGGAGAGTTAACAGAGGAAAATATTGCTGAAGCTGAACGCTTATTACGTGAAGCCCCTTACCTTAGGGATGCTAAAATTAAGCTAATGCCTAATTGTAATACTGATGATTATCATACGCTTGCTATAGATACTTGGGATAACTGGTCACTTTTGCCCAGTATAAGTTTTGGGCGTAAAGGTGGGGAAAATAAATATTCTTTTGGTTTTAAAGAAGATAATTTTCTAGGGTATGGGATTGGCGCTAGTGTTAGGTACCGGACAACCCATGAACGCACGGGCTATGATTTCGCTTTGTATGTGCCGCTTAATATTATACCTCATGCAACATTGCTAACTGAGTACTCGGATAACGATGATGGGAAAAAGTCACATCTATTGTTGTCTAAACCCTTTTACAGCCATAGTTCAAATTCATTATATTCAATCGACATACTTAATGATGAAAAAATAGACACAATAGATCAAAATGGTGATTTAGCTTGGAGCTTTGGTCACAAGATTCAATCATTTGAACTGATCTATGGTTGGTTAATCAATGATGAGGCTGATAGCGCGTTACGGATGAAAACGGGTATAAAAAAGGAAAAACATAAATTTTATGATTTGGATAGTGAGCTTGTTGATAGTTTACCATCTGAGCGTGATTTTCTTTATCCCTGGGTTGGCATAGAGTATGTGCAGTCTGAGTTTGAAATATTATCAGATGTTTATTTAATAGGTAATCGTGAAGATGTAAATTTAGGCTGGCAACTTGATTTTAATATAGGCTTTGAAACGAAAGAACAAATCAGTGGGTTTTCTTGTGATGTACATTTCAATGGATCAGCTTCAAAAGGTAAACATTGGAATAATACACTTGTATTATTTAATGCTTCATCGGATGGGTGTTGGGCTGATGGTACGAATGCACAATATAAAGTGTCTACGAATGTTGAAATATTTAATCGTTTCGCTCCACAATGGACTTTTTATGGAAAAGTACATTTATTAAGTTCAAAAAATCAATATTTAGATACGCCAGTTGTCTTAGGAGGAGAAACTGGTGTTAGAGGCTATCCTTTTGATTATAAACATGGAGAGCACTTTTTTTCGACAACAGCTGAGCTAAGATTAAACCCAAATATTGAAATTTATCAGCTGTTTAATGTTGGTTTTGCTGCTTTTGCAGATATAGGACAAACATCTGGTGATACTCTTATTGAAAATAAGATTGACTCTGCTATAGCCAGTGCCGGGATTGGAACTAGGGTATACTCATCTCGTTCCAGTAATACTAATGTGGTTCACATAGATATAATCAGACCATTAGTCTCTGGAGAAAATGTTGATGAATGGCAATGGAGAGTACAGGTAAAACGTACTCTTTAATTTAAATATTACCTTTAGATATTACCTTTAGTTAGCATTTAATTTTAATGTATCGACAGTAATTATTGGTTATATGATTACTGTCGTAATAAACAGTCAGAATACCAAATACATAAATCTACCGAACAAATAATTTAATTGTTGTTCGATAGGTTTAATGGAAGCGATATTAATTTTTTCTCTGCTTTTATTGCAAAACACGTACACAGGAGCATTTTTGCTCAACGATGAGTGACAAACTATTCGTGAGGTTGAAGCCTAATTGTATGAAAAGTGCAATATAACTAATGAATACCGGAAGTTAAGCTGTTTTATTCATGATCTTTTATTGGTATCAATCAAAGTATCGATTTGGATAAACTTACCCAGAATAATTTCAATAGCTTTCCAAGCTAACATCCGAAGATGCTAGCTTGGACAACAAATAATCAGGCTGAGATTTTGCTTCTGATTATTTATTAATATTATAAGTGAAAAAAAGTTGTGCGTTACAACCCATACAAAAAATAGGTCTACCCTCAAGTAAGTGATGTTTGCATTTAAAAATAAAAAATCTTTGCAGCGTAATAATTATGCTAAATATGCATCATTTTTGATGCGAGATTAAACTATATAACGTATTATGAAGGTAGACCTACTTTTGAGCTTTATAAATGACTGAACACTTTATATTAAAACAAACGATGGCTGAATTGCAGAATGATATTCAACAACTCATCGATATCATTTCTTCGTCTCAACCAAGCTTTGTAGGCTTTAACATTCAACGCATCACTAAGGCAGATGAAAAAAAATGTATGCTTTCTGGTATAGATGAACTATCAGTATCTCCACTAAAAGAGTGGAATCAGCTACATACTGTATTAAAAAGCTGGTCTAGTTTTTATAGCAATATATCAATGTCTACTCAGTATGTTGACCGGCTTCCAGGTATTGTAGTCATCAATGATTCTTCGGAAGAAATTTTAGGTTTAATACGGAAGATAAATAAATTGAAGGATGATATTGCCAACATAGTACGTAAAAACAGAAACCCTTATCAACGACATGAATTTATACATCATGTTTTTCCTGGCATCATGACAGAGCAAGTCTATCGGCATATCCACTTAATTTCAGTGCCTGTGACAAATGCATGGTTTAACTGGACCTCTAGACCCGTACCAAAATCAATGACCATTGAACAATGTATTACGTTTCTAAAAGCTCAATCTGACAAACCAAAATACTTGTATATTGAGGAGGAATGGAAGGCAATGATTAATTCGACAATAGAAAGTATTAGAGTTAGCAATTTTTCATCGATACAGCGTTATAAAGCTTTTAAGGTTTTTCCGACTATTGAATTACAATATATAGATGAAGATGGTATAAAAAAACGTATAAAGAAAAATGCTACAACACCTTTTATTTTATGTATGCAACCAACAACCGCTCTCCCTAAATATACCAACCTCAATAACTATAGTGCGACTGAGCATACTCGTTCAAAAACGCCGAAATTATCCAAGAATAAAGTAATGATAAACAAGGTATTGGGTCTTGTTGGAGTAAATAAGTTTTAGCCTGCAAAAAAACTGTGTAATTTAACAAGGGGTTTTGCCCTTATAGATAGCTAAGTGTATAATCAAACATATTATCCGTATGATAATACTATATATTTCTTACTCTTTTATTTGATTATATAACATAAAAGTATAATTAAAATTTATAGCGTTTTAATTGGAGGGGGTTGTACATAAAAACGATTACTCGGTTAGTTGTCTGTAAGTCAATAATAGCGTGAATTTAAGAGGTGGGATTTTTTTAGACATGAAAATACACTACCAAAGACCATCAAACCGGCTACCTGCTATCCTTGTGTAATGAACAGTATGTTTTGGGTCTCGATGGCCAAGCTAAGCCTGTATAAGTCGACGATCGGCTTCCTTGTTTGCCAAATAATATCCGCAGGAATGCCTTAACGTATTTGGATGGACATTGACTAACTGACACCACTTGGCAGCACATTTGATGATGTAGTTGACTGCTTGCCTAGTCAGAGGTTGATCTCGCTCACTGATAAATAACCAAGGTAAATTATCAGTACGCATATTTAGATATCTTTTGATCGCTCAAAGTTCATACTCTGCGATTGGCTGTTCGACTGACAAGCCATTTTTAAACGCTCACCCATACTCTAGATTGGACTAAATTTAGATCTGACTTTCTTAAAGAAATGGCTTCACTGACTCTGAGCCCATGCCAGTATATCATTAACAGTAGTAAATGATCACGGATGTTATGCCGACCTTTTTTAGTGGTCGTTAAAAGTAATGATATTTCTTGCTCGTTTAAAAAGTTCTTACTACTTTCATGGCTATCCGTAGCTTCATTATCGTTACTCTTTACATTTCGCCGATTGGTCATGATTGCTATTCGGGTTGCAGACCTTATCATTACTATAGTTGATAAGGGCTACTTTTTACAAAAAGCGCCTATTGTAAAGAGTATTCAGTATATTTAGGTGCATAACAGATGTTTTTGTTCGTTTTTACGCCAAAACCATCCTTAATTAAAACTACGGGTCTTCTACATCTCAATAGAATTGTAGCCTGTAGAGCGTTAAGCGAATAATTGTCGCTTTATTCACAACACCCCAAATTGAAACGACGGCATAATATTACTAACAGTAAAAATTTACTTGATATAGCCTGATCTGTTTAACAATTCCTATTTTTTAAAATTTAGCAGGGTACTGAGGTTCTACGCTGCCTGTAAAACGACAAATTTGTCTAACATTTAGAGGTTTGGCTTCTAAATCTCTTTTTATTCTTAGTTTTCACTAAAATCAGCAACACCCATCACATAAAAAAATAAGCCTCTCTGCAAATTTTAAATTTTTTTATGTGATGGGTGTCTTAATTATTTTTGTTATTTTAACAGCTTACAGCCGACATTGGATTTACACCATGTGTGCATACAAACTTAGTTCTATTGTTGTTGAGACGAGAATACTGATGTACAGTTGTTACTAGATCGTATTTAGTTCCAATATCTTGTTTCTTATATAACACACCAGTAAAATGCATCCCGCCATTCAGTTCTAGTTGGTGCCAAGTTTTTTTTATAATGATTTTCCACTTATTGTAGTCCGCTGTACCTGGACTGAATGCAGACCTAACACGCATATCTATACTGTTCCTTCCAGCTACTTCTAATTCCACTTTATTGCTATTTTGAAACTCTTGCATTAAGGCGATAGGACTCTCTGCAACCAATGTTGCATTAGTCACTTCAACGGGGTCATTATCGCCGTCGAGTTGTTGTACAATACTGTTGCACACGGTTGATAGTAGTAGAAGTGGTAGTATGGAAAGGTTTACTATAATTTTTCTCATGTCTTGGTTCCTTTAATGTTTAATGGTTTATTTATTTAAGTACTCTAGAAATTCAACAATTTAAATAAATTCAAGTGCGTGACCTAATTTAACGGTATTTATCAACTCAAGTTTCGGAGTTCACTTTTAGCCAATAAAAGTGAACGTTTCCTCATTCCAGGGCTTCTTGGCGTAAGGTGAAACTATCCATTTGCATGACTTGCGTAAAAAAATCAACAACCGTTTGTTCAATTTTGTTTAACATGTCATGTTTTTCAGCGTTTGTTAAACTTGCCATTTCATTTAATGCCAAGCAATTAAGGCTTTGAACAATCCCCATAACTTACTGGCAAAGTTAAGACAACTTAAACTTTCTTCAAAATCATCAAGTTATTTAGGTTTTTCTGCCTGTTTTGAATCCCGAAACTTGAGTTACTAGTCAATAATTCGATGGCTTAGCCAATTCTAGTCACCGTCACCAGTGCACGATATGCTCATCTGTTGTGTCCCCTCATGATCCTCTATAGCGCTAACCTGAATATCGTTAGTTCCCGGGTGGAGGGCCCAAGTGTTATTTGCTACATTGTATGTAGCCGTTGTCGTGTATACATCCTCGCCAGTTTCGTCTATGACAATCGCCGAATTGTCAACAATATTCATTACTAACAATTTAGTTTTTTCTGATCCTAACGCGAATTTTGTACCGTCCACGTCCCAGTTTTGTCGCTTGTCATTAAGACTGATATTAATACAAAGAACATTAACCATAATGCATCCTTACAATATTTTAGTTATATTTTTAAAAAAAATTAATTAGGATACTCGTCCCAAATACCCTATGTTTATCTGGACACCCATCCTAAAATAAATTAAGTGGGTGTCCTAATAATTTCAATAATTTTACGTTGGTTTAAGCACAGTCAATGAGGTGCCGAACCACTGGTACTGACTTCGCTGGTTTAGTATGAGCAGTGATCGTAAACTTAAATAGTTGCTTACTAGCGTCCCAAGTAGCAGTAATTAGTTGTTCGGTTGTTATATCCAGTAGTGGTAGTTTAGTGGCTTCATTAAAGTCGTACACGTCAAATCCTTTCCCAGAATGGTTTGCGTCGTGACTTACGTACAATTCCGGTTCTAAGGAGAGGAGTTGAGTCCCGTTAAAGTCCAT
>Ga0105356_10003309_pt1 | contig 15888 bp, 14 predicted proteins | sample GOMGulsemesocosm_3_FD_83502 | JGI IMG/M metagenome (GOLD analysis project Ga0105356, IMG submission 83502) | Methane-oxidizing microbial communities from mesocosms in the Gulf of Mexico - GOM9D Gulf of Mexico | ecosystem: Environmental > Aquatic > Marine > Cold seeps | place: Gulf of Mexico...
TAAACTTCGCTTTATTGTTCCTACCAGTATTGGTCAGTCTGAAATTCGCGATGATGTGACTGAGGACATGCTTCAGCAAATTCTATAACCGTTGTTACGCTCATCATTTTAGCGAGCGTGACATTATAGAAAGGGTTGGATATGTCCGCATCAGCGAACACGCGCAGCAATCACCATAACGTCAATGAATCCTCGCTTCACTATAATGCAGAGCAGGACAGTAAAAAAACGGTAGCCGCAATTAGTGTTACCGCTCGCATCGATTATATCCAACGCTTTTCCAAGCATATGACGGTAGTGGTTGATAAAAGTACCACCGTCTATTCTCAGTTAGCGCGTCAGTACCTTGCTCATATAAGCCAAGAAAGTAGCAAACAAGAGAGAAATGTTGCTTTTGTAGCAGCATCAAGCAAATTAAACGACATTCAAATGCGCTGTCGGTTAATTGAGCAACTCTTTTCAAACACCTTATTTGATCCCGAACAATCGCTTGCAGTAAGTGTATTACGTTTAGTTAAACCCAATAGTGGTAGTATTACTATCGTAGTAGAACATGCACAATCACTGTCATTACAAGTAAAGTATGAATTATGTCAGTTGGTCGATGTCGCTAAGAAAACTAATAATAACATCAATGTTGCTATTTTTGGTTTAGAACAAGCGGCACAGGAAATCGGGCAAAATAGCACTATTTTTGATAAAAAGACCAGTATTCTCTGCGCAAGAAGCGGACAAGTCTTTGCACTTGATCATGGGCGCTTTAAAGGTAATAGCCAAGTATTTAAGAAAAAATCAGCATTGAAACTAGGGATCGCTGGATTGTGCACCGTACTACTGATGGGCCTGTGTTGGTTTGTATTAACGGAACATAATAATTTCAGTTTAACGACTTTACCGATCACAACGCTAGCGGTTACGTCTTCACAACCAGAGCCTAAAGAAACCGTACCGCAAGTTGCACTAGCATCGAATGTAATAGCTAAAACGCCAGTTGAGCAACAGGCCAGTGTCAGTGAAATTAATAATGCCCTGCTAGCTAAATCAGACGTTGACAGCAAACCTGCGGCTGCTGAGTTAAAAGATGTTTTACAAGCTCTGGCGTTATCTGAACAAAAAGCGGTTGAAGTCGATGAAGCTCAAGCACCATTATCGAGTCGAAAAGCACCTCTAGTGAGAATAGAGCACAATACTTCTGAGTTAGTTAGCAGTGAACCACCATTAGAAGAGATAGTTCCGGTTGTGGATGGCTTCACCGAAATACCGATGATATTAGATACTCAATATTATCTTGATGCCGAGCAGGGATATGTTGGTCAAATTGCAGGTTTTTCAGATCTAGCAAAATTACAAAGCTTTATCGCGGAGCACCCAGGGTTACGTTATTTTAGCTATGAGCGGCAGTTAAATGGACAAGTATTTATGGTGTTAACCACAAAAATATTTAGTGAAAAATCGCAAGCAAGATCTGAATTGAATACGCTTCCTGCAACTGTAAGGAGTTTAGGCTCTTTTATTAAAACCGTTTCAATAATAAAGCGTGAAATTAATACCGTTAATAACTGATTCAAGCTACAATCCGCTTCAAAGAAAAGTAGCATTAATAAAGCAGTAATATGAGCAACAAAAATCGTGCATTTTTAAAGTGGGCTGGTGGAAAGTATGGTTTAAGCGATGTTATTGCTAAAATGCTTCCTAAAGGTGATCACTTAATTGAACCTTTTGTTGGTGCGGGCTCTATTTTTTTAAATACGAATTATGCCAAGTATACCCTGAATGACATTAATCAGGATCTGATCAATCTTTATAAAATTCTTCAAGATAAACCAGATACTTTTATTAAAGATGTTAACTTACTCTTTAACGAAGCACATAATCAAAGTGACACTTACTATCAGCTTCGAAAAGAGTTTAACGCCAGTAAAGACAGTTATTTTCGCTCGCTGGTTTTCCTCTACATGAATCGCCATGGTTATAATGGCTTATGTCGTTACAATAAATCCGGAGGATATAATGTTCCTTTCGGTAAATATAAGCGTCCTTATTTTCCGGAAAAAGAATTAAATTTTTTTGCTGAAAAAGCACAACAAGCGACTTTTGTTTGTGAAGGTTATCGCGATAGTTTTGCCCGTGCTCAAGCAGGTGATGTTATTTATTGTGATCCACCGTATGTTCCTTTAAGTAAAACAGCAAGCTTTACCAGTTATGCGGGTAACGGTTTTGGTTTAGATGAACAAGCTGACTTAGCTAATGCAGCAGAGGAAGTCTCTAGCGAAAAATCGGTTGCTGTGGTTATTTCTAATCATGACACTATTTGGACACGGAAAATCTATGAACATGCAGCTAAAATAAAATCTATTCAAGTAGCGCGTACTATTAGCCAAAAAGCCACCAAACGTAAAAAAGTGGCTGAACTACTGGCATTATACAAATAAGCTGTAAAACTCATAATTTAAGACAGCTTTGGCAATGAGTAGTTAAGCAAATTAGATAGTCTATAGCGCTCAGACGTCTAGATTGATGAGTTTTTGGCAGATAGATTCTTAGCTTGGTATCACTAATTTAACGATTAACACCAGTACTGCAATAAACGCCACCACACAGATCACACCAACAAAAATAAAATGACTTAGCTTTCCTTGGCTAAAGTCTATTTGACGGTTTTTATCACTTTGCACCCCGAAGAATGCTGCGGCAACACTTTTAAAGGTATTTTTGAGGGTTGAAAAATGAGTGCTCATATTTCTATTTCTTTAGGTAAGTTGCTAGCTAAGGGTGTTTAGCATGTAATAGTTCTAGTAAATCTAAAAAATGCACTTGTGCTGGTTTGTTGCTAAACAGTAAAGAGCTCCAGCTAATATTCTGCATGGTAACGGCATTGCACGGATGTTGCTGGTGAGTGAGGGGAAGGCTTGACTCATTAGTTACACAGGACACTAAAAAACCTGTTTTTGCTTTGAGTGCACTATCAAAGTGCATTGAACCCATAAAGGCAATAGACACTGTAAAAGTGAATACCAGCAGTTTTGTCATAATCCGTTTTGACATGGCGACTTCCTTGGTTATTGAGGCGAAAAAAAACGTTGATGGTTAGATTATAACCAATCAACGTTTAATTGTAACTGATAAGTTTTATCAGATATTTAAAGCTTATAAATCAATATCAACCGCGTAAGAAACATATACTTTAACATCACCAGCTGCGCCATCTAGATCAGTCGCCGAAGCGCCAAAGGTAAAGCCTGATTTAGAGATGCTTACACCATAATCAATAGAGTCTTCTGCTAACCAATCACCGCTGTAAGAGCCAATGTGTAAATTTACTTCAGCTTCATTGCTTAGTTCAATCGCGTAATCAACGCTAGCGTAGATAGTATCACCAGCATCTGCGCCTTCACCTGAAGCAAGGACAGCTAGACCAAGCGTTAATGAATTGAAAGACAAGCTACCATAAATTTCAGAAAACCCAGCATCGCCAGTGGTTTCATCAGGGTAAGCAAAATAGATATAGCCTACGTCATATGAAATATTTTCATTAATATCACCACCAAAGCCAGCATATACATCTAATTCGTAAGTCATACCGTCAGCCCAGTCGGCGTTAGATGCCCAAGTACCTACATAAAATCCTGAGTCAGCAGCATAATCGATACCACCAGAAATAGCCGCTTGGCCACCTGTTTGCTCTAAACCACGCCATAAGTAGTTTGAAGTAGCTGATACGTTTGCGCTAAGACCTTCTACAGCAGAAGCTTGAGTAGCAACTAATGCTGAGCTAGCTAAAACAGTAGTAAGTGCGATATTTAAAATTGTTTTTTTCATGTTAGTGCCCTGTTGTTGTTATATAGTATGAACGATAATGGTGGTGCAAATTTAATGCCTACTTTGTTCTTTTATGGGTCGCATAATTTAAACGTATAAATTACAGTGGCTTACAATTTCTTCGTTGCACTGTTATATTTTATAACTATAATGTTTAGCACTCGTTTGGTGCGGTTTTGATTGTTGCTGTGCAAGGACTGATCACAAGCTGGCTGTTTAGTATGCGTGTGTCACTCGCATTTAGCCTTGTCTTGGGTATAATACTCATAATTTTATTCTAGAGCTAAAATGATGCCTTCTTATTTAATTGCTCCCTCTATTTTGTCAGCCGACTTTGCTCGTCTAGGCGATGATGTCGCTAACGTTTTAGCCGCTGGCGCCGACGTGGTACATTTTGATGTGATGGATAATCACTTTGTGCCTAACCTCACTTTTGGCCCGATGATTTGTCAGTCGCTACGTGATTACGGTATCACTGCACCGATTGATATTCATTTGATGGTAAAGCCGGTGGACCGTTTAATTCCAGACTTTGCTAAAGCCGGTGCTAACATAATTACTTTTCATCCTGAAGCAAGTGATCATGTTGATCGCACCTTACAGTTAATTAAAGACCATGGCTGCAAGGCTGGTTTAGTGCTCAACCCAGCAACACCATTACATTATTTAGATTTTGTCATGGATAAAGTCGACGTTATCTTATTAATGTCAGTAAACCCTGGTTTTGGCGGGCAATCATTTATTCCGACCACATTAGATAAGCTACGCTTAGTCAAAGAAAGAATTAAGCAAAGTGGTCGTGATATTCGTTTACAGGTTGATGGTGGCGTTAAAGCGAATAATATTGCCGAAATTGCAGCTGCAGGCGCTGATATGTTTGTTGCAGGTAGTGCTATTTTTTCTCAAGAAAACTACCAAGTTGCCATAGATGAAATGCGTGCTGAGCTGGCTAAAGTATAAATTACTTGTTGCTAGCGTTTAACAGCAGCATAACTAACAGATAGTTAAAGCAAAATTTAAGTAATATATAAGTAAAAATTTAAGGTAAGTATAAATAATGAGTAAACCTATTGTATTAAGTGGCTGTCAGCCATCAGGTGAATTAACCATTGGTAACTATTTAGGTGCATTGAAACAATGGGTTAATATGCAATCTAGTCATGAATGTTATTACATGTTAGTCGATCAGCATGCGATTACGGTACGCCCTAAAGCGGGAGATTTGCGTAAAGCGACCCTTGATGGTTTAGCGCTTTATCTTGCTTGTGGTGTTGACCCAGAGCAAAGTACTATTTTTATTCAATCTCATGTTCCTGCGCATGCACAATTAAGCTGGGTCTTAAATTGTTACACCCAAATGGGTGAGTTAAACCGCATGACCCAATATAAAGATAAGTCTCAAAAATCAGAAGCGAATATGAACTCTGGTTTATTTACTTACCCGGTATTAATGGCGGCAGACATTTTATTATATGGTGCAGATACCGTACCGGTTGGCGATGATCAAAAGCAGCATTTAGAGCTAGCACGTGATATTGCCACCCGTTTTAATAACTTGTACGGCGATATATTTACGGTGCCTGATCCGTTCATTCCCCAACATGGTGCACGCGTAATGAGTTTGCTTGAGCCCACCAAAAAAATGTCTAAATCTGACACTAATCCGGGCAATTTTATTGGCTTACTTGAGCAACCGAAAAAAATCGCTAAGAAAATAAAACGTGCGGTGACGGATTCAGACGAACAAGCGCGTATTTACTATAACTTGGAAGAAAAGCCTGGGGTATCAAACTTACTCTCGTTACTTTCTTGTGTCACAGGTAACTCAATTGATAGTTTAGTGCCACAATATGAAGATAAAATGTATGGCCATTTAAAAGGTGATGTTGCTGATGCGGTGGTCGCAATGTTGGAGCCGATTCAAACGAAATATCAACAGTATCGTGAAGATCAAACGTTCTTAGAGCAAGTAATGAAAAAGGGTGCTGATAAAGCGTCATTACGTGCCGATAACATACTGACCTCAGTTTACGACGCTATTGGTTTTATTCCACGCCCGTAAAATCCTCTTAAAAGCCGAGTTACCCTTCTTCGCTGGGTAACTCGATTAATCTCTACTGCTCTTTAGCCTGTTCGTTCGCTTTAACAAATAACTTACTGCTATCTTCAATAAACTGATCGACACTGTTACTGCTTGCCATTAAGAAGGCTGGCATCATTAGCGTTGCATTATATTGCGGTCTAGGATTGAATTCAGGTTTATTACTAAACTGTACTAAAGCACCGCCACCAAACAATAATGCGGTGATACTAGCAGCGACAATAGTGCGACGTTTCGCACTCATTTGAAAGCCAATATACGCGTTAAGCCATAATAGGCTAAAGGCTAGTATAATAGAAAGCATCATCACTATTATCGGCAGCATACTATTACTCGCACTGTTGTAATTAGTAACACTTTCTAAAAAATCACTGAACCACATCAAGTTAAAGAAGGCAAAGCTGACCCCTAATTGCGCCATTATCCTCGCTTCTTGCTTACTTAAATGAGAAACCAAGGCAACGCCGGCAGGCCAAAAAGCGAAACCTAGCACCATTTTTATTGAAGAAACCAAAAACTGGGTAAAATTAACGTCTTTAGGACTATTTAAATAGAATATACCACCCGCTAATACCGCAAATAAGGCCATACTAAGACATAACACCACTGGATGACGTAGCACGTCGATAATATTGTCAAAGGGGCTAAAGGGGATAGTAGGGGCAACTTTGTGATCACTAAAACGAATGCGTAATTGGCTTTTCCCTAAATTAATTACATCGCCATCATTAATAATATGCTGATCAGCATTCTTCTTTTTTTGCTGGGCTTGTTCAACCGTGGTGCCATTAACGGTTTGATTATCGGTTATCTGCCATTGGCCGTCACTAAACTCAATGGTGAGGTGGCTTGGACAAATATGTGAGTCGGGCAAAATAAGGTCATTATGATAATCACGGCCAATTTCTATTTTGTTTTGGCTGAACTTATGACGCTGAATAAGTTTATGACCTTTACTCACCTCTTCAATAATTATTCCACGGGTTTGCTCTACCGCAATAGGCATCGTTTTTAATTCCATGATACAGCCTCCATAAATTTACGGGTAAAGGCTAAGGCATTATTTTGATTGATACCGGCAATGGTAAAGTGGCTAACCAAGGCCTGTTTTTCTTTATCAATAGAGGCGCTTAAATACAGTACATCATATAAATCGGGGAATTTTTTATAGGCGCGGGTACAAAAAACACTTTTGTTATTAATCGCCTTGTTTTCTGGCATTACTAAATCGTGATGGCATTGGTAGTCAGTAACATTGTCTTTACCTGCGCGATTACCAGCGCCAGCACGGGCAATTTGTTGCTGATATAAGTGATAGAATTTATTCGACCCAATGTCTTTTGCTTGCATGGTTCTAAATTCAATTTCCATGGAACCAGTGAAAAAATTTCCTGAAATATACGTATTTTCGTCCAACGAGCAATTGGCGACAGCGGTTAAAATAAGGGCATCTACTTTGTCGGCGTTTGAATCACCCCAACAGCGAATAAAAGGGACATCAATAATAGGAATACTACCATGCTCACCAAGCTTTTTAGCTTGCCATGGGCTATTCATTATTTGAGAAATTAATTTTTCTTGGCTCGCCGATAACTGAGCGGCCATTTGCTGCTCAATCGATGCTGGCGGCGCAACTAAAAAGGCATTATATAGTTTAACCAGTTTATCGTGTGGTACTAAAAAGCCAATGGCATTGCCAGAGGTCGCGACATTAACGCCAACCACTTTAGCGAGCTTATTTACTACTGGGCCACCACTCATACCAGAGTTAATTGAGCCGGTAAAATGAATACGCTCACTAAATGATTCTTTCTTTAAACCATTATAGGTACCTGGTACAACAATCATCCCTAGATCATGGGGGTTACCTAAGGAGAACAACTGCTCTCCTTTTTGTGGTGTTGCGTTTGATAATTCAAAAAAGGGCATTACTTGAGTAACGTCACGTTTTACCAAAGCGAGATCATTAATCACATCAACACTTTGTAGCGTTAGCAAACCTTGCTTTCCTTGAGTGTCTAAATACTCGATCCGATATTTTTTAGGGTGTAAGGCGTAGCTTGATATCACATGATAGTTAGTGGCAATGAGGCCATCTGCTGTGATTTGAAACCCTGAGCCAATTGAAGACTTTTCACCACTAGCTTTGTCGATAAGCTTTATTTGATAAAGGGAGGGCTTTAATTGATTAAAGAGCTGCTCTGCTTGTTCGGTAGCAAAACTACTATGGCTTAGTAACAGCAGTACTAAGGTAAAAAATGCTTTCATTTATGTTCCTACTATAAAATTACCATTCTATTGTGCCATTGTCTGCGTAATAGTCACTCACTATTTTCAAAACATAGTAAGTGATTATTACTGGCATTGATAAAGGTCATCGGTTTATTGTTCTGACCTGATTTGTTGCTTTGAGTTCTAATTATATTGGCTTTGCAGGGCCGCGGGCGTAATCGAAAAATGCTTTTTAAAGGCGGTATTAAAATTTGAAACATGTTTATAACCTGCCATATAAGCCACTTCGCCAATAGACTGTTGCTCAAAAATGAGCGAACGTCGTGCTTGTTCTAGCTTTTGATTACGAATATATTCTTTCAAGGTCAGTTGATAAGTTGCTTTAAAATAGCGCTGTAAACTACTAATACTTGCGCCTAATTTTACCGAAATTTGTGCTAACGTTAGCGATTGGTTACGCAGAGCATCCAGCTGTAGTTCATAAGTATTATGACTACTTGTATGAGGGCTAATACTACATGCTACCGCTGGTTGTGTTGATATTTCATGGTCACTATTTGGCGCTAATAGTTGATAACAATAGCCGAATAATTGCATCGCCACTTGTTCAGTATCTAAATCAGCGACTAAACTTTTATGATGGTGCAGGGTAAATAGCTGTTCGACTAACGCTACGATAGTGTGATCGCAAGGCCATTGATACACTCGGTGATTTTTGGCAAAAAGCTGCTGTAGCTTTAACTTATCTTGTTCATTATTACATCTTGCCATTAACCACGGTTTATCTACTGAAATATTCAACTTTCGTATGTGAGTACCTTGCTGTAAATAGCGAGTAAAGAATTGTGATTTACCCAAACAATTTGCAAATATCATCGGTGCAGTAGTCGCGGAAAAAGTAAAAGTGTGCTGGTCTAAACGGTAACTAAGGCTGCCAGCAATCAAGAAGTTGATACTAATGCCTTCGTTCACTTCGGAAGTACTCTTACCCGAGCGTTTTTCAATGATATCGGTACAATGAATTTGAATACCTGAAGGCAGGCTTTTAAAGCAGAGTTCACCCTTAATTACGGGCTCAGTAGTAGTCACTGCGCTGTGATTATTGGCAAAAGTAGCGAAAACACGCTTATAGCCGGCATCATTTAAGCTACGAGTTAACTCAGACGTTGATATTTCTATATCTTTATTCATACCACACCTTATTTATCCGCTGGCGATTTTTCATAATCATTTGGCGATAACGCATACTAATTACTCAGATTATCATGATAACAACACTGGTATAATACGAATTATTATCATTAATATTCTAAACTAATCTATAAAGGAAATATCATGCTTACCAAGCATCTTGGTCAAAGTGCCGTTGCATTAGCTGTTACCAGTGCTATCTTTTCATCTACACTCTTTGCTGAACAAGTGGAAAACAGTGTTGATGTTGAACGACTTTCAGTATGGGGCACTCAAGTTAAATCATCTTCAGTTTACCTAGGCAATGAAGGCATAGCAACTAAACAAGCAGACCACATTAGTGACTTGCTGCGAACGCTTCCAGGTGTTGATGTTGGTGGTGCGCATTCGTTAAATCAACGTATTACCATTCGTAGTATGGATGATAAAGATCTGAAAATTACCATCGATGGTGCTAATCAAAATACCTATATGTATCACCATATGGGTAACCTACAAATCCATGCGGATATTTTAAAGTCTGTTGATATTGAAGTCGGCAGTAATTCGGTGATTAACGGTGGTTTGGGCGGCGCAGTTCGCTTTGAAACTAAAGAAGCCAAAGAGCTATTAATGGCCAACCAAACTTTTGGCTCTAGAGTACAAGCCAACTATGCGGATAATGCTGGCCAAGGGTATTCATTTACCGGTTATGGTTTACTCAGCGATAGTATCGATTTTTTAGCTTACTATAACCATGCTGAACGTGAGAACTACCGTGTTGGTGGTGATAAAATATTAGACGCAGAGGGTAACGAAATTGATGGCACCCATGGTGAAGTTTCTGGTCTTGCGGGTAAAGTAAATGACGCATTAATTAAGTTTGGTTGGGATATTAATAATGATCAACGGTTAGAGTTTGGTTATGAACGTTATCAAGATAAAGGTGATTATAGTTATCGCCCAGATATGGGCTTAGCCACCGATCTCGCGATTGCAGACGCATCGGCTATTCCACTCGTTTGGCCAACAGAATTTGGCCGTGAAACATTAACAATAAATTACGATATGAATTGGGGTGATAACTCTTCTGTAAACGTAGCGTTATTCAATAATGAGAGTGAATTATCTCGTGATGAATTGGCTTTAGTACAAAGTCCTAACCCTAGAATTTCTGCCGGTGCAGCTTATAAAAAAGGAGCCGCTGAGAATACCGGTTTAAATGTATTCGCGAACTCAGTAGTAGGTAGTGGTATTGAACATGAACTAACTTACGGGCTTGATATCGTTAAATATAAAACCAATTTTCACGGTGACTTTGTAACGGGAGGAGTTAAAACGTCAAGTGAACAAGCGGTAAATTCAGCAATATTTATTGAAGACCGCATTGACTTTGGTAATGGTTTTTTCTTAATTCCTGGAGTACGTTACGATCGTTATGAGTTAGAGTCTACCGTGGTTGATGATACTTTTACTGACTTTTCTGGCGCCTTAGCGGCGGAATACTCAGCTAACGAAACTTTTACGGTTAAAGCCAGTACCACGCAATTATTTAAAGGCCCAGAAATTGGTGAAGTATTTATTGGTGCCGGTATAAATGATGCCCCTAATGCTGATATTAACGCTGAAACAGGTTTTAACCATGAATTAGCCTTTGCTTATGGCGATAAGATATTGGGTGCAGACTCATTTACTGCAGGCGTTACTTTGTTCAAAACCAAGATTAACGATTATATTTATGATTACTCCAAAGGACCAAGAAGTCCATATAAAGATAATATCGGCGATATGGACATTGACGGTTTTGAGCTTTACACCGGTTATGCACTTAACGAATTCGTTTTACAGTTAAGCTATGCTTCAGCAGAAAGTGAGTTAACTGCTACTGATGATTATAGTGATTTTGAAGGTGCTAGATTAGACCGTCAACAAGGTGATAGCCTAACATTATCAGCAGATTATAATATCCCGTCAGTGGGTTTAGCATTACATTGGGATATGCAAATTGTTGATGATGTAGATGAGGGCTCATCTCTTGATATTTCGACAACCGTTTCAACTGTAAAAGATGGCTATACCCTACATAACCTTTCTATAAACTGGCTACCAGAACAAGTGACTGGCTTATCGGTAATCGTTGGTATAGATAATCTTTTTGATGAATACTATGTAAATCAATCATCAAGAACCGGTAGTGGTTTTCACCCCTTATTTGGTCAGCTTTATCTAGTAGATTATGAACAAGGCCGCAATATTAAAGCGACTATCGCTTATCAGTTTTAAGGCTTAGATTTTTGCGAGCAGCAACTGTAGCAGAGCTGTAAAGCTAAGCACTAGCGTCAGTAATTGAAGCATTAATATTTAAGCGTTAGTATTCAAACATAAGTGTTTAAGCAAGGCAGGGGAGTTTATCCTCTGCCTTTTTTGTACTTTGCTTCTCGTTATAGTTTCGCTATTTTTTTCCAAAAAAATCGCCGTACACCGGAGCTAGGATCAACAGTTACGCGTGCCAAATTGCATTGGCATTGATATATCATTTCAACAACGTTACGATAAATTAATCACTCTCGGTTATCAATATAAGCGCATGTCATGGTTAATAGTTTAAATGCACTACAAGCAGAAAAGTACCTATTAACTAAACCTAACGCTATCGTCGATTATCCCTTTGGTGACGAAGTCAAAGTATTCAAAGTGAAAAATAAAATGTTTGCGACACTGGCATTAGGAAAAATGGGCAAGGGGACTAGTCACAGTGAAGACACAGCAGATAAATCACCACCGAGTCATTGGTGGATGAATTTAAAATGTGATGCTGATGAAGCGTTAATGCTCCGTGATATCTTTGATGCTGTTATCCCGGGATACCACATGAATAAACGTTTGTGGAATACCATTATTCTCGATGGTTCAATTCCACAAGGGGAAATTGAGCGCATGATAGATAACTCGTTTAAACTCGTGGTTAGTAAAATGACCAAGAAAGATCAAGCATCAATTTCTCTGCATTTATAATAATTATTACATCCACCTGATTTATTGGTCTGAAACTTGTGCATGCCATTCATCTATAAGTACCGTCCAAGGTATACCTAATAATGCTTCCGCATTGTTCTCTATATTATCTAGGTAGATAAGCTCTATCACTGTATTAATGTCGTAGCGTTGCACTAGAAAATCAACCAAGGAGTGCGCAGATAATAACCCGTACTGCACATACTCAAATGAGCGTTGCTCTTTGCCATAATAATAACGTTTCATATCGCCAAGGTTTAACAAAGCTAATCCTTGTTTATGCATGTGCTTAAGCTCTATCTGTACCGGTTCAAATATTGGTAGTTTGCTCCAAACACTGTGATTTCGGGTGATATATTCGGCAAGGCCTTCTTCAAGCATTATGTTTTTATGAGGGCTAATTTTTAGCTTATCTTTAATTGTTGCATAGTTATTTCTATCAAATGCCATGTCTTCGATGTTGATATGCTGTAGAGATAAAAACGAGTGCACTAGTTCATGTAAAAACGACACTGAATACAGCAAATTAACATATTTGCTTTCAATCCAGTTATTGTATTTAAGCTCTCTTGGGGTAAAGCCATAAGTGTTTTTTGAATAGGCGGTTGCATAGTTTAAACCATACGCCTCTTTTTGGGTCTCGTTACTTACTAACAGCACATTAATGTAACCGTCATTCATTAAATTTAGTTTGGCTTCAAATCCCTCTAAGTCGCTTTTATTATTTAAAAATAAATCTTTAATAGCCTGTGACGAATAGTCAAATATGTATTCAATTTCTGCTTTATCTTTGAGCGAGGTATCATTCAAATAAAGGATGTTAGCGAAGCCTGCTTGAGAAACTTCATACTGAGTTTGACGTTCATATGGCATGTCGGTGGCATAAAACATTTCGCCACCTAGGCTATAGAGTAGTTCACCATAAGTATCGATTAAACTACGTTCTATGGTTTGTTCACTTGCCATTGCTTTGTTATAAAACTCATGCCACTTGTTTTCAGCTAGTTGCGTTTTTATGGTTAATAAAAAGGTGTGCGCCATTTTCTGAATTATTGCTTTTTCTTGCGAGTTAAGATCGCCACGGCTTTGATAATGCGCAATGATGTGTTGAATATCGGTGTCAATAATTTTGTTATCTGTCGCCTGAAACGACAACTGTGAACACGAAAGTAAAAAAGTACAAAAAAAGCAGCTAGTAATAAGACGGCTAATGATTTTAATCATTTAGATTGATCCTTCAATGAAAATTTAACAGATATGAACTAAAACTTAGCATTTTACAGTAATAACAGTTACTAATAAAAATGTTAATTCACATTAGGTTGAGTAAATAACCAGGCTAATATTGTTACGTATTAATTACTCATGAAAATGACCGATTTGTTAATTTTTAGTGGGTATATTGACGTATATGAATAAACGTTTGTGGAATACCATTATTCTCGATGGTTCAATTCCACAAGGCGATATTGAGCGTATGATAGATAACTCGTTTAAACTGGTGGTTAATAAAATGACTAAGAAAGATCAGCGGTCTATATTATTAGTGCTCTAATAATAGCGGTAAAATCGTTAGCGGCTTTATGATGCAGACTAAAAGATCACTCGATTACCGCCAAGCAGTTTACTATTAAATTTACTGGCATTGCGGCGTTTACGTTGATCACTAATCAACAAGTTAAATTCGTCTATTGAGCGTATTAATTGAGGATTTTTAGAGATAATATCCATTTCCCCATCAACATCACCGATATGGTCCGCCATTGCTTCTGCAGCGGCGATTGGATCTCGGTTTATTATTGATTCTACAACATTATAGTGTTCAGCAATGGCATCACAACACCTTCGAACGCCAATTATTTTCTCCAAGTGCCAAACTCTTTCCATTTCAGCCTTAGAGCTATCGAGTAACTGCCATGCGCCTAAAATACCGGCATATTCAAATAATGTACGATGAAATAGTTCATTAATTTCAAAGGTAGGGGAATGATCTTTATCATTATTATCGGCAGTTGCATTGTCCAATATTTGCTGTTCTTCGGCGATCAACGATTTTAATTTTACCTGTTGAGATAAACTAATGCCTTTCTCTGCTAAGCGTTTAACGCAACCACTTTCCATCGTTACCCTAATAAAGCACGCTTCTAAATACCGCTCTAAACTGATCGCTGTTACATAACTACCACTTTTAGGCACTATGGTTACCAATTTATCATTGGCTAATCGAATTAACGCTTCTCTTACTGGGGTTTTACTGACTTCAAAAATGGTTGCTATTTCTTTTTCTACCAAGCTCATTTCAGGGGGCAAAGAAAGATTGATGATGTTTTCACGTAACACCGAGTAAATCTGGTCGACTAAACTGCCCTCTTTTATAAGGTAAGCAGCAGCTATTATTTTATCGATACTTTTAATTTCAACATTAAGTTTATTCATTAAATAACAGTAGCTCTTCAGTTTAAGATTTTAGAGAGGAAATTCCTCACTTTATATCTTTATATTAGTGTGTTTGCAAGTGAAAGCAATCGATAAAAAAACCTAGCGTAAATTACCTAAAGTATTAGCGATGGCTATAGTGTTCTCTAGATCAATTCATTTAAGTACGAAAAAAATAAACATCAAGCATAAGAAAAGCAATGTGTTTACGCATCTTTAAGCAGCATTAACCAGCTCAACTTTCATCATGCTATTTATGCGTAGAGCTGGCTTATTCCCTCTTTTTATAGCGCTTTATTGGTTGACCAATCGTTTGCGTGTGAATTGTATTGGTTATCCGTATTCATGGCTAAAGATAAATTTTTACTTTAAAAATCGGCAGCGATGAAGAGTACTTAGCTAATAATAATGAGATAAGATATTGAGGTGGTAATGTTGATGTTTCCCTTGTTTTCTGTGGTGTTAAATGTATTTATTTTGTTTTTACAATGCGAAAAGTCTGTTTTTTAACCTTCTCATAAATCTTTTTGGTAAGTAGTATTTTTGTGAATTGGTAAATATTTGTTGCTGTTTAAAATTAGATCGATTATAAATAAATCTAATATATCAGATTTACTATTGATATATTACTTTGGGGATTGATTACAAATACATTAAAACTAAACGAGTATTTAACCTGCTTATACAAAATAAAAGTCGTAGGGAAGATACCGACAAGGGAAATTACAATGAAATTAAACAAAATTAGCTCTGTACTAAATAAGTCTAAACATACAAAACGTAACGTGATGATTTTTGGTACCGCATTAACAGCCATGTTATCTATGTCAGCGAATGCTGCAGCAGAAACAGAATCTCAAACTAAAAAAATTGATGAAATTGAAGTTATACAAGTTACCGGTATGCTATCAAGTATTAAGGCTGCCGCCCTGCTAAAACGTGCCGATGGCCGTATCGTTGATGCAATCGTTGCTGAAGATATTGGTAAACTACCCGATAATAATATTGCCGAAGCACTGCAACGTATTACTGGGGTATCCATTAGTAAAGATTTTGGTGTGGGTGAAGCAGTATCTATCCGTGGTTTACCGCAAAACCGGGTGGAATTAAACGGA
>Ga0105356_10003312_pt1 | contig 15883 bp, 7 predicted proteins | sample GOMGulsemesocosm_3_FD_83502 | JGI IMG/M metagenome (GOLD analysis project Ga0105356, IMG submission 83502) | Methane-oxidizing microbial communities from mesocosms in the Gulf of Mexico - GOM9D Gulf of Mexico | ecosystem: Environmental > Aquatic > Marine > Cold seeps | place: Gulf of Mexico...
CATTGTACTTTGGGAGCTTCGTCTCCTCCAATATGGATGTATTCTGAGGGGAACAATTCAAAAACTTCTGTTAAGACAATTTCAAGAAACTCAAAGACCTTTTCATTGCCGGCACAAAATATTTCATTGTGAATTCCAGGCCCTTTTAAATAGGGGTGAATTTCAACTTCATCTCCCGTACAAGACAACTCCGGATAACAAGCCAATACTTCCAAAGTATGCCCAGGCATTTCTATCTCGGGAACAACTTCAATATTATGGCTTGCCGCATATGCAACTATTTCACGTATATCATCCTTAGAATAAAAACCTTCTCTTTCTTTTGGTTCGTTCCATTTCTCTGGAAAACGAGCCCCTTTTTGAGTAAGTTCAGGATATTTATCAATTTCAATTCTCCATCCCTGATCATCTGTTAAATGCAGGTGAAGGATATTCATTTTATAAAGAGACATTAAACGAATTGTTTTTTTTATATACTCTTTGTTCCAAAATGTTCGACTGCAATCAAGCATTAGCCCGCGCCATTTGAAACGCGGTGAATCTGCTATTTCCAGACAAGGAACATTCCAAAATTTGTTTTTATCAACTAATTTACCCCCTTCAATTTCAGTAGGCAAGAGCTGTCTCAAAGTTTGGATACCATAATATATCCCTTTTTCAGAATAAGCTGCAATTTCAATTCCATTGGGCTGTACCAATAATTTATATCCTTCTTCACCCAGATTATTTAAACTTTTATCTAATGAAAGAGAAATCATATTTTTTTTACTCTTTGGCTCAATTATCTTTAAATCGAAACCAGTAGCTGGTTTTAGAAAATTATTTAATTGCTTTGCCTTTGACTTCAATTTAGTTGAACAGGTTATTTTAGTTTTTGAGTTAATAAGAAAACTTCCCTTTGTCTGTTTTACCTGTATTGGTTGTGGTATGATTTCAATACTTTTTGTTGTCTCTAAGGTTTTCTGATTACATTGTGTAAACCCTATTGCTAAAAAAATAATTACTAGTAGTTTTTTAAATTTCATTTTTTATGTGATTTATTTCAGAAAGAATCAATTATAGATACGAACGTAAATGTACAATCGTTTTAATTATGAACTGTTAACCTTAGTGTTATAGCACTAAATCAAATTATATAAATAGGTAATATTAGTATTGGAACTGTTTTAAATGTCGATTTTATAATTACGATCTTTAATAGCAAACTATTTATTAAATACTAAAAAACCTCGCGACCATACAATCTAAATATGGTCACGAGGTCAAACTAAAATAATTAACTATGAATTAATTAATTCCAACCTGGGTTTTGACTTAACTGAGGGTTTAATGTTAGTTCCTCAGTCGAAATTGGTGATAAATAATCTCTATTTTCATCAAAACCATTCCCGTTAGGAATTTGAGTTTTCAAATAATCAAAATATCCATTTGTTAGTTTAAAATTATTTGAATCAAACTCTGGACTAGGATAATCAATTGTATTGAATTTTGCTCCTGTATAACGTTTACCTATGACAAGTTCATCTGCTGCGGCCCAACGAGCAATATCATCCCACCTAAATCCTTCAGCTACTAATTCAACGCGTCTTTCTCTACGTATTTCATTAATTATTGGAGCCAAACTAGGAAAATTCCAATTAGGATCTATCTTTATATTTGCCAAAATTAAATTTGGCATCCCGGCTCTCTTTCTTAATTCATTTACTGTTTTATCAATATCTGTTTGCGCTAGAGTTCCCAGTTCAGCTTTAGCTTCGGCATAATTCAACAATACTTCTGCGTATCTATATAATATTACACCTGTTGTTCCTCCATCTAATTGTGCCAAATTAGAATGTTCTGGACTCCAATTTAAACCTTTGCATAATTGATATCCCGAAGTATTTACTGTATGAGTAGGAGCTACAATATTGGCTCTAATATATTTTATAGTATCATTTCCAACGTTAATTCTTATCGGAAACCCAGGAGTAAAAATAGTTTGCTTAGCACGAGGATCTCTATTTGTTAATGTCTTTACTAAATCGTCATCTCCTAAATATAAAGAATTGGGTGAACTATCTGGTTTTGTAATTGGTTGACCATCTAAGCACAAATAGGACTCTATGAATTCTTTAGACATTCCTGTCCCTCCTGAATTCCCATTTGCCATTTGATATTGTCTACCACTTAGCATACCTAATTCTCTATCATATTTTTTCCATAATAAAACTTCAGAATTTTGAGAATGGTCGACATCACCAAACATAAAATAATCCCATTCTGGATTTCCTGTATTATGTATTTGATATTCACCAGAGTTTATAACATTTCCAGCACTTTCAACCGCCATTGTTAAATATTTGTTGGGATTTGAATTTGCAACCCCAAAACCCGTTCCGTTGTGATATTTTTCCCAAGTACCTTCATATAGACATACTCGTGATTTTATTAACTCAGCAATATTTTTATTTAATCTTGTATTACCATCAATAGAACCATCAGGTAATAACTCTATTGCTTTATCTAAATCACTAATAATAAAATCAATAACAACATTTCGGGGAGTTCTTGCGCTATACAATTCTTCAGAATCAGGAGATAGTGTTGACTCTATTAAAGGAACATCTCCATATGTTTTCACAAGATTAAAGTATGTTAACGCTCTAAATACCCTAACTTCTCCAACATGGGACTGGTAATCCTCAAACTCGCTTTCTATAGTTTGATGATTTTCAAGAAAATAATTTAATGACCTAATTCTCGTATAATCCCATCCTCCATCAGCTGGAATTTGTGTTGATCCTCTAAATTTCGGATATGAATTTACAAAAAGAAAATCATCAGAATTAATATCGGCTGCAAATAGATGTTCATACCTGTCGGAACCGCTTACCGAAAATACTTGAGGGTAAAAAGAATGTGCATACAATCTTGCATCACTTGATGTTTTCCAATAATCCTGAGATGAAATTTCATCTAAAGGATATCGTTCTAAAAAATCATTATTACAAGCAGCTAAAACAATTGCAGCCGCTAAAAGTAAAGAATATTTAATTTTCATATTATTAATATTAAAATGTTATGTTTAATCCAACTGCTACAACTTTACGGTTTGGGTGTCGTTTTCCTGTTCCCCATGAGCCAGATAATCCTTCTGGATCAAATAAATCAGTTAATTTCGTAAAAGTCAAAAGATTTTCGCCAGAAAGATAAAGTCGAGCAGACTGTATCCCTATTTTAGTAGACACAATTTTTGGCACTGTATAGCCTAAAGTAATATTTTTTAAACGCATGTAAGAAGCGTCTTGCATGTACCTTGTATTTCGTTCTTTATTCTTATAATCTTCTCTAGACAAATACGGTTTTGGATAATACCCTCCTGTATTTGCTCCTAATAAATTTGCTTCATCTGATGGTCTCCAGTAATCTTTAGTTTGTTCATAAACATTCATTCCCCACCATTGATTTCCATTAAATCCAAAGAAAAGAGGATCTCCTTTTGAAAAAGACCAGTCTCTTTTCCCTACACCTTGTAATAAAATATTAATATCAAAACCTTTATACTCTGCTGATAAATTTATACCATAAGTATATCGAGGAGCATTATTTCCTATTTTATGAAGATCACCAGTATCTCCAACCGTTGAAGTACCTCTTGTAATTACATTATCGCCATCTTTATCTACATAAGCAACATCACCTGGTCCCCAAGTTGGCCAAAACAAAGATTGATCTGCACCGTTATCAGCTTCATTTTGAGTCTGGTACAATCCATTGGTTTCAAACCCCCATATCTCACCAACTACCCTACCTTCATACCAGGTACTCAATGTTTTAGTTGGGTTGTTATACTTAGTAACTGTTGAAACATTATCCGCTAAATTTAACTTTACTCCATAATAAAATTCATCTCCAATTTTATCTCTCCAATTAAGAGAAACTTCAAAACCTTTAGTTTCTAATGTTGCATTATTCAACCTAGGAACATTAGTTCCCAAAGTACGTGGAAGTGCTACGGCTGGACCAAACATATCACTTGTTACACGTTTGTAATAATCAAATGAAGTGCTCAATCGATTATTTAAAAATGTTGCATCGAAACCAAAGTCTGTAGTTGTTGATGTTTCCCAAGTTAAACTAGGGCTTACTAAGCTCGGAATTGAAGTATAATCAGGTCTAGAACCATTCACAATCCAATTAAGATTAGAACGAATTCCTAAAGTTTCCACATATGGGTAATTATCCCCTATATTTTGGTTACCCAAAGCTCCCCAAGAACCTCTTAATTTTAAAGTATTGATGATTGGTTTTATCTTGCTCCAAAAATTTTCTTTATGAATATTATATCCAGCAGATACTGATGGGAAAAAGCCCCATCTTGAATCTTTTGCAAATCTTGAAGACCCATCGTAACGAGCGTTTACTTCTAATAAATACTTTTCATCATAATTGTAACTAAATCTACCGAAATACCCTTGTGAACTTTGATGGTACTTTGTATCTGATAGACGAATCTCACCTGTTGCAGTACTAATTGATGGTACATTAGATGTTACCAAATTGTATTTCCTTCCATACAAACCGTTGTATTGAGTTAAATCGAATTCGAACCCTCCTAAAAGACTAAAATTATGATTTCCTATTTCTTTCAAATAAGAACTTGTAATATTTAAAAGCTGAAAATCTGTTCTACCAAAACTCGCAGCAGAATAATTAGAAGAACCTCCATTTATACTTTCGTAGGCAGAACCATCAGGATTATGAGATACTACTGTCAATCTATTATCCTCTATTCTATCAGAGTTGTTTTTGTAACTGTACTTAACCTTAACTCCCCAGTCCTTCATTAACTTTATATTAATTCCTGTGCTGACTATTAACTGATTATCGTAGTGTTTTTCTTTCCCTCCATCGATCATTGCAGGTAAATAAGAAATTGGCGAATACTCTCCATTCGGTAAAAATAGTGGTCGATAAGAATTAGTTCTATAAAAATTATGGTATTGCACATTTCTTCCCCATCCGTTACTCGGATTGAAAAACTGCCTTCTTTCACTAACATATTTCGTGTTAAAATCAATAGACAACCATTTATTAATTTCCGAATTTATTGTTGCTGAAATCGTTGCTCTTTTATAAAATTGATTTCCATATCTTAATTCATCTGGTTGATCAAAAATACTTCCTGAAAGAAAAAATGTAGTTTTTTCATTACCTCCACTAAAACTAAGGTCGTGTTTTTGTCTCATCACCATATCATCGTAATAAATATGCAACCAATCATTGTTTGCATTACTTTTCCATGACCAAATATTATTTCCATGCCAATCATTGGCATCATCTCTTAAAGAAGTTTCGTCAGTAATTGTACCAGCCATATACTGTCTCACACGATCAAAATCGGCAGAAGTATAAGTGGCAGCACCCCCGGCATTGATCTGTGCTTGATCATAAGCTGTCATATATTCAAGTGTATTTGCCAAATGTGGCAAACCGATAGGGCTAGAAAAAGAATAATTACTAGAATAATTAATTTTAAAACCATTCTTTGACCCTTTTTTTGTAGTAATTAGAATAACTCCAAAGGCTGCTTTTGAACCATAAATTGCAGCAGATGCAGCATCTTTTAATACCGATATCGATTGAATATCCTCAGGATTAATTGTGTTTAAATCCATTGGAATACCATCTATTAAAACATAAGGAGAATCATTCCCGTTTAGCGACCCTACTCCTCTAAGATTAAACTGTGGTGTACCTCCAGCTTCAGAAGAGTATTCGCTTGCCGAAATATTAAGGTTCGGAGCCAGACCTTGTAGTGCTTCACTTACATTTGATACTGCTCTGTTCTTAATATCTTCACTCTTAACAACATTTACCGCTCCTGTTAAGTTAACCTTCTTTTGCACTCCATAACCGACTACAATTACCTCATCTAAAGAAGCAGCGTCATCTTCTAATAGAATGTTAATCGTAGATTCTGTTCCAACAGTAATGGTTTTAGCCTTCATTCCTACATAGGAAAATTTTAAAACCTCTCCTTTAGTAGCTTTGATCGTATAATTTCCATCAAAGCCTGTTTCTGTCCCAACGTTTGTTCCTGCAATAACAACATTTACACCAGGAAGAGGTATGCCGGAATTATCAGTTACTTTTCCCGAAATTTCATTGGATTGAATTTCTTCAACAGGTAAGATAGTTGAAATTACTCCCTTTGGCTTCTCCTTTATTATTATTACATTATCTTGAGAAATTTCATAAGTCAAGTTCTTATTAGACAAACTTAATTGTAATAAATTAGTAACTAGGATTTCTCCTTTTTTTAGTTGAACTTTTTGAGAATTTGTAAATAATTCTTTTGGATAAATAAAATCATAATTTGTTTGTTTCTTAATAATTTCAAATACCCGATCTGCCTTCACTAGTTCGGTCTTATCTATCGTTACTTTTTCTTGAGAAAATGACTTCTCAGCGTTGAAACTAAATACAGTCGTACATAGTAAAAAAATAAACATTTTCATAATTGTCAGTAATTGCCGTTCTATAAATAGAAACGGAGTAATAGTAAATTTAAATTTCATAAATTTGTTCTAGTTAATTGGTTAAACATTTAATTAATTACACTTTAAGGGGATGCTGTTTATGCACGGCCAAATGTTATAACTTCATTCCCTTCTTTTATTAGAGTTTTAGATTTTTATTATTCCAGAACGATGGTTTTTTCTTTTATAATAAAGTTATCAATTACTCCAAAATTTTTAATATTTCTTAAAATATCCTCTAAGTTTTTGTTCTTTCTAATTATCCCTACAAACTCTTTCTCTTTTACTGCTTCATTTTTAAAAATAAATTCAACGTCATACCATCGAGAAAGTACTTTCATAATACCCTTCATATTCAGTCCATCAAAACTAAAAACTCCATCCTTCCATGAAATTTCATTATAAACATCCACTTCAGCAAATGAAATCAAATTAGTACTAAGGTTTAATTCAGATTGTTCGTTTGGGTTTAAACTATACTTTTTACCTTTTATCTTCAAAGCTACCTTACCTTCAACCAAAGTAGTATACACCCGTTCTTCATCATTGTATGCTTTCACATTAAATTCAGTTCCTAAAACATCAATTTCTTGAGATTTATTTACCACTTTAAACATGGTTCCATTGTTCTTAGAACTTGGAGACACATCGAAATATGCTTCCCCATATACTAATTCTACTTCTCTTGTTTGATCTTTTATGAAATTTATCGGATATTTTAGTTGGGAATCTGAATTTAACCATACCTGTGTGCCATCTGACAATGTTATTTGAAACTGCCCTCCTTTGGGGATTGTTAAGTAGTTATAGGCTACTTTTTCAGGTTTCCTTTCACTTGTACTATAAACAATTTCTTCTCCATTACTATTTGCATTTTGGATTTGAAAAGACGCTCCTTTTTCCAATGCAATTTGCGAACCATCTTCTAATGTAAGTATTGCCTTGTCTCTACCAGGATCAATCTCTGTATTTACTATTATTGTAGACTTATCTTTCTCGTTATTATTAAAGATAGTATCTCTAAAAAAATAACTGGAACCCAATATTCCAATAAAAATTACGGCAGCAGTATAATTCCAATGAATTCTTCTAACCGGAACATCTATTTTACTTTTAACTATTTTCCAAGCTTCTTTCTTATTTAACTTCTTTTTTAGAACAAGACGATCCTTTTTAAAAGCTTCATCAGAAAGAGCTTTAAAAATATACTCTTTATCATCGTCATTAAATATTTCCGTTTTCTCTAATTCAATAGGCTTTTCGCCTTTCAATATAGAATTTGATATCGCTTTGGATAAGATTAAGATGTTGCTAAAAATAGACATGAAATTTATTCCTCGTTTCCCTTAAGACGAGTAAAAGTTCATATGGGGTATAAAAAAAGTTGATTTTTTTTACTCAATTATTTAATAAGGCACTAAAAGTTCCAAAACGAGAGTTTGAATATGTCAAATGCTAGTTAAAAATAAAAGCTATTAAAATGAAGTGTTCCTTTAATATTGGTCTTAATCTCTTGTACGCAATTTTTTTTTGCAGTTTAACAGCATTTAAAGAGATTCCAAACTCTTCAGCAATTTCATTATTGGTCAAGTTCCTAATACTCAACCTAATTATATGAGCGCATCTATTTGGCAGTGTATTAATTGCATTTTCAATATGCGTAGATACTTCTTCTATTACTACTTCTCGTAAAAAGAAAAATTCCGTTTCTAATTGTTCAATTGATCTATTTGAGAAACCTTCTGTAGTTTTATAATATTTACTTTTTAAATAATCAAGAGACTTATTTTTAACAGAAGTGTATAGATATGATTTTATATTGTTTTTGTTTTTGAATTCAATTTTATCTTCCCAGACCCTAATGAATACTTCTTGAACAATATCCTTTGAGATATTTATATTATCTACATATTTATTTGCAAAAAAACACAATGAATCATATGAATTATTAAAAAGACTTTTATATTCTTTTAATGATAACTGTTGTGTGTTTTTTATTACTTCCAAATTTTCCTATTGAATATGAACATAAAAACTAAAGACAAGTGTAATCTTACTTCAATATATAATTCTATAGCACTTTTTTGCATGCGCAACTTTCATAAAGGTTTGCTCAACCACAGATATATAGTACCAAACTTAAACACTTATCAACAAAGAGCTGTTAATTCTAGTGCTATAGCACAAAATCAAAAGACAACAAACAAGCAAAAACAACACTAGTACAGAGTCAATTACAATTATTTCAAACAGAATCTTTGTACTCAGAAGGAGAAACACCTTCATATTTTTTAAATACAGTTGAAAAATACGAAGGAGATGAAAAACCTAAGTCATAGGCTAAATCGGTAATCGCTATTTTTTGATTTTGAAATTCTTCTTTAGCTCTTCCTATTTTTTTTTTCAAAATATACTCATTGGGAGGAATTCCAACTTCCATTTTAAATTTGTGTTTAAATCTCGACTCCGATAAATGAATTGCTTCGGCCAAACTTGATATACTTATTCTGTTAAAGAGGTTTTTACTTATATAATTGCAAACAAACTCTATATCTGGAGCCATTAGCTTCGAATTTAATTTTTCTCCACATTTGATTACTTCCAATAAAAAATTTAAAATTAGATTTTTAATTTCAATTTTTCTAAATAGATTTTTTTTATTATTATAAACTGAAAAAACTTCTCTCAATATAATTTTTATTCTTCTAGAGCCTTTAAAATGTAACCCCGGTAAGTCCAATATCTTTTTAATTACTAAATCAGACTCTTTTTTAGAAAGGTTTAACAATTTAAACGTACACGTAGGCACTTTAAAAATCATCCAAAACAAATTTCCTTTCTCTTCTGGGTAGCCACTTGTTCCATGGATAACATTTGGTGGTGTAATTAAAAGGTCTCCTCCTTTTAGAAGAAACACTTCATCTCCAACTTGATAATGTTGATGTCCTGTTTCTAAATAACATATTTCAAGCATATCCGTATGTTTATGCATCTCTAATGTTTCCTTAGCTTCGTTGTAGGAATAGTGCCCAAGTAACACCAGATTTTCAAAACCCATGCCTAAAAAATCTATAATTATTCTTTCTTTATTCGATTTCAGGTCTAAGTACTCCATTTGATTTAGTGTTAAATTATAAAATAACAAATATTATTTCAAATATAAAAAAAATAAACTTTTTAAATCTCTATAAGCATCCGACTTTAAACCAATCTTTACTTTCTATAATTATTGAACTTTATTTTTTGAGCTCTATTTTTTCAAAAATGCTAACTTCCATCCTTTTAATGATGCTAAAAGTGGCCTTCTTAAGAAAAGTACCTATTCCTTTCAAATAAAATGAGCTACAACACGTTGTTATATAGGATTATTATCTATTTTTGGATAACAAAAAAACACATCATTGATGCATCTACAAAAATTTGTTTTCTCAATTTTAGCAGGCCTCTTTTGTTTGCTATCTACTGCTCAAAAGTCTGCTATACACACAAACTCTCTTTATGATTACCAACATGGTTTGGAACTCTATGAAGAAGGAGCGTATCAATCGGCACAATCTTTTTTTAACAAAGCTTTACTCAGCTCGGAAGCCAACTTGAGTGTACAGGAAAATTGCAACTATTACATTGCAATGAGTTCCGTTAAACTTAATAAAAAAGAAGGCGAAGCTCAAATGTTGCGCTTTGTAAAAAACTATCCTACAAGCAAACGTAAAAACACCGCCTATTTAGAGGTAGGAAATCATTATTATACACATGGTAAACCTGCGGCTTCTTTAAAATGGTTTCAAAAGGCTTCTCCTAAATATTTGACCAACCAACAAGAAGAGGACTACAATTTTAAATTGGGCTATGCTTTATTTTCTAATAAAAAATATACCCAAGCGAAACAGTATTTTTTACCATTGACACATACTGACACCTATTTAGAAGAGGCAAACTATTACTATGGATACATCTCTTACCTCCAAGAAGATTATGCTACTGCTTTGCAATATTTCAAAAAATTGGATGGAAACAAAAGATACCAAAAAGAGATCTTGTATTACCTCATGAACATTCAGTTTACACAAAAAAAATACAATGAGGTTGTGGAGAATGGCAAGAAATTATTAAAAATTTCTTCAAAAAGACAAGTTTCAGAAATCTCTAAAATAATTGGAGAGAGTTATTTCTATTTGGGTACATACACAGATGCGATCACTTACTTAAAAAAATACAGAGGTAAGAAAAATAGATTGACAACAACGGATCATTATTTTTTAGGGTATGCTTATTACAAAGAAGCTGATTTTAAAAATGCAATCCCAACCTTTAACAAAATTACCAAAGGAAAAGATGAAGTTGCACAAAATGCCTACTACCACTTAGCCGCTTGTTACTTGCAATTGAATAAAAAAAGTGAAGCATTGAATGCTTTTAAAAACTCTTCTGAAATGGATTTCAATCAAGAAATCAAAGAAGATGCTGCTTACAATTATGCAAAATTAAGTTACGAGATTGGAAACCCTTATGAAAGCACGCCAATTGTATTGCAAAATTTTGTGCAGAAATATCCAAATTCTTCTAAGACTGCTGAAATTAATAAATTGATTATCAATTCTTATATCAGTTCCAAAGATTACGAAGGAGCTCTTGCTTACTACAAAAAAAGACACCTTTCTTTGAACGCTTCTTTCCAGAAAATTTCTTTATACAGAGCCATTCAATTATTTCAGAGTTCTGACTACCGAGCCTCTCTAAAGTATTTCAATACAGCTAGTAACCAAATATTTGATACGAACATACAAGCTAGAGCAGTTTATTGGAAGGCGGAAGCTTATTACAGATTGCACCAATACAAACAGGCTTTGGGAAGTTTCAAGCGTTTTCAAAATTTAAGGGCATCAAAAAAAACACAAGAGTTTATCAATAGTGCGTATTCTATTGGATACACCTATTTTAAATTAAAGGAATATCAAAAAGCAAAAACAAATTTTGAATCTTTTTTAAGAAGAAAAAATATAGACCCAATTAAAAAGAACGACAGCTATGTAAGATTGGGTGATTGTAATTTTATCTCCAAAAGTTATTGGAATGCTATGGAAGCCTATAATAAAGTTATTGATAAAAGAGGCATCGATGCGGATTATGCAGCCTATCAAAAAGCAATAAGTTATGGTTTTGTAAGGCGAAATGATAAGAAAATTGAAACTTTGAAATCTTTTTCTAAAAAACACCCTAAATCCTCTTATAAAGACGATGCCTTGTATGAATTAGGAAATGCTTATATCAACGCCAAACAAAACTCAAATGCTATCAGCGCTTTTGACAATCTAATTGGTACGCATAAAAGAAGTGTATACATTCCTAAAGCTCTACTCAAGCAAGGGTTGATTTATTTTAATGAAAACAATTCGAATGCAGCTATTAAAAAATACAAATACATTGTTAAAACGTATCCAAAATCTAAAGAAGCGCACCAAGCTGTTGCCAATGCGAGACAGGTTTATGTAGATATTGACAAAGTTGACGTCTATGCGGACTGGATACGAAGTATCAATTACACCAATATTTCTGATGCAGATTTAGACGATACCATGTACGAAGCTGCGGAACTAAAATACTTGGCAAATAATTTACCTCAAGCTATTTCTAGCTTCAAAAAGTACCTGATCAATTTCCCTGAAGGTTTGCATTCTCTAAATGCACATTTTTATAGCGGACAGGCAAACTTCAGTAAGAAAAACACTGAAAAAGCAGCTACACATTATCAATATGTAGTTGCTCTAAATTCGAATGAATATACCGAACAATCTTTGGCGCGTTTGGCACAAATTTATTTAGAAAAAAACGCTTGGATAGAAGCAACACCTATTTTAGAACGTTTGGAACAGGAAGCCAATTTCCCTCAAAATATTCTTTTTGCTCAAAGTAATTTGATGAAAGGATCTTATGAAAAAGACGCCTACAAACAAACGGTTGCTTATGCCGAAAAGGTGCTTGAAAACAAAAAAGTAGATGACCAAGTAAAATCTGATGCGTACGTATACATTGCACGTTCTGCCTTTAAAACGAAAGATTTAAAAAAGGCTGAAAAAGCTTACAAACAGGTATCTAAGTTAGCTAAAGGAATTCTAAAAGCGGAAGCTTTGTATTACGATGCTTATTTCAAACACCTTGCTAAAAAACACGAAGCCTCTAACAAAACAGTGCAAACATTGGCCGCAGATTATGCTGCTTATAAATATTGGGGTGTAAAAGGTTTGTTATTAATGGCTAAAAACAATGATGGATTGAACGATGCTTTTCAAGCAACTTATATCCTAGAAAGCATTGTTAAAAACTATCCGCAATTTGAAGATTTGGTACAGGAAGCGCAAACAACTTTGGATGCTATCAATTTAAAAAATAAAAAAACGGAGAAGTCGGTAAAAGAAAGTTCTGACGCTACCGATTTTTAAATAAAAAATATGCTCTTGTAAAAAACGGTATGTCAATTGCAAGAATGCTAAGATCTAAAAAAATAGTAAACTACTAGAAACACATTCCATGAAAAGAATTTTATTCACCCTATTTATACTCGTAAGTTGTACTACTACTTTAACGGCACAACAAGAAAAAGACAGTATCAATACAGAAGTTATCAATGTGGTTACTTCTTATACTCCTGCAATTTCGGATGCATTTAAGGCAAAAGACAATCCGCTTATAAAAGAAAACACGGAGAAAAGTAAAAACATAAGATATCAAATTCACTCAAGTCCAATACGCTCTACATTCAGGCCTAATATTGGAGGATACAGATCTGCTAAAACAGCTGGTAAAAAACGCCTTTATCCAAATTATATAAAAGCGGGTTATGGAAATTATGGTACACCGTTGCTAGAAGCCTTTTTATACAAACGAAAAAAGGAACATGAAATAGATTTCTTTTTATACAACAAAGCTTCGAATGGTGGAATTGACAAGGTTCTATTGAACGATGCCTATTTAAATACGCAACTTGAATTGGGTTATAAAAACACACAGCGCTCTTACAACTGGGAAACTAATATTACTTACCATAGAGATGCTTACAATTGGTATGGATTGCCTTCTGACATTACGTTTGATGAAAATACACTCAATAGCATTTCTGAAAAACAGGTGTACAATACGATCGGAATTAACGGAGTTTTAAACCTTAATAAAGGGAAACTAAAAAGTGCAGCAATATCCATTCTTAATTTTTCAGACAAATTTGAAAGCAAAGAAATGCAAATTGGCTTGTACCCTCGTTTTGAGCTCCCTATAGACAAATACAAAATTGTAACGGATGTAGGTCTTGAAGTATTGAATGGCGAATTCAAAAAAGAATATGAGACGGCTACCAAAATTAATTATGGTTATTTGACATTTGGTACCCATGCCTACTTCCCTATCCAAAATGACAATTTCTTTTTCTCTATTGGGGCTAAAATAAAATACAATGCGGATTTAGAAAATGATAGCAACAGTAAATTCAAATTCTACCCAGACGTAAAAGTAGATTATGTAATTGTAGATGAATTGTTAAATATTTATGCTGGATTGAATGGTGACTTGAAACAAAACACGTATCAGAGTCTTGTATCGAAAAACCCATACATTTCACCAAACAATATTTTATTACCTACCGACAATTCTTTTACTGTATTTGGTGGATTGAAAGGAAAACTATCTGCCAACATTGACTACAATGCAAGTGCTAGTTTTAGCAATGAAGACAACAAAGCTTTGTTCAAAAAAAATAAAAGCTTAACGGATGGAACAACCGCAGTAACCAATGGATACGAAGCTGGAAATTCTTTTGGCATTGTTTATGACAATATCAAGATTTTTGATTTGTATGGAGAGATCAATACGATTCTTACAAATACCATTTCTGCGGGTGCTACCATGAACATCAAATCCTACTCCTTGACAAAAGAAGCGGAGGCCTGGAATTTACCTTCATTTACAGCCAGCGCTTATGGAAAATATACTTTTGAAAAATGGACAGGTAAGGCAGAATTATTCTTCGTTGGAAAACGTAAAGATTACGACCTTGATGCCGATAAACTCCTCTTTTTAGACGCTTATGGCGATTTAAATTTAAATGTTGCTTATGAGTTCTCTTCGAAATGGAGTGCTTTTATAGATGCTAATAATGTTTTGAATAAAAACTACGAACGTTTTGCCAATTTTGAGGTTCAAGGATTTCAAATACTAGGTGGTTTTACTTATCGTTTTTAAACCACGAGTGGTTTTTATTATTTAATTCTCGTACCGAAACTGCTCCATATATTTAATAGAAAAACTACACTTTTATAGCTGTAGTTTTTTTATTTTATTTTTAAATATTGTCTTATCTTTAGCGTGCTTCTTTTGCTATGAATACTCTCGAGAAGTAAAAAAATTGAATCAAAAAACTCATATAAAAAGGAATATAGGTTACTATATAACATGTTGGCCAACATCCTGAAAAGAGATTATTAAATTGTTACTAAAAAATTGAAATGAAAAAACATCTATTAATTCTATTATGCATTATTCTATGCCATAATAAAATTCACTCACAAACAAATTGGGAATTATTAAACCCTAAACCAACTGCCAATACAGGAAAAGACATTGAGTTTGTCACAAGTAATATTGGATACATTATAACATCTAATGAATTATTAGAAACGCTCGATGCCGGTAGCACTTGGTTAAAAAAGCAAAATATTTCTAGCGGAAATGATATGAGTTTCTACAATACTACAGGTTATATTGTTGGTTACTATGGATATGTGTTAAAATCAATAAACAATGGAGCAACTTGGAATCAAGTATTTACAGGTTTCAACAGTACATTTAATACTGTGAGCATTATTGATGATAACAATATTCTTTTATCTAGTTCTAATAGTATAGTAAAAACTAACGATGGTGGACAAACTTGGAAAAGTTTGAGTATTCCAAATGTAACTGTAGTTAAAACTTTTTTCACATCTTCATTAATAGGTCATGCAGCCTGTTTAAACGGAATTATCCTTAAAACCATTGATGGTGGAGAAAATTGGTATTCAACAAAAGACAACAGTAATATCTTACCTTCTGATTATTTTACGATCTACTTTGTAAACGAAAATTTAGGCTTTACAACAAGAAAGCATGATAATATTTATAGGACAACTGATGGTGGCGAAACATGGGTTGAGGTACCCGGAACCAGCGATGCCATATACTCTTTCTATTTTTTGGATGAAAACATAGGCTATATTGCAGGTGATCATGGGGTGATTTTTAAAACTACAGATGGTGGAAATACATGGACCTGGGCTGGATTTCAGCTTGGGAGAATATGGAATACATCAATACACGGGTTGTATTTTGAA
>Ga0105356_10003313_pt1 | contig 15883 bp, 11 predicted proteins | sample GOMGulsemesocosm_3_FD_83502 | JGI IMG/M metagenome (GOLD analysis project Ga0105356, IMG submission 83502) | Methane-oxidizing microbial communities from mesocosms in the Gulf of Mexico - GOM9D Gulf of Mexico | ecosystem: Environmental > Aquatic > Marine > Cold seeps | place: Gulf of Mexico...
ATTGGCAGGGGTGATAGTCGTCGGTGAGGGCGTTGATCACGGGCACGCTGGAATACTGGGCTAACAGCTCGACTTTTTCATGCTCAAAGGTGCGAATCATAATGCCATCTAGCATGCTCGATAGTACGCGCCCCGAGTCTTCAATCGGCTCGCCGCGACCAATCTGTGTATCGGCAGAGGATAAGAAAATCGCATGACCACCAAACTGTGCCATACCCGCCTCGAAGGAAATACGCGTGCGGGTGGACGACTTTTCAAAAATCATACCCAGCACTTTGTTTTTCAAGGGTTCAAAGATCTCGCCGCGATGCTGCTTGGCTTTCAGCTCTATAGCACGGGCGATTAGCCCCTCTAGTTCAGAGGGGCTGAAGTCCATTAGGGTAAGAAAGTGACGTGGCTTGCTCATAGTATTTTACTTTATGAAATCTTTGATTAATGCGGATAGGCTGGCAACGATGAGCTTAACTTGCTCAGTGTCTATGATCATCGGCGGCAGCAGACGAATGGTATTGCCTGCGGTGACGTTGATCAGCATGTGCTTTTGTTCTAGGGCTAAGCCGACGAGTTCGGCACAGGGACGGTCTAGTTCAATGCCGATCATCAAGCCCAGATGACGAATATTGAGGATGCCCGCAGTGTCTTTTAGTGCTTCGCTAAAGCCCGCGCAAATTTGCGCGCCTAGCTGAGTCGCAGCAGGAACTAGCTGTTCGGACTGCATGGTCGTTAAAACAGCCAATGCTGCACGGCAGGCTAGGGGGTTGCCACCGAAAGTCGTACCGTGACTACCCGGTTGTAAAATATTGGCTGTTTTGTCATTACAGACACAGGCGCCGATAGGCAGGCCATTGCCCAAGGCCTTGGCTAGGCTCATCACATCGGGTGTGATGCCTTCGTGCTGGTGGGCAAACCACTGTCCAGTACGGCCAATGCCGGTCTGGATTTCGTCCAGCATCAACAAGACTTCATGCTTGTCTGCCAGTTCACGTAGCGCAGTCAAATAGCCTTTAGACGGAATATGTACACCGCCTTCGCCTTGTACCGGCTCCACTAAAATAGCGGCGATATCATTGTTGTTCTCTAATGCTGATGCAACGGCATCGGCATCGTCAAAGGGCACGCGGATAAAGCCCTCAACCAAGGGCGCAAAGCCTTCATGTACCTTGGGATTACCCGTGGCACTCAGGGTGGCTAGGGTTCGGCCATGGAAGGCGTTCTCCATAACAATGACCTTCGGCACGGTATAGCCCCTAGCATTGCCGTAACGCCGGGCAATTTTAATCGCCGCTTCGTTGGCTTCCGCGCCAGAGTTGCAAAAGAACACGCTGCTCATGCCGCTGAGCTCACATAGCTGTTGGGCCAGCGCCTCCTGTGATTCAATACCATATAGATTAGACGTGTGCAGCAGTTTGCCGGCCTGTTCGGTGATCGCCTGTGTGACCGCAGGGTGGGCATGGCCCAGGCTGCATACGGCAATGCCGCTGAGGGCGTCTAAATAGCGTCGACCGTCTGCGTCCCACAGCCACGCGCCTTCACCATGGGTGAAGCTCACAGGTAAGCGTGCATAGGTGTGCATGGTATTCGACATTTTCTATTCTCTTTTACTAAAAATGGGGGCTGCAAAAACAAAAAGGCAGCCCCTGTGAGGGGGCTGCCTAGCGTGTCTGGTACTGCTAGGAGGAAAAACTATCAGTTTCCCCGCTAGCTGACAAGCTTTTGCTTAGGAAAAACGCTCTGCAGCGATGTTCCAGTCAATGATGTTGAAGATATCTTCTAGGTACTTAGGACGCGCATTGCGGAAGTCGATGTAGTAAGCGTGCTCCCAAACGTCAACGGTTACAACCGGTGTCTGGCCGTCAGTGAGAGGGCAGCCAGCGTCGTCAGTATTAACGATTTCTAGAGCACCGCCGCTGTTTTTAACTAACCAAGTCCAGCCAGAGCCAAAGTTGCCCATGCCCTTAGCAATGAACTGTGCCTTGAAATCTGCAAATGAACCAAAGGCCGCACTGATCGCGTCAGCTAGGGCGCCAGTAGGCTCGCCGCCGCCTTGTGGGCTTAGGCCTGTGAAGTAGAAGGTGTGGTTCCAGATCTGTGCAGCCTGGTTGAACATGCCGCCAGAAGATTTCATGATGATCTCTTCTAAGGATAGTGATTCAAACTCAGTGCCGGCGATCAGCTCGTTTAGCTTGCCTACGTAAGCGTTGTGGTGCTTGCCGTGGTGATACTCTAAAGTCTCAGCCGAGATAGTGGGGGCGAGTGCGTCTTTTGCGTAAGGTAGCTCAGGAAGTGTGAAAGCCATGATGTTTCTCCGTTAAATACAGTCGATATTGCTAATGACAGCGCAATTACTGCGGCAGTCTTATAAAATAGTGCGGAGATTGTAACTAGCTACTGGCCATTTGCCTACCATGAAAGACTTATTTGATCCTATTGCCCTGATAATTTTTGCCAATCGCCTAGACGCAATCTGTGAGGAGATGGGGGCGCAGCTGCGCAAAGCGGCCTTTTCACCGAATATTCGCGACCGCCTGGACTACTCCTGCGCGATCTTTAATGCGCAGGGTCTACTCTGTGCACAGGCTGCGCATATTCCCGTGCACCTGGGCAGTATGGCCTATGCCATGGCAGACGTGGTGGGCGCTATGCAGTGGGCAGAGGGGGATATGGTCATCCTTAACGATCCCTTCAAGGGCGGCACCCACCTGCCCGATGTAACGGTGATTGCTCCGGTGTTTAGCCAAGCAACAGCAGGGGCTGAGTTACAGGGTTTTGTAGTAAATCGGGCCCATCATGCCGACATTGGCGCCGACTCACCGGGCTCTATGCCCATTTCGCAGCATTTAGAAGAAGAGGGCCTGTTGATTGAACCGACCTATCTGATACGCAAGGGCGAGTTGAATCAGGGCTTTATGCAAACCCTACTAGACAGGCTGCGCTCCCCCGCTCAATCCCAAGGGGATTTTAACGCGCAAATCAGTGCCAATCTGCGTGGTATGCAGCGCTTACTGGAATTGATTGCCGATGATGCTGTGCTGTTTAATCAGCAGTTACAGGCTTTGAACGCCTATGCGGATAGGCTGGCCCAGGCGGCCCTGAGCGATATCCCCGAAGGGGTGTATGAGTATGCCGACAGCATGGACTCCGATGGCCTCGGTGGCGAACATATCCCGATCAAGCTACAACTAACGATTAAGGATGCAAAGGTATTGGCGGACTTTACCGGTACCGCGCCTCAGGTGCAGGGCAATATTAACTGCCCCCTGTCGGTAGTCGCAGCGGGGGTGTTCTACGTGTTTCGCTGTTTGATGCCCGCACAAACCCCGGCCTGTGCCGGGGCGTTTGCGCGCATCCGCATCGCCGCGCCTGAGGGTAGCTTGCTAAATGCCCAATACCCTGCAGCGGTGGCGGCGGGCAATGTAGAAACCAGCACCCGCGTGGTCGATGTGGTGATGGGGGCATTAGCCCAAGCGATTCCCGATACCATGCCCGCGATGAGCCAGGGCAGCATGAATAATCTGGCCATGGGTTCAAATGATGGGGCGCAGAGCTGGGATTACTACGAAACCATGGGCGGTGGCATGGGGGCGGGAGAAGAACACGCGGGGCAGTCTGCGGTACAAACCCATATGACCAATACTTTGAATACCCCCATCGAAGTATTGGAAAGCCACTATCCTCTGCGGGTGAAGGAATACGCTATTCGCTGTGGCTCGGGGGGGCAGGGCAAAAAACAGGGAGGGGATGGATTGATACGCGAATTTGAATTTACCGCCGATGCGCAAGCCACCCTGCTGACCGAGCGGCGCTTGTCTCAGCCTTCGGGGGTCGCGGGGGGCGGAGCAGGGCTATCTGGGGAAAATAGCTTGAATGGGCAAGCGCTTAAGGCCAAGCAGCAGCTGAACCTAAAAGCGGGGGATGAGCTGAGGGTTAGCACCCCAGGTGGCGGGGGCTTTGGTAATGCTTCCTGATTGGGGCTTAACAGAGTAAAATAACTCTATCTTATATTTCCTGCCTGTATTACTAGAGGCCACACTAAAGGTTTAACCATGTCTCCGACCCTAGAACGCATCGACCAAATGGTCAAAGAAAACCCTGTAGTCTTGTTTATGAAGGGCACGCCACAGTTCCCTATGTGTGGGTTTTCTAGCCGCACGGTGGATGCACTGAAGCAAATCAACCAGCCCTTTGCCTGGTGTAATATTATTGCCGACCCCGATGTGCGCTCTGAATTGCCTAAGTACCAAGACTGGCCCACCTTCCCTCAGTTGTATATCAAGGGAGAGCTAGTCGGCGGCTGTGACATAGTCATGGAAATGTTTGAGTCGGGTGATTTAGCGCCTGCGATCGAAGCAGCCGCTGCTGAATTTCCAGCAGCTTAATTTACTAGTAGCATATAAGCACTGTATTTAATGAAAGGAGAGCCCCGTGCTCTCCTTTTTTAATTACCCTAAAGAAGACAATGATGCCCTTAGAAAACACCGTATTTCTCGACAAAGACTCAATGCTCAGCCCTATGCAATGGCAAGAAAGCATTAACGCCGCAGGCTTTGATGTGCAATTCACTAGTGAGTTTGATGTGTATGACTTTGAAGGCTTTGTGAATGCCACACTCGAGGGGCGCAAGGCGGGCTTTGAGTATTACTTCGAGGCGATCGAAGAGGATATGCTGGATGCCGAGTTAAAAACGCAAATAGCCGGCAAGACCCATATCGTTACCCTAGTAACGCACTCTGATTTGGATAAAACTCGCTCATCTTGCTTGGCCGCCGCCGTGTTGTGCAAAGCCGTAAAAGGCTACTTGTGGGACGGTGACGAGGAGTGTTTATACAGCGCAGATGATTGTGCGGGATGGCTGCAAGGGCAGGCCGGTTTACTGTAACGCCTTCCCCCTTGCACGGCGGTACTGAGTTAGATTAGCTAGACAACCAGTCCTGTGCGATGCGGCGCAGTTTACGCAATGGCTTCTTGCGTTGCCTGTGCAAAGCTTTTTCTATGGCATACATCTGTTGCTTGCAAATATTATAGCCTTCCTCAAATAGCGCCGCTGTATTGCCGGGGTCAGTACGACTATAGTGAGATAAATTGAGTTGTACGACATAGTCAGCTTGCTGTAATTGGCCGCGAGTATGTGCGTCAATAGCAATATCAAAAGAACTCATTAACACATCAAGCATGCCGTCGGGCTTGCGGTTCTCGGGGGCGCCATTGATGTTGATCGCTAAAATAAAATCCGCTCCCCATTGTTGCAGCGGTGAAATGGGCACGTTCTCTACCAAACCACCATCGACCAATAGTTTTCCATTGCGTTCGTGGGGCGAATAGAGGGCGGGTATACAAGAGCTGATCATGGCGGCTTCGGCTACGCTATACTGATCTAAAATAATTTTTTTGCCAGAGCACAAATCGGTAGCAACAAAGGCCAAGGGAATCGGCGCGTCAGAAAAATTCACATCGCCAATTTGTTCTTGCAGAAAGTCTTGCATATCGTGATTGTTGAGCAGGCCGTTTTTATTGGACCAGGCAAACTTGGATACATCCCACCAGTCCATTTTCTGTATGCGTTCTTTTATGTCATTGGGCTTTAAGCCAAAGGCATATTGCGCTGCAATCACCGCACCAATACTGGTGCCTGTCAGCATATCCGCATGAATGTCATGCTCTTCTAAAGCCTGCAATACACCTAGGTGCACAGCGCCCAGTACGGCGCCGCCGCCTAAGGCGATGCCAATTTTCATCGATTTGTCTTTATACATATAAGAATTTTGCCATTATTTTATGACTAAACCTAACTATCGAATAAAAGAAATATTTCTTAACAGTTTTCCGGTTAATTCGGCATAATTGGCATAAATCGTACAAGGCTATTCCGTGAAAAAAATTACTCCCGCCATCATCCTTGCCCTCGCCGCCGCAGTGGTGCTGCTGTTTGGCTTATATACAAAAGAGCGTGCAGTGCACTACGGCGCCTCGAATGGGGGTAGCCTAGCCAGCAGCACTTTTAGTGACCAGCAAAAATTTGAGTGGAAACTGGTGACCTCTTGGCCGAAAAATTTCCCCGGCCTAGGGGCGGGGCCAGAGCGTTTTGCCAAGCTGGTCGAGCGCATGAGCGGTGGGCGCTTAACCGTCAAGGTCTACGGCGGCGGCGAGCTGGTGCCCGCCCTAGGCGTATTTGATGCCGTCTCTAGCGGCAGTGTGCAAATGGGCCACAGTGGGGCTTATTTTTGGAAGGGAAAGGTCGCCGCTGCACAGTTTTTCACCTCTATCCCCTTCGGCATGAATGCCCAAGAAATGAATGGCTGGTTGCACTACGGCGGAGGGCTGGAATTATGGCGCGAGATATACAAGCCCTTTAACTTAATCCCCTTTGCGGGCGGCAATACAGGCGTGCAAATGGGGGGCTGGTTTAATAAACAAATCAACTCCATCGAAGACGTGCAGGGGCTGAAAATGCGCATCCCTGGCCTGGGGGGCGAAGTGCTTAACCGCGCTGGCGGCACGGCAGTGACCATTCCTGGGGGCGAGTTATTCACCGCCTTAAAAACCGGCGTAATCGATGCCACCGAGTGGGTAGGCCCCTATAATGATCTCGCCTTTGGCTTTCATCAGGCGGCTCAGTATATGTACTACCCTGGCTGGCACGAGCCGGGTTCAGTGCTGGAATTTACCGTTAACCAACAAGCCTGGGATTCACTGCCCGCCGATCTACAGGCCATTGTAGAGACGGCCACCCGCGACGTGAACCAAGACATGCTCGACGAATATACTGCACGCAACAATGCCGCCTTGGTTGAACTGGTCGACACCCACGGTGTAGACGTGCGGCCCTTCCCCAAAGAGGTTACCGATGCCTTTAGAAAAATCGCAGCAGAGGTACTAACAGAGCAAGCGGCGGAAGATGCGCAGTTTGCCAAGGTGTACGAATCGTTTAAACGCTTTCAAGATCAAGTGAGCCGCTATCATCAGATATCGGAAGTGGCGAATTATGCGACGCGGTAAACCCCAGCGACAAACTTAAGCCTTTGCCCTATGGCCTGCACCCCCCCCTATATTCGGTAGGATATTTCTTACATCTCTGGCAGATTCGGCTGATTGTAACCCTTCTGTAATAATGTAGAATGCGCCTCATATTTTGGAAGCCGTAAAGGGAAGCATAGAAGCATTCCCGTCTACGTCAGTTAATCTCATTCAGGAGAACCCCATGAAGCGTATTTTTATCGCTTTGTCTTTGCTTGTGCTATGCACATTGCCTGCTCACGCCACTTTGGTTGGCACTACCCCTGGCAGCTTTGCCGTCAGCCCCAGTGGTGCGGCGACGTATACCGTTCCGATTGAGCTGCCACCGACGGTGGGTGGGGTTAAGCCGTCCTTGGCGCTGAGTTATAACAGTCAGGCGGGTAATGGTATTGCGGGGATAGGTTGGGGGCTGAGTGGGCTTTCATCTATTACGCGTTGTCCTACTACACTGGCCCAGGATGGGTTTATTGATGGAGTGGATTTTGATGGGAATGATAAGTTTTGCTTGGATGGGCAGCGGTTGGTGCTTACTGCCGATGGGACGTATAGGACGGAAATAGATACATTTAGCCGTATCAAAATTTTTGGAAGTGCCCGTAATCCTACTTCATTCACAGTAGAAACTAAATCGGGTGAGAAAATCCTCTATGAGGCAGATGCCACATATTCGTCAGAGATATATTCTTGGAGACAAAAAAGCATAGAAGATACTTTAGGCAATAAAGCAGTATTTAATTACTTTACTAATGCTTTTGAAACTTACCTAACATCTATCGATATAGGCACTGTTAATGTCTATTTGTCCCATGAAAACAGACCTGACCAAGATCGCTGGTTTATGTCAAAAATAGAAAGGCAGCGAAACCAGCGCCTCAAGACAGTTAGCGTTTCTTTATCCGGCACTACAGTAAGAACATATTCATTAAATTACCAGCAAGGCATAGAACAATCCAAACTAAAAAGTATTACTCGTTGTGAGAAAAGTACAAGCACTTGCCTGCAGGCCATGGACTTCGTTTGGAGTGCTCTTGGAGCAGAAGTATTTGGTGGAAACAACGACGTAAGAACGACAGAGTACTCTGACGCTCATGGCTGGGCATCATCAGAAGCTCACTATTCAACTATTTCTTATGTTGATGTAAATGGTGACGGTATCTCTGATGCATGCGGAAGATACGGAGACGGAGTGAAATGCCAGCTAAGTAACGGGCACGACTTTAGTGCTGGAAGTATCACCTCTGGCGGAGTATACGGTGACTCAACGGGGTGGGGAAGTCATTCGATGTACTGGGGTTCAATACGTTACCCTGACTTAAATGGTGATGGTTTAGCGGATATTTGTGGATATTCAGCAGGCGGTCTTCTGTGTGGTTTGAATACGGGGAGTAGCTTTGCTAGCTTCAAAATATGGTCAAGTACATACAGTGCTGCGGGGGACTGGAGTACACATGATAAACACTACGGTAGTATTCAATATGTAGATATTAACGCGGATGGAAGAGCAGACGTCTGCGGCTATTCTAACAATGGAATTTTGTGTGAAACTAATGATGGCACTCAATTTTCATCTGGAAAATATTGGTCAACTACTTTTACTGATGCAAATGGTTGGGGGGCAGATTCAAAATATTATAACTCACTACAATATGTTGAGTTAAATGGTGATGGCCTGCCAGACCTATGTGGCTATTCAGCCACAGGTATTTATTGCGAGGTGAATTCAGGCAGTGAATTTACGGCAGGTAAGGTATGGACCAATGATTATAGCAATGCAGCAGGCTGGGGCGGCCATGCCAGCCACCATGGGACTATTAGGTACCCTGACCTTAATGGAGATGGATTGTCAGACATATGTGGTAGAGCTTACAGTGGCTTAGTCTGTTCTTTAAACACAGGAATCACTTTAAAAGGGGCTTCTGATTGGTCAAGTGCATTCAGCAACCCCAATGGTTGGAGCAGCCACGAAAGCTACTATTCAACTATTAGTTATATTGATTTAAACAGAGACGGAAAGGCTGACGTTTGTGGTCGTTCAGGCTCAGGCATAATGTGCCAAATCAGCGATGGCAAGACATTCGGCACGGCTTCAACGTGGAATACCAGCTTTAGTAACGCAAATAACTGGCATGGTCACCGTAGCTACTACAGCTCCATTCGGTATGCAGACATCACTGGCGATGGTTTTATTGATGTATGTGGACGGTCTGCTACGGGTATAATTTGTGGAAACAACTCGGTTAAAGAACAAAGATTAGTAGAATTTAATAACAAGCTCCAACCCACTCTAAAATTACTTTATATAAGACCTTCATCAAATTTCGTTTCATCCTCTGAGTTCAGAACTACCAATAATGCAGTCACTGCTGTTTGGGCAGTTGATACAGAGAACAGTATGGGTGGCTACAACAGACTGACATACGAATATGAAAACCTCAAAAGCAATGCTTTAAGAGGGTTGTTAGGCTTTGAAAAAATAAAAACCATTGATCAATCGACAGGATCTACAGTAGAAACTACTTACAGCCAAACATTCCCTTATATAGGTGCTGCAATAAGCAGTGTCGGCAAACTCCACGGGAAAACAATTTCAGAAAGTAGTAGCAGCTATGCATATAAAAACACGCCTTGGTTTGTTTACCCCACCACATCAGTCCAAAAATCCTGGTCATACAACTCAGACGGCACCACAACACCTTTGTCTGAAACTACAACTAGCAACGATAGTTTTAATACCTATGGTGACCCCACGCAAATCACCGTGACGGTTAAAGACCTATCGACTAATGCGGTACATACAACGGTTACAACTAACACCTATAAACCAGAAGACACCGCCAACTGGATACTAGGGCGTTTAGAAACAGCCAAGGTCACACACATGCCCGCAGTAGGGAGCCCTGTCACCAAAAAATCATCCTTTGCTTACTACGAAGCAGGTGTGCCGCAGGCTGGCCTATTAAAGCAAGAAGTTATAGAACCTCAACCTGACGAAAACACTGGCGAAAGCCACAAGCTCACCACCGACTACGAGTACGACCCATACGGCAACCGCACCAAGGTGACGGTAACGGGTAATCAAAAGGCATTTGCGGCAGATGGCACGGCTTCTTTAGGTGCACAGTTCACTCGTGCTACCCATACCGAATATGCCGCTGGCCCGAACAACAGTCACCCCGCAGGCTTATTCCCGACTAGGGTAACCAATGCCGAGGGTCATACTGAAGATCGCATTTACGATCCGCTGTATGGCAATGTACTAAAAACTACAGGACCAAATGGCATTCCTACAATCTTTGAATACGATGAATTAGGTCGCAAGATCAAAACCATTCCGGCGGTGGGTAAGGCATCTATCACTAGCTACGCTTGGTGTACGGCGGGTGGTAACTGCCCAGACGCGAATGGTTATACCGTCACTAAAACCGTCGCCGATGTAACGGGCAGCGCCACGGTGTACTTCGACCGCTATGGTCGCAGCGTGCGCAAGGCATCTACGGATCGCAATAATGCGCTGATCTATGTTGATACGGCCTATGACGGCTTAGGTCGTGCCTTTAAAGTCTCCGAGCCCAGCTACACTCCTGGCGATTGGTCTAAGTATACGCAAAGCTATTTCGACGCGGTTGGCCGTGTAGACCAAATCAAACGCCCCGATGACGTAATGGCACCCAAGACGATTTTCAACGGCTTCACCACAACCACTTACGACGTTAAGGGCCGCCCCACGGTCACGACGAAAAACGCCCTCGGCCAGACTATCCGCATTACCGATCCCGCCAATGGCACGGTGAACTACAGCTACGACGCGGTGGGCAATCTCACCAAAACCTCTACCTGCGAAGCGGGTAACAACTGCGTTGATGTGGACCTAGAATACGACCTGCGCGGCAATAAGATAAAAATGATCGACCCCGACATGGGCACGTGGTTGTACGGCTACAATACCCTAGGCGAACTGGCTTGGCAGAGAGACGCCAAGGGGCAAGAGACCAGCATGGAATACGACGTGCTGGGGCGTATGACGAAGCGTACCGACGCTGATGGCACGGTGAGCGAGTGGGTTTATGATACGGCGGCAGGGAAGGGCAAAGGTAAACTGCACAAGGTGTTGTTCAATGGCAATGTGTTTAAGCAGCTTAGCTATGACGACTATGGTCGCCCATTGAGCTCAACGACTACCATTGATGGTAGTTACTCTTACACGACTACCAGTGGCTACGACAACACATTCGGGCGCTTGGATTCTTTAACTTACCCCGCTGGCTTCAAGCTGAAGTACAACTACAAAAACACCGGCCAGCTACAGTCGGTCACCAAGTTTGGTGACAGCAGTACCGCTTACTGGACCGAGGGCACCCTGTGTTCTAACAAGCCCGGCGCTTTGTGTACCCAGTTCCTCGGCATACGCTCTACGGCGGTGAATGGCTTTGACGGCATTCAAGTCAGCGCTACCTATGACAACGTCAACCCTTGGTTGGTCTCGCAAATGGCCAACAAGGTGGGGGATGTGTTTAACCCCTATCAGGCCTTCACCTACAGCTACGACAATGTCGGCAACTTGATGAGTCGCGAGCAGGCCAGCTACTCGGTGGGCGGCACATCCAATGCTAAAACAGAACGCTTCACCTACGACAACCTAGACCGCGTTACGGGCGCCACCACCAATGGCACAGTCACGGGCACATACGCCTACAACGGCCTTGGTAATATGACTTACAAGAACGATGTAGGTAATTATTCCTATGGCTCTGCGCATAATGCGGGGCAATGTGGCAGCGATACGTTTGCAGGCCCCCACGCGGTAACCAAGACAGTACTGAACAGTGTCGAAACCTTCTACTGCTATGACAAGAACGGCAACCTAGTTCAGAGTAAAAAGAACGGGGTCATTGACCGCACGGTCACCTGGAACAGCTTCAACAAGCCAATCCGCATTCAGCAAAGCACTAATAAGTGGGCCCAGTTCAGCTATGGCCCAAATCGCAGCCGTTATAAAAAGACTAGCCCAGACTTTGACGCTATCCACTACGTGGGCATGGGCGGTACGGGCAAGGTTCTATACGAGAAAGAGATACAAACTAACGGCGACTACGTTGCGCGCAACCACATCTACGTGGGCGGCAAACGCATCGCCGTGAAGCTGGACTACAGCAATGTTGCACCCACCCCCAACGCTCCAGAAGTGGTGCACTATATGCTGGGCGACCATCTCGGCTCGGTCACCACCATCGTCAACCAAGACGGCAACGTGGTGCGCCGCAAGTCCTTTGATGTGTGGGGCAAAGCGCGCAACGCGGATACCTGGTCGGGCACCGCCGCGCTAGATACCGACAACCACCGTGGTTATACGGGGCACGAGTCTATTCAAGAAGTGGGCTTGGTGCATATGAATGGGCGGGTGTATGACGCTACGTTGGCGCGGTTTATGAGTGCGGATCCGCATATACAGAGTGCGGGGCATTCGCAGTCGTATAACCGTTATAGCTATGTGATGAATAATCCGCTGAAGAATGTGGATCCGACGGGGTATTTTTGGAAGAAGATTAAGAAGGAGGCGAGAAGGTTTAGTAAACGAGTAGAGAAAGAAGGAGCACGAGCAGACCGTAGTATTAGGCATGAACTCGATAGAGCAGGCCGGAAGAATAACAATTTCACTAACTTCCTGATTGGGGCTTTTACCCCTGGATATGGTTTCCGGCACGGAACTAGGTATAGCTCGGCTTATAGGGTTGTCTCGTCAATTGTAGCTGCTGTTGCGGATACCGTTACAGGCTGTATTGGTTGCTTCTCATCGGCAGTTGCTGGTGCTCAGACACATGTTCTAGGGGGGGACTTGGAGGATGTAGCTAAGTCTGCTGCTTTGGCTTACGTGTCAGCTAGAGCAGGTGCGAAAATCGACAAGTTTAAGCATGCTCACATGAGAATTATTGGTCACGGAGTGTCTGGTGGAGCTTTTACTGCTGCACGCGGAGGAAAGTTTTCTGATGGATACTTAATGGGGGCAGGGCTCGCTAGCTTAGGAGAAGCATATAAAACTTTATTGGATAAGGGGATTGCCGCAGGTGAGGTATTAAATGAAACAGAAGGGGTTTATCCAGATCAAATACCATTTGCAACAAAACCGCCGAGAAATACTATAAAAAGTACATCTGTAGTAGATTTTGAAACAGGCGCTTTTGGCTTATCTTCATCTTTGGAGCCAGAAGTTTTTGGGACAGGTGTAAATGGTGCACTTACTATAAACTTGACAGAAACAGCCCTTTATAAAGTAACTAAATATATCCCTTTTGCACACCCTATTGCTGTGCATCATGATATATGGAATGGCCTTCTTATAAAGGAATATGGAAAGTCAGTATTTGCTTGGACAAATGTGCCAACAATGTTCGGGTCCATAGCGTTTAGTGTCGGTGGGACTTTTAGAGGTAGTAGATGGATGCAGGTAGATTCTGCAATGCATAGAGATAAGTGGTTAAGGAGCAATTGAAAATAAAAATAAACGGACACAAGCTATCTTTAACCCATAATTCATCCAAAGCCCCGCCCAGTGCGGGGCTTTTTCACATATGCGGATATGCAGAGAAATAATTGGGGTCAGAGTAAAATAAAGAATAATTGGGGTCAGAGTAAAATTTATCCGTTTAAGATAAAACCTTGCTCAGATTGTTTCAAATTAAACGTGGTCTGTCCCAAATTTTTCGTGGTATTAGTCAAGGTGCTGTTTCAGAGGCTACAGGTGGTTCGTTCAGGTCAGGATTTTGGGCGGGCAGTTTAGGCTCTGCTGTACCTGTAGATGCGATCAAAGGAAAGGAACCTAGGCATATTTTAGCCAGAACCATGGCAGCCTCTGTTGTGAGCAAACAACCGGGGACAGACTGAAGTTGTTATAGTTTAACGGACACTTTAATTGAGAGACAATATCTCTCAGGAGTATCCAATGAAAAACACACGTAAACCCTCTCAAACCTACCCCCGAGAGTTTAAGTTAGAAGCGGTTCGCTTGATGGAAAGAGAATAATTGGGGTCAGAGTAAAATAAAAAATAACGGCTATAGAATAATTGGGGTCAGAGTAAAATAAAAAATAACGGCTATATATACTTATTCAAGGATGATTAAGGATAGCAAAATTATGGCGCGATTATCTAGGGTAAGCCCTATAGGTGTTCCAGAGCATATCATTCAGCGCGGTAATAATAGACAGGTGTGTTTTGCTGGTGAGAAGGATATGCGAGCCTATTTAGGGTGGTTAAAGGAGTATTCTAAAAAGCACAGTGTAGAAGTCCATGCTTGGGTTTTAATGACTAATCATGTTCACTTGCTTTGCACGCCGAAAACAAACAGGGACAGACCACGTTTAATCCCAACTAAACCAAAAATAATTGGGGTCAGAGTAAAATAAAAAATAACGGCTATATATACTTATTCAAGGATGATTAAGGATAGCAAAATTATGGCGCGATTATCTAGGGTAAGCCCTATACAACAACCGGGGACAGACCACGTTTAATCCCAACTAAACCAAAGCCTCGCCAATGCGGGGCTTTTTTCTACCTATGCGGATAGGCTGCTAGCAATACATTTTCCAAGTATTGGTCTACCTTCAAACTCGTAAGCTGGGTAGGTTGGGGTGAGGTAACGAACCCCAATAATCTCGGCCACACACAAACCCAAACGGAGCCTCACGCTCCGTTTTTTTATGGGTATATGCATTTACTATGGGTGGCTCACCTATACCTGCACGTTGGGGTTCATTCTTCACCCCAACCTACGCCGCCGCTGTGTTGATGCGGATATGCTCTGGTGGTCTATCCGCATGGTTTACATCTCTGGCTGGGTGGTTTGCACATTTCCGCTGTTGGGGTTCGTACCTCACCCCAACCTACGCGGTACGCTTTTAATTTTGTATGGCTGCTATGCTTGTGTATGCATTATCGAAGAAAACAACCGGGGACAGACCACGTTTAATCCCAACAATAATTGGGGTCAGAGTAAAATAACAGTAATTGATATAGGATATTCACTACAATAATGGGGAAATTAATTTATTTTTTTACAATTAACTCTCCTCTAATGATATGTGGAGCAATAGATTTATATGTAAAGAAAAACCGGGGACAGACCACGTTTAATCCCAACTAAACCAAAGCCTCGCCAATGCGGGGCTTTTTTCTACCTATGCGGATAGGCTGCTAGCAATACATTTTCCAAGTATTGGTCTACCTTCAAGTAATACACAAGGAGAGTGCCATGCCCCGCCGACCCCGTTTAAGCCTGCCCGATGTTCCGCATCACGTTATTCAGCGTGGCAATAACCGCGATGCCTGTTTTTATGCGGATGAGGATTATCAGTGTTATTTGCAGTGGCTGGAGGAATACTCAGCGCTGTGTGGCTGTGCGGTGCACGCCTATGTGCTGATGACGAACCATGTACATTTGTTGGTGACACCTGATTCGGCGCATGGGCTAGGTGATTTGATGAAGCGTTTAGGTCAACGCTATGTGCAGTATATTAATCGTACTTATCGGCGCAGCGGTACGCTGTGGGAAGGGCGGTTTAAGTCATGTCTGACCGCAGAGGAGGATTATGTATTGACCTGTTCTCGGTACATAGAAATGAACCCCGTGCGGGCGGCTATGGTTGAACACCCCGCAGAATATCGTTGGTCTAGCTATCGCGTGAATGCTCAAGGTGAGGCCAGTTCCTTGTTGATCCCTCATGAGGTGTATTTGCGCTTGGGGTTTTCTGATAAAACCCGGCAGGCTGCGTACCGAGCTTTATTTCGGCGTGAGCTGGATGGCCGTTTGTTGGATAAAATTCGCCAAGCCACAAATGGCAATTATGCACTGGGTTCGGAGCGCTTTGTTGAGCAG
>Ga0105356_10003319_pt1 | contig 15857 bp, 9 predicted proteins | sample GOMGulsemesocosm_3_FD_83502 | JGI IMG/M metagenome (GOLD analysis project Ga0105356, IMG submission 83502) | Methane-oxidizing microbial communities from mesocosms in the Gulf of Mexico - GOM9D Gulf of Mexico | ecosystem: Environmental > Aquatic > Marine > Cold seeps | place: Gulf of Mexico...
GTCACTAATTCTTGGTGGTCAAAGCGCTTAGAAAATCTCAACAAGGCGTAACTAACCGCTAATGCAAAACAAGTGGCGTAAAGTACAGATTTGCTGCCACTTCCTTGGGTGATATCGCCATTACCACTCCAGTACATGAAGAAAAACATAGCAAAGATCATGCTAAATAATGGCAATAACATAAAGCGTGCTTTTGTGGCTGGCACCATGCTTTCTTGTATTATCTCTTCTGAGCGAGTTTCTTCTGAAAGGGTTTCATGCGGTACTGCATTTTGTGAAACTGTAGCACTTGATACAGATTGCTGTGTCAATTCGCTATCAGCTAGTGCTTGCATTGTTTTTTTGTCGACATTCAATGCCAACTCTGTTGCCTTCATCGGGCCATGTACTCTATCGGTTACTACCGTATAAAGCACCATCAATAAGGCAATAATTGCATAGAAGTTAAAAGCCACTGAGCCCCATAAAATAGAGACTGAAGATTGTCCTAATTCATAATTATTTAACAGTGCCAATACATAAGCACCCCAGCCATTAAGTAGTATTAATATGCATACTGGCGCGCTGGTACTGTCAATAATATAAGCCAAACGTGCTCGACTCATTTTGAATTTATCAAACAAATCGCGCGATAAAATACCGGCCGTTAACACACTAAGGTTCGACTCAATAAAAATAACCATGCCGGTAAACATGGTTAAGCCACCGACTTGTCTTTTACTTTTGGCAATACCTTTGTTAACGAGTTTTTCAACAGTTGCAGTTACACCACCAGATTCTCGAATATAGGCTAACAAAGCACCAATTAGCAGGCTAAAAACTAGAATACGGGCATTACCACCAGAGCTAACAACACTGATAACACGCTCTATAGAACCGATAAAAGCGTGAAATAGTGCATTACTATGATGTTGTGAAGCTAATATTAGCTCAGAGGTGAAGACAGCAGAGAGTAAGGCAAGAATGACTTCTTTTTTCCAAATAACAATAATAATTGCGACCAAAGGAGGTAACACTGATAACCATTCCATACCATAAACCTTATAAAACTTGGGAAGAGGAAAAACAAGCATATTGGCATGTAACGAGGCACACACACAAGTACTTGTTATCTCATATAGCTTTATATAGGTATAGAATTTCTATCTTTGTACAAATTCTTAGTGATTACTTCTTTTCAGCAAGTAATAACTTTGCATCTGCCTTTTCTGCAAAGCTTTGCTCGCTATTAACTGAGGCAAGCAACAAATCATAAGCCTCACCATCACGACTTAATGCATAAAGCGTTACGGCTAAGTGATACTTAACTTCTGCATTTTCATAATCTTTGGCAAGTGCTTTTCTAAATAAGGCTAAAGCACGGTCATGATTGCCCAAGCGAGTTTCAATCCAAGCTAAAGTATCTATGACTGCCACATTACTTTTAAGGTAACCATAGGCCTGTTCGGCATATTTCTTGGCTTGCTCTTTTTCTCCTAAAGCAAAAGAAACAACTGCAATATTATTTAACAGTATCGGGACTTGACCATAGTTTGTTAACATTTCTCGATAAAGTTCTAATGATTTTTCTAGCTGTTGACTGTATCTATAGCTATCTGCAAGAGAAATACTTGCAAGTAAATCATTGGGATTGTTTGCTAACCAATGCTTTAAATATGGAATGGCTTTTTCAGTTTTGTTTAATTTTTTATAAGTATTATATAAACCAATGATAGCCTGCTTGCCTTCAGCAATAGCAATGGATACTAAATAGTGTGACTCTGCCTGACTAAATAAACCAAGCTCAAAAAACAATGTGCCTTTCAGCATTTCAGACTGGCCCTTATTACCCGTTAATTTCTCAATATCATTAATTAAAATGTTGGCGTAAACCTCATTTTTATTTTTAATGATCAAACCAACAAGTGCGATATAAGCAGCTAAATACTTATCATCCGCTATTATTGCCTTTTTGTATGATTGAATTGCCGCAGCATTATTATTTAACTGCTGTTGAGCCTTAGCCAACTTCATATAGGCTGGTGCTTTAACCTCTGATTTTTTAACTAAATCTGTTAGTACTGACACTGCTTTAGTATATTCTCGATTTTTAGAATAAAGGGAGGCTAGCGATTTAACAGCAAGCAGATCTTTGCGGTTTCTCTCGATATAGTACTCGGTTATCTCGATGGCTTTTTTCAAGTTTTGGCTAGAGACTAATGCAGAAACATACTTATTTATAATATAAAAATTATTCATGTCTACTGCATAGGCTTTTTTGATCCAAACTAAACAATTATCAAGATCTTTGCTTATACGGTAACTGTCTGAAATTTCAGCCATAAGAAAAGTATTTTGCGGAAATTTTTCCAGCTTGCTTTGCAAAAATTGTAAGGCGGTTTCACTGTTACCAGCAATATTATCCATTCGAGCTAAATGAACTATGGCTAAGATATTATTTTCATCCAGCTCAAGTGCTTTATTAAAGGAGGAACGAGCAAGTGCCAACTCATTATTCAAGCCATATAAAGCACCAAGGCGCTGGTGGAAAAAGCTGTCATTAGGAGATTGAGCAAGCAACTCCTTGCTAACTGTTATTGCCTTTTTAATTTGTTTGCTTTGCTGGTATGAATCAACAAGCAATAGTTTTACTTGTATAGGATCTATATTTTTATCTTCAATGGATAACAATGCCTTGATAGCCGACTGGTAATTGCCTGATTGCATTTTACTTCTAGCAATATTTGTTAAACCCTTAGCTGAATTAGGATTCATTTTTAGCACACTTTCAAAGTAAAACTCAGCCTTACTCGTGTCCTTTAACTGTAAGTAAGCTAAACCCAGTAATGTTAAAATTCTTATATCATTTGGCCGTGCAAGATTCGTTTTTAATAAGATATTTCGAGCTGATTCAGGCTCTCCTTGCTGTAAGTCAATTGATGCCACCATCAACACCGAGTTTACTTCATGCTCGGAATAATTTAGAAACTTGATTAAATACCTTCTCGCATCATTTAAGTTACCAAATTGATAATTTGATTGACCGGCAAGATAATAATAATCGGGAGTGCTACGCATAATATCTTCAGGTACTGCAGATAGGGTAACAATCACTTCAGACAACTTTTTATTGCTCGATTGTGTTTCTGTTGAGTTGTAACTGGCCAAAATAATCGCTTTTAAATACCCAGCCCTTGGCTCATTGGGTATAACAGCTAAAATATAATCGACATGCTCCTCAGCATCTTTATATAAGTGGGAGCTCATTAGTAACATGGCTTTAGTTAGCCTAGCTGACATATGGCTCTCATCAATGGTTAGTGCTTTATTAATCGCTGCTATAGCATCTTGGGTTAAGCGCATCTGCTGTAAAACTTTTGCTTTAAATATCCAAGCATTGATAAAAGATTCATCAATTAAAATCGCTTGCTCAATATAGCGTAGCGATAATTTAGGTTTTGAATGCCCTAAAGCTATTTGAGCCCTTCCCAACAGTGCCAACTGGCTATTTGATTTAATCACTAAAGCCTGTTTAAAAGCATAATCTGCCGCTCTATATTGCTTTAAGCCTATGTAAGCTTGCCCTCTAAAGATCTGAAGATCATGTTCAACCAGTCCTTGATGAAAGCCAGGCTCAGTTACCTCAATAACCTTCTCAAATCGCTTCTGTAAAAGGTAAGCATGGGCATACAACGCAATAATTTGGTTATTGTCTACTTGTTCTGAATTGGTTTTCTCTAAAGCTATCTCTGCCGCGATGCCATCACCAAGCTCAAGATACGAACGCGCTAATAATAACCGCGCTGGCATATGGCTTTCATCCGCTTGTATAACATTCTTCAAGTGAACCAAACTGACTTTGATGTTCTTTTGTTGAAAAGAAATGAGTGCTTTTTCATAATTTTTATCAACATCATCAAAAGCAAAGGCTAATACAGTATTTACAGCAAGAGTAAGACCTAAACAGGTCTTTAGAATAAGTTTCATCGCTACACCAGTGGACATAAAATATACGGTCATAAAGTACTTTGCATTTTACATGTAAAGACACCCAATTGTTAATTATTAGTTAAGATATTGTCAATTCGCTTTACAACAGCAAGATAAAACCACATGACACATATCGTAACAAGCTGATAATTATAAACAAACAAAACAAGGCATGAATATTGTATACAGAACACCGAATACAATATATCGCAGTACAATTACAAATAGGAAGTAAGTGTATGGCGTCTATTGATAGTTTTTCTCTGCTTTTATAACTATCAGTACCTTTTAATATAATTATTTTAAACCTTGGAATAGCAATGTCTTTATTATCAAAATGTATTAAACCCTTAAGCTTAGTTGTAGCAATAACAGCATCTAGTGTCTTTGCCGGCGACATCCCTATTAATAACCACATAGTTTATGATCGTGGTGATCTAGTTTATGGTGGCGCAGACTACGAAATAGACAGAATGTTAGTGAACTGGGATAGTAATGATCAAGTCACCGTCGATATTTATACCAACTTTGGTTCTCACAATAATGATCTTGACCGTGCTCGCGGTGGACGAAGTATTATTTTTGGTGATCTATTATTAGGCACAACAGGTAGTGTTTCAGATTTTAACTACGCTTTTTCATTAGGTGAGTTAACTCCTTCTCTTGTTCCTGGAGACCCTACAGACGTTAGCGGAACTTGGGACAATTACTACGGTGATGTTAAAAATGATGGTTTTGAACGCTATTACCGCCATGATGAAGACACCACAAATACTTATACTACAGGTGGTCTTTATGCCATTGACAATACACAGTCTTCAACTCCAGATTACCACGAAGGTGGCGGTGTTGAGGTAGGTCAGGTATTTGGTGATGTAACCGATAGAAATAACAAAGCTGCAGAAGGTAACTGGACAGTGAATAACTCATCAACTGACTTTGATATCTTCAGCTTTAGCTTCAATGTAGCCAATATCGATGCTTTTCAAAATGCGGATCAGTTAGCGTTGAGCTGGACTATGTCATGTTATAACGATGCTGTTACTGCATTAATAACAAAAACACCAGGTACAACCCCAGTACCAGTTCCAACACCAGCTTCTGGCTTATTACTTTTACTTGGCCTTACTTTGATGAGCCTTCGCAAAAAAGCTACAGCAGTTAAAGCTAGCTTTTCGGCTTAAAAATCAAAAATAAACACGGATAAAGAAACCTTTTATAACCTGTGTTTTTAGGCAAAAAAAACCTGCAACTTCATCAGTTACAGGTTTTTTAATTTTTAGATATTAATGCTCATTAAATACTCTCATTACTTGCAAATGAATTAAACGAGCAAACTAGCAGCACTAGTAATAGTCATCTTCTTTATTGTGCGCTTGCGGATCTTCAATTATATCGCTTATGTTGACTTCAAAATTAGTATTATTATTACAATCAACCATATAAATAGTATGTGTTGAGCCATCAACCCAAGTAACAGTTCCGCTACCTTTTTTGCTACCACACTTCATACCAATATGAATGTCTTTAAATTCCATAAGCCCTCCTCGACACTAACTTACTATGCAGTGTTCAATTTACCTTTGACACCAGCAATCAGTTCATTTTTTGAACGTTCAACCTTTAAGTATAGTGCTGAAATAATGAAATGCGAGTAGATTTGGGGTAGGTTTTAAGTAAATAATTGCTAGATTTTGGCAACTATCTCTAATTTCTAACAAAGTTTCCCCTTGAAAAATCAACAATGCCTAACAAAGTTAGCTTGCTAATATCCAGATAACTTTGTTAGTCATTAGTCGCTACATCACTTTCTTGTGTTGAGAGTAATGCATTTTTAGCACCTGATAGTGCTTCTAATCGCTTACCCGCTAATAAGGTGAATTCGGCTTTGTACTTTTTAGCTATAGGTTTAGCGTCCGGTAATTTTACCGTACGTGGGTTACGGTGTACGCCATTAAGTAGAAATTCATAGTGTAAATGTGGGCCTGCTGCTAAACCCGTGGCGCCGACATAACCAATAGTTTGGTTTTGCTTAACACGTTGACCTTTTTTTACTGATGGTCGCTTATAGAAGTGTAAGTACTTAGTCACTATGCCATTGCCGTGCTGAATAAAGACATAATAACCATTATATTTGCTATAACCTGCTTGGGTTACCTTACCGTTACCCGCAGCAACCACGGGTGTGCCTCTTTTCGCAGCGTAATCTATACCATTATGTGATTGCACACGCTTTGTTACCGGGTGACGGCGATTTCGCTTAAAGCTCGAGCTAATGTATTTAAAGTTAACTGGTGCACGTAAAAAGGCTTTACGCATGCTTTTGCCATCTGGGCTGTAATATTCATTATCAGTAAAACGAATTGCTTGGAATACTTCACCTTGGTTAGTAATTTCTGCGGCTAAAATATTACCTGTGCCAATATATTCACCTTCAATATATTTCTTTTCAAAGGTGACATGGAAGCTATCGCCTTCACGAATATCCAAGGCAAAATCAATATCCCAACCAAAAGTATTAGCAAAGTTTATAATTTGACTATCATTCAATCCTGCACTTACACCTGCATTCCAGAAACTAGAAGTGATGGTTCCGTAGCTAAAGCCCTCACGTATTTCTACTTGTTTTGTTTCCATATGTGATTGATAGCTATCTCCCACCAAATTAATAAATAAGGTATCAGTTTTTGACAGTGGATATTCAAGTGCTGCTAATTGCTGCTCTTCATTGCTGGCAACTCGTAACTTATCGCCCACATTAAGTTTCTTAAGTAATTTACTGTCTTTGCCTTTTGCTGTACTTACCGCATAAGTTGTTTGAGCACTAAACCCTAAACGTTTTAGTATTAATGCTAAAGAGTCACCACTGCGAACTTTTACGGTTTGCCAGCTTAAATTTGCAAGCTCTTCAAGTGTGTCGGCAATTTTCACTTTCTTCTTTAACATTCCGCTCGCCAATGAACCATCTTGCTGGGTAGTTTGCTTATTAGCTAACGAAGGCAGTTGCTCTGTTTCAATCTTGTTGTTTTTTTTAGTAATTGTCTGCTGCGGTAAGGCACTTTGTGTTGGTGCAGTGCCTGCTGGCACAATACTTTCAGGTAACGCAATTTGAATACGCTGCCCAACCTGAATATCTTCACTCAGCTCATTGTCATCACTGCTCGGCAGTATCAGTAACAGTAATAAAAAGCAGCTGCTAGCGATAATAATAGAGCGATGCAACTTAGGCAGGTTTTGGAAGAGTTCTAATAATTTTTTCAGCAAGGTACGACTCGAAACTTTCATAGGAAACAGGATAAATACAGAGTAAATTAAGACGACTTACTGACTATACCAAAACTTTTAATGAAATACCGCTACAAGTAGAGCAAATAGAAGGTATAAATTAGAGGAAATTAATCAAAAAATAACCATAGAAGTGACTTTAGTGTTTTATCCTGCGGCGAAAGTACAGTAGAATTCTGCCATTAAATAAATTTTGCCTAGTTATTCTATCAACAACTTCAAAGTGTTTTCTCATTAATCGAAACCTTGTTGATAACGTTATGATTTTACTATGCACATTCAATCCAGTCAGTGGAGTCTTAAATGACCGAAGTTAACCAAGCATTTGCCGAGCTAAAGCGCGGCGCAGAAGAAATATTAGTTGAAGAAGAGTTACTCACAAAGTTAAAAACGGGTAAGCCACTAAAAATTAAGGCTGGTTTTGATCCAACAGCACCAGATTTACATTTAGGTCACACTGTTCTTATTAATAAATTAAGAGCCTTCCAAGAACTTGGTCATGAAGTCATTTTCTTAATTGGTGATTTTACTGGCATGATTGGTGACCCAACGGGGAAAAATGTTACCCGTAAAACATTAACCAAAGAAGATGTTCTAGCCAACGCTGAAACTTACAAAGAGCAAGTATTTAAAATATTAGATCCTGCTAAAACTACGGTTGCCTTTAACTCTACTTGGATGGACAACTTAGGCGCTGCAGGCATGTTAAAACTTGCTTCTCGTCAAACTGTTGCTCGTATGATGGAACGTGATGACTTTAAAAAGCGTTATGCTAATGGCCAAGCCATTGCTATTCATGAGTTTATGTACCCATTAGTACAAGGCTGGGATTCTGTTGCCCTTGAAGCTGATGTTGAATTGGGTGGTACCGATCAGAAATTCAATTTATTGATGGGTCGTGAATTACAAAAATCTGAAGGTCAACGTCCACAAACTGTACTAATGATGCCATTACTTGAAGGCTTAGATGGCGTTCAAAAAATGTCTAAATCTCTAGGCAACTACATCGGTATTACTGATAGCCCCAATGAAATGTTTGGTAAAATCATGTCCATTTCTGATGTGTTGATGTGGCGCTATTACGAATTACTTAGCTTTAAGCCACTTGAAGAAATTGAAAGCTATAAAGCCGATATTGAAAATGGCAAAAACCCACGCGATGTAAAAATTGATTTGGCTAAAGAATTAATTGCACGTTTTCATGATGAAACGGCCGCTCAAGCTGCCCATGATGAGTTTATCAACCGCTTTCAAAAAGGTGCAATGCCTGATGATATGCCTGAAATGGAAATCACCGCTGAAGGTGGTGAAATTGGCATTGCAAACTTGTTAAAAGAAGCGGGTTTAGTCGGTAGTACTTCCGATGCCTTTAGAATGATCAAACAAGGCGCAGCTAAAATTGATAGCGAAAAAGTTACCGAACGAGGCTTAGTTATAACGGCTGGCACAACGGCTGTTTATCAAGTAGGTAAACGTAAGTTTGCGCGTATTACGGTAAAATAAAGCAAAGAACAAATGCTAATAGATTTCTAAACTAAATAGCAGCTAATAAAAAACCAGTCATAATGACTGGTTTTTTATTTATTAGAATAAAATAAACCCATTTTAATCCAATCTATTAACTATGTTCTCTATAAAACCTTCGGTTTCAACTCTAAAACCACACTTTTCCATCCAAGAAATAGCGTCCGCAACATCACTAAAAACACGCCGTTCATAATTCCCTTCTGTGTGTGGAATCATCTTTTCAAGTTGCATGCTTTTTGCTGCAGTTCTAGTATAGATATGGCTATCTTTAATGCAGCCATTTTCTTTAAATAACCGGCAATGCTCAACAACATGGGGCTCTATCTCTGGAACACCAAGTTCCCATTTATCAAAAAAATGAAACTATCGCCCACTTTGTACCCTTTAATACTTTGGTTTTATCTCTGAACTCTCGACAATATTGAATAGCCGCCTCTTCATTCCAACAACCACTAAACCATTGAAGAACATAATTACCTCTGACTGAAATTTTCCAATTACCATGTACAGTGAACATTTTCATCCGCTTAAAATCCTACTGGCTGTGCTCTTTTTCGCAATTAGAAGAGTATTTTAGTTATAGTGAATAAATAAAATTACTCATTTTATATTTTAAAGCCCTAATCTCATACTTTACTTCAATTAACTAGTTGTTTTATCATGTGATCAATATAAAATGTTTTTATATTTATAGTACAAGGATGGCACTAAAATGACTAAGACTAATCAAGTATTATCAACTTTTCATCATTTCAAACAAATTAACTCACTATCGCTTACTATCACCGCAGCATGTGCATTTTCATCAATTAGCGCTTATAGCCAAGAAACCGATCAAGAGCGTATCAAAAGTTTAGAGCAGCGCTTACTCGAATTAGAGCAGCAAGTGCAAAAGCAAAACTCAACAGCATCTAGCAAAGATGAAATAAGCAAAGTGAATAATAAAAATATCAGAGTCATACCTAAGAGTACACAACGACCCAGCCACAAGTTTGAAGCACCAGATAAAAGCATCGTTTTAAGTAATAGTGACACAACCCTGCAACTTGGTGGTCAAATTTGGTTAGACGCCATTTACAATAATGGTGAAATGACTAACCGTGCAGGCTTTCAAACATCTGCTATTGCCTATGAAAATAACACCACCAAAGACAATACCTTACTTACGGCAGGTCAATCTAAACTATCATTTAAGAGCTTCACGCCAACTGAGTATGGCGCTATGACCACACGATTCGAATTTGATATGTTTGATGATCAAGGTAACGCAGGTTTTCATTTAACCCATTTATGGGGAGAGATAGGCGACTTTGGTGCTGGTCAAACATTTAGTGGTTTTATGGACATAAATGCCTTTCCAAACACCCTTGATTATTGGGGTCCCAATTCAATGGTATTCACTCGCCAGCCACAAATTAGATATAACACAGCCGTTAGTGAACAAGGCCGCCTTATGTTCACCATCGAAAAATCAGCTAGTGATTTTGCTCTGCCGTATTACACAACTACCCCATACTATGACGACATTAACGAACTACCTGACTTTACTGGTTCCTATGTGCATAGTGGTGAATTTGGCTATGTAAAAACTGCCATGGTAATAAGAAAACTTGGCTATGAAACCCTATCTCAAAAAGATACTACCCTAGGCTGGGGTCTTAATATCTCTGGCTCATATACTTTATCAGATCAACACTCTGTGCAATTTCAATTGGTACATGGTCAAGGTATTGGTCGTTATATTAATGATACCTGCTGTAGTTATTACAGTGGGGAAACTGGTGGTGTTGATGCTGGCTTAGATGGCAATGGACGTTTAAAAGCAATCCCTGTTACGGGAGGGTTTGCCTACTTCAACAAACAATGGGATAAACAGTGGAGTAGTGCTTTTGGTTATAGTTACTTAGCTGTAGACAACCTTAGTACTCAGAAAGCTAAAGCGATAAAAAATAGCGCCTATTCAACAGCAAATATCATTTGGTCAGCCAGTCAGGTAAAGGCGGGAGTTGAACTTCAATACGGCGATGTGCAAAGCATGTCAGGACTTGAAGGTGACAACTTTAGAATACAAACATCAATCGGCTTTAAATATTAAAAGGAATTAACAATGAAACTCTCTCATTATGTACTTATATGCTTGCAACTTGTTGTCTTTGTCACCGCTAGCTCTGCACAGGCAACTTCACCACAAAAACCTGTTATTCAATCGGTTCTGGATAAGGCTTATCTGAAGTTTAAAAACGATAACTCAGGTAATAATGCGGATTATATACCTGCTCTGGCTAAAGTAGACTCGGCCTATTTTGGCTTAGCCTTGGTGACCACCGACGGTAAAATTTATACTAAGGGTGATGTTAATCAAGCCTTCTCAATTCAGTCCATTTCTAAAGTCTTTACCCTCTCACTAGCCATGGAGCAAAAAGGTCCACAAGTGATTTTTGATAAAGTAGGAGTTAATGCTACAGGCTTAGCCTTTAACTCAGTCACCGCAATTGAGCAGAATAAAGCCCGCAGCGTTAACCCTTTAGTAAACGCTGGCGCTATGGCTACCGTTAGCTTGCTTAATGGCAGTAGCAACAAAGCTAAATGGTCTGCACTCTCTACTTGGTATAATAAATTTGCCAACAGTAAGCTGTCGGTTTTAAAAGATGTTTATCAATCTGAATCTGATACTAACGGTCATAATCGCGCAATTGCAGAGTTATTAACTTCTTATAATCGCTTTTATGGTGATGTAGATGTAAACCTTGATGTATATACCCGACAATGTTCTGTTGCAGTAACGGCAAAAGACCTTGCTGTAATGGCGTCAGTATTTGCCAACAATGGTATTCATCCAATATCAGGCAAACAATTGATGAGCAGTGAAAATGTCTCACGAGTGCTTGCGGTAATGACTACCGCGGGGCTATACGAAAATAGTGGTCAATGGGCTTATCAAGTAGGACTACCTGCTAAAAGCGGTGTTGGCGGTGGTATTATTGCCGTTTCTCCTGGACAATTCTCCGTAGCAGTTTTTTCACCTAAACTTGATGCAGCGGGTAACAGCATACGAGCACAAAAAGCCATTGATTATATTGCTGAACAACTAAATGCCAATGTTTTTTAAAAAATATATTGCATGGAGAAAGTACATAACTCACTTAAACGCAAAATAACTGAGCTAATGGTTAGTTGGGTATTCCCTAACCATTAGCGAAACAGCTTGATTAACATCAAGCTGTTTCTTATAACCAATTCAATTTATTAATAGAAAAATTAACCTTATTTAATATATGGTTAAACATCATCCCTTCCTAATATCAAACTAGCGTTTACTTAGCGCTGATTTTTTGATCTACATCATTACGCCTTTGTAACTTATCAGTAAACTGTGGCATATTGTCGCAGCTGTATTTTTTTTGTTGCGCTTTTTACTAATAAACCAAGGTAATGGATTCTTGATGTTATATAGTCTTTTAAAGCAATTTTTCCAGAAAATATCAGCTGCACTAGTAAAAATACTAGTGTTGACCCTATGTGTGGTTTTACCCGTACAAGCTCTATTTGTTAGCCCGCCTAAAGATCCAATGCCGCTAATTAAAGAGATATTCCCAGAACAAACCAAAATTAGCGATAAGGTTTCAGCCAAAGAAGGCGGTGCACTTGTTTGGACTATTTATAAAAATGAAGACATCCTCGGTTATGCCTTTGAAACTAATGACTTAGCCAAAATTCCAGCTTATTCTGGTGAGCCAGTAAATATGTTGGTGGCTATCAACCCTGAAGGCACTTATCTTGGCGCTAAGGTACTAGAGCACCACGAGCCTATTATCCTCGCCGGTATTCCAGAAAGTAAATTACACGCCTTTACCGAACAATATGACGGATTAAGTGTTAGTGATCGATTAAAAGTAGGTGGTAACCAAACTGAAGGTATTGTTCATATTGATGGCTTATCAGGTGCTACTGTAACCGTTATGGTTATGAATGTTGGCATTGTTAAATCCGCCACAATCGTTGCCCGTGAGCTAGGTATTATTAGTGCTAGCCAAGAAGCTATTCAACCGATGGGAACCATCTATCCCGAGGTTTTTGAAAAATCTGACTGGACTAAATTAACCGGTGATGGCTCGATTCGTAAGCTTTACCTCAATAGAAAAACAGTTGATGAAGCCTTTGTTGGCACAGAAGCTGAGCACGTTGAAGAAGCAACAGCCGAACAAAAACAAGACAAATTTGCTGAGATTTATTTTGCACAAGTAAATATTCCTACCATTGGTCGTAATTTATTAGGTGATAGTGAATACGATTATTTAATGTCTACCTTAAAGCCAAATGAACACGCACTTATTTTAATGGGGACAGGTTACTCATTTAAAGGCTCAGGTTTTGTTCGTGGTGCTATTTTTGATCGAATTCAAATACTTCAAAAGGGTGACGCTTTTGCTTTTAGAGACTTAGATCACAACCGGGTTCCTGATATTTATATTGAAGGCGCACCTAAGTTCAGTGAGCGTTCTATTTTTATTATTCGTGAACACCATGAATTTAACCCCGCATCAGACTGGCAACTTGAACTGCTAGTTCGTCGTCAAACAGGGCCATTAGATAGTATCTTCACTAGTTTTAAAGCTGAATACCATACCTTGGATCAATACTTAGACCGTCCTGCACTCATTTTACCCGAGCCAGAATTGACCCTAGCACAACAAGTTTGGCAAGAGAAAGAAGCTGAAGTAATCATTCTATTTATCTTACTTGCCATCTTATTAGTGGTGTTGTTCTTACAAGATATTTTAGTGCGTTACCCTAGGTTTATGCATAACTTCCGTCATTTATATCTAATTATAACCGTAGTATTTATTGGGTGGTCTTGGGGCGGGCAGCTATCTGTTGTTAACGTATTCACCTTCTTGCAAGCATTTATGTCTGATTTCTCTTGGGATTTATTCTTACTTGACCCTGTAATTTTCATTCTATGGGGCGCTGCTGCAGTCACCATGATTTTATGGGGTCGAGCAGTTTACTGTGGTTGGTTATGTCCTTTTGGTGCTTTGCAAGAACTCATCAACGTATTTGCTCGTTATATTAAAATCCCACAGTTTGAATTGCCATGGGCAGTGCATGAGCGTTTATGGGCAATAAAATACTTAATATTATTAGCCTTATTCGCAATATCTATGGACTCACTAGCATTGGCAGAAACTTTTGCTGAAGTAGAGCCATTTAAAACAACGTTCTTATTAAAGTTTGATCGTGAATGGCCATTTGTACTTTATGCCAGCGCACTGCTATTTATCAATATTTTTAACCGCAAGTTCTTCTGTCGTTATTTGTGCCCATTAGGTGCAGCACTATCAACCAGCAACAGTGTGCGTTTATTTAGCTGGTTACGTCGTCGTTCAGAGTGTGGCCAACCTTGTAAAACGTGTGCTAAAGAATGTGAAATTCAGGCTATTAACCCAGACGGTGAAATTAACATGCGTGAGTGTCATTACTGCTTAGATTGTCAGGTGACTTATTATGATGAGCAAAAATGTCCACCATTGAAAAAATTAGCAAGAAAGAAAGCTAAATATAAAGAAACTGAAATTGAAGCGGTAAACGTTGGTTGAGCCATCAATATCGCAAAAAAAGCAAATAACAATCTAAAAAATTAAAACGTTTATTAAAAGTGGAGAAAACCAATGAGTAAAGAAGAGTTAGGATTAGACAATGACTCCAATGAAGTGAAATTGGAAGATGAAAGTCGCCGTAAGTTTTTCGGTAAAACTGCACTAATCGGCGCAGGCGCTATTGCTGCACCAATGAGTGCTGCAATGTTTGCCTCTACTGCTAAAGCTCGTGCATCAGAAGCAGGCTTAAGCCCTGTTGTTCATCCTGGTGAATTAGATGAGTACTACGGTTTCTGGTCAGGTGGTCATTCAGGTGAAGTACGTATTATGGGTATCCCATCAATGCGTGAATTGATGCGTATTCCTGTCTTTAACACCGACTCAGCAACGGGTTGGGGTTTAACTGACGAATCTAAGCATATCAAAGGCGATAGTGCTGATATCCTGATGGGTGACTCACATCACCCTCACATGTCAATGACTGATGGTAGTTACAACGGTAAATATGTATTTATCAACGATAAAGCAAACTCTCGTGTTGCTCGTATTCGTGGTGACGTTATGAAGTGTGACAAAATGATCACAGTACCTAACGTACAAGCAGTTCACGGTTTACGTGTTCAAAAAGTTCCTTATACTAAATATGTTGTTTGTAATGGCGAATTTGAAATCCCAATGAATAACGATGGTAAAGATGGCATGAAGGACGTTAGTACTTACCGTTCTTTATACAATGTTATCGATGCGGAGACCATGGAGATGGCTTTCCAAGTCATGGTTGATGGTAACTTAGATAACACTGATGCTGATTACGACGGTAAATACTTCGCCTCTACCTGTTACAACTCTGAAATGGGTATGAACTTAGGTGAAATGATTTCTGCTGAACGTGATCACGTTGTAGTATTTAACCTTGCACGTTGTGAAGCAGCTGTTAAAGCGGGTAAATTCAAAACTTACAATGGTAACAATGTACCAGTAGTTGATGGTCGTAAAGGCTCAGAATTAACGCGTTATATCCCGGTACCAAAATCTCCACATGGTTTGAATACTTCACCAGATGGTAAGTACTTCATGGCTAACGGTAAGTTATCGCCAACTGTTTCAATTATCGAAATTGCAAAATTAGATGATTTATTTAACGATAAAATCAAGCCACGTGACGCAATTGTTGGTGAGCCAGAATTAGGTTTAGGTCCATTACACACAGCGTTTGATAACAAAGGTAATGCGTACACGACTTTATTCCTAGATAGCCAAATCGCTAAATGGAATATCGAAGAAGCAATTCAAGCTTACCAAGGTAAAAAAGTTAACTATTTACGTCAAAAATTAGACGTACATTACCAACCAGGTCATAACTCAACTTCTTCAGGTGAGACACGTGATGCTGATGGTAAATGGTTAGTTGTATTATGTAAGTTCTCTAAAGATAGATTCCTACCTGTTGGTCCATTAAAACCAGAAAACGATCAGTTA
>Ga0105356_10003320_pt1 | contig 15852 bp, 15 predicted proteins | sample GOMGulsemesocosm_3_FD_83502 | JGI IMG/M metagenome (GOLD analysis project Ga0105356, IMG submission 83502) | Methane-oxidizing microbial communities from mesocosms in the Gulf of Mexico - GOM9D Gulf of Mexico | ecosystem: Environmental > Aquatic > Marine > Cold seeps | place: Gulf of Mexico...
CGAACCCGGTTCGATCCCGCCACTGCGGCGACAAAAAAAACCCGAAGTCACGAATGATTTCGGGCTGAATCAAATATGGTGGAGCCTAGCGGGATCGAACCGCTGACCTCAACACTGCCAGTGTTATACATAGACTCACCTGAACCCCCCGCCATACCTAGAAACTCACCATAAACCCCTATAAACATTGTCCTGTAGGAATCTCACCGATTAATACTCTTTGTCACAGTTAGCCCTATACGTTACAATTATTGTGACCCATAGTGACCCCGGCGTGACCCAGCACACACAAAACTCCCGAGTGCGTGGACACTCAAGACTGCCATCAACGATGCTAAGGAGCGTTAGATGACCCGACCGATTATCACCAAATTTCTTGCTGCTAAAGCCAAAGGCCAGAAACCAGCAAGCCCCATCATCACCTTCACGCTCAATCTTCTTGAGTGGTCGCCGGTTACTGGCTTCGACTATGAGCTCACCAGCAAGGCTCACCCTTCGTTGCGTTGTCGGATACGCGGCAGTGGGGCCAAGTCGCTGACAGTAAGAAAGCGCGATAAACTGGGCAATTTGAAGCGGATTAAGGTCTGCGCTGTCGGTGAGATGACCATACAGCAGGTGTCGATCGAGTATTACAGGATTATGCAGGAGTTTGGTGAAGGCACGTTGCAGAAACGCCAACCAGTTACCGTCACACTCGACGAGGCAATAGAGGCGTATATCAACGACACCGAGCTGGCCGAAGGCACCAAGGCCAACTATCGTCGGGCGATCAGAGTTCATTTAAGCGACTGGGGGGGGCGCCCACTGGCGCAGATCACTCCTGAGATGTGCAAACAGCGCTTTCAACTAATCACTAAGCACAAGGTCAAGAACGCTCATGGACACCCGACAGGTGGAACTACCGCTGCTAACACAGTCATGCGTGTAGTGCGGGCGTTGTTCAACTTTATGCTAGATGAGACAGACGGCAACTTCCCACAACCCCCGACTAACAAGCTGAATCCGTCCAAAGGCCGCCGCAAGAAAAAGAGTGCGTGGAACGAAGAGAAGCCCAGAGACGGCCGTATTGATTTGCCTGACCTGTCGTCATGGTGGGAGGCTGTAACGGCTCTTGGGACAGAGTACACCGGTAACGGCACATTAGCGCGGGACTATTTACAGTTCATCCTATTGACCGGCATGCGGCGCCGTGAAGCCACACAACTAGAGTGGACAGACATCACCAAGACTCAACTCACCGTGCAGAAAACGAAGAATGGGCGACCACTAGTGTTGCCAGTCACGCCTGCGCTGAGTGAGATACTAAAACGCCGTAAAGGCGAAGTACGCCCTTTCGCTGTAAGCGAGACTCGCCGATTCACTTCGTGGGTAACGAAACGTAGCGGCGTTGAGTTCACCATCCATGATCTGCGCCGTACATTTGCAGGCTACGCCGAACATCACTGCGAAGTGTCGGAGAAGATCGTAGGTGTGCTACTGAACCACTCAACAGACCAGACCATCACAAGCAGATATACCGGAGAGATTGGCCTGCGCAAAAAGGCCGAAAAGCTAATCATTATTCAGGACTTCATCATAAGCACTGCAACTAAGCAGCCAAATATCATAACTCTAGGGGAGGAAAACAATGGATAAAAATAACGGCCTATTTAAAGATGACGAATATGGACTTGATGAGTTTGTCCCATTGGCTAGATTGCTAGGCAAACCTTCGATAGATCTTCCTACACTAGCAACAGCTATAGAAGCGGAAGGTGTCTATAGTTGGGATATGTACGGTAGATTTTTAAAGTGTAAAGGTGGAAAGGTAACAGAAAAGGCATTAAAGTGGCTTGCAAAAGTACAAGAATTGAAACAACAATCACACTGGGATGATGGTGCAGATTATGCACTCGATGATTTATTAGGCCATTCAGGTACCCCCTCACCTTTTGATCGCTATGGCTGGCCTTACAAATCCTTACCTGATTTTGATAGTCTACAAGCAACTTGGGACGAAGAGCACTTAGAAGAAGGTGATGTATCTATTGAACAATCTGTAATAGAGCGCGATAAACCAGCGCTTAATAAAATATTAGCGGGGCTGATAGTTCTGGCATTTCCTAAGCATGAAACAATCATTAAGGACCTAGACAAGGAAAGAACTAATAAAACAGGGATGATTCTCAACGAATTAACAAAAAAAGGATATAGTCCCGATAAGAAATCCCTAACTCACTATATCAAACACCTACCACTCCCAGAAAAATGACTGAGCTGATGTCATTCTTTTGAACAACAAACCAAACCTAGAAGTGGATTTTGACCCTTCTGATTATACTGCCCTTTAGCGAAGACATCGGCGGCTTCCTTCAGCGACTGAGTTTTCCAACTTGTCACTGATTAGGGCGCAGTCATAGCGCTGAGCCTGTTCGTTGATGATTTTCTCTCCCCTTGAGCCCAGTGAATGCAACCCCTGCATTGAGCTTAGGTAAGTGATAACGGCGAGGTATTCTAGCCATATCGCGCCTCCTATCACTGGGCAATACGATACCCTAAATTGAGAGGATAATCGATTTAGTGAGCTGTTCACATTTTCGGATCCACCTCTAACAATTTGGAGTAATTAACAAACTTAAGGGTAATTTACCCCTGTAACATTCATCTAAAATACAAACTAAGTGCCTCTTAAAACTACAACGGTGGCACAACATGAATACCCGTACCCTACTCAGTGAAACAGAAGTTTCAGAAACCCTCAATATATCTCGTTCCCTATTGCGCAAGTGGCGTATGAACCGAACACACCTACCTTTCATCAAGCTTGGCTCACGAGCCATGTACAGCATTGATGACATCAATACCTTTGTGGAAAACAAAAAGATACATCCGCTGGGGGGGGTGTAACAATGCCAAAAAATAGGAATCATTCTACTCATATCAACAGCGAAAGCATGCCACCCAGTTCATCCAACAAAGAGCAATCGCCAATGAAAAACGATGGGAGGGACGCATTGAATGAACTCCACATTCAAAGAGCCTATATGACCAATTTTCGCCTTCAAAATTTATTGATTGAAAGGATTAGGCCATTGATTGGCAAAGAACAGCCACAGCTTTTACTTGAGGCTATTGCGTTGGCTAATGAGATTGGTCGCTGCTTAGGGTCTCTGAAAGATCCTAACGGATCAGCACTTTTCGACAAGAGATAAAAAGGCTCTCCCCGCACAGAAAGAGCCTTTACACTTAGAGCGACTAAGCAACCTGGAACGGCTAAATTATAGCCATTTTTGCCTGTCGCTTCAATTTAGAAATTGGAGTAATACACAGTGAATAATTTTTCAGTACTCTCAGGTCATGGGCAGTACTTCTCAGACAAAAAGGGCGATGTTTACCTACTTATCAACTGGGACGAAATCGTTAGATTGGTAGACCACCCTCAAAAGATAGCTAAAGATCAAGCACAATGGGTACTCGCTTCATCGTTGGCAAGTCGTAGCGCCAATGAGCAAAGAGAAAAAGGCTCCTACCCAATATTGTGGTGTGATTTCGACATTGACCCTCTACCGATAAATCAGGTTGCAAAAATCGCTGATGAACTTGGGTGCGATTATGAATTGTATACCAGTAAATCTGCAAAAGAAGACCTACAAAAATCTCGTTTAGTTCTGTATTTACGCCAACCACTGCTTTTTGACGACTGGAATCTATCTCAGGAATCACTAAATGATTGGTTTGACGCCAAAGGTGCCACGACAGACAGAGCTAGTGAGCGTGCTGCTCAGCTATGCTACTTACCAAACGAAGGTGATTTTTATGACTCTAAAAGCAAACGTGAAGGTATTAGCTTTGACCCTCTAACTTTTTTCAACGATCAGATAAACGAAAAAATAGAGGCCATAAAGGTCGCACAGAAAGCCACTGAGGGGCGTATCGCCGATAGTAAAACCAAGCGAGAGCAACGTCTATCAGAAAGCTTCGAAAGCACCATGAATGCCTTTAACTTGGCCTACTGCGTGGAGGAAATTTTACTTCAGGTAGGCTATAGACAAAGAGGCGATACTTTTAGTCATCCAAAAAGTGAATCAGGTTCTTTCAGTACATCCGTGAAAGATGGCAGAGCACATTCATTTTCCACTAGCGATCCTCTTTACACAGGAGGCGGCGGGGTTGGTGCGCATGATGCGTTTAGTGCCTACTGCATTCTAAACCATGACGGGGACGAGAAGCGCGCTTTGAAGGACGCTGGCGACAATTGGCTATCAATTGCTGGCGAGAGCTGGAACAAGGTTAAGCAGCGTGAATGGGCTATCAAACAGCAAGAGAATTTAACAGCAATTGAGGGGGAAAAACCAAAAGTAAAACCCATTGAAATACCCCACCCACTACTAGAAGTTGAAGGCGTTATCGGTGCGATCGCAGATGAACATATTAAAGACACTATCTATCCAGACAAAGTAGCCAGTATCTTTTCGGCTCTAGTAGCCATGAGTGCCGTGATCGGCAATGCTTATCATTCACCCACAGGATTAAAACTGAATCAATATGGATGCATTGCCCTTACGACGGGCACAGGCAAGGAAGGTTTTAAGTCACTGGCGAATACCATGTTAGAAGGAGCTGATCTCAAATATAGGCGTACCGCCCTGGGTGTGAGCCGCCAAGCACTTCATAGCTCGTTACACAGCAAAGAAATAGGCGAAGTTATACGAGAAAATGGCTTCAAGGGTGACGGCGCTGTCTCTGAAGCAGTGAGCCGCATAAAGGGAAATTCAGGTGCAAGCACCAGTACACTAGCCATTGTTGATGAACTACAGCAGGCTTTTGATGGGAAAAATACTTTCAAAGAAGAGATGACCGACCTTTTAATGGAACTATACACTTGTAATGACAATGTTTTCCCGCTAGAAGCGATTACACAGAAGTATTACCCACTCACGTTGCCGTATTTCAGTCTAATTGGATTCAGCACACCAGAAGCTATTCTCCGTAAACTCGGTGCTGAATCAGCAAGTAAAGGTTTACTGGGTAGATTCATGTTCTATTGCCGCGAAGGTCGAACATCCAAAAATTATGAAGCAACTGGTGATACTACAAGTACAGAATTCAAAGTTAGGGCTCTATTAGGAAATAGAGCACAAGGCTGGAGCAAAAGCGAAACAACGACCCTTAATTGGAGCGATAAAGCACGGGATTTATGGATTGAACTAGATAAAAACGAGATAGAACCGCTTAAATATAAAGTGGGATGGCAAGGTGAGGCAGCAGTAAGACTTGGCGAACATATGCTGAAAATTGCATCGATATTGGCTATCAGCGACCAGCCTAACAACCCTATTATTGAATGCGAACATATAGCCCTAGCTTGGCGTATTCGTAAACGCTTACATGATGACTTATTGGTTGCCGTTAATCGTGTAGGTGGCCTTGGTGCGAGCGATTACGCGGTATGTGCTAGCAAGGTAAAAACAAAAGTTAAAGAAAAAGGTTTTATTACTCTGAGTAAACTGTCTGAGAACTGTTCAGAATTTCGTAACTTACCTAACTATCACCAAAAGGGTGTTATCAGTCAGTTAGTAGATGAAGGCTGCATTGAATTGGTAATACAAGGAAGAGGGAAAGCACTAACCTGGTTAGATTAGTTAACTGGGTAAATCGGCGGAGCTCCCCCTCCCCCACAAGAATCTACTCACTAACTAATATATATTATTACTACTGTTACTAAATAACATATATATACAATGGTACTAAGTTAAATCGGCGCAAGTCGGTGGCTAATCGGTGCTAATTCGGGGGCAAAACAACGACTAAAATACTGCCATGGGTACCCCCCACCGATTTACCGAATTGCACCGAATTAGCTTCCAGACAGCGTGACACCTGGCCTGTAGCGACAACCCGCAACCGAATTAACCTCAAGATCACCGAATTAGAATTTTTGTAACCAATACTTATACTGTGTTTTCACCTCACTTTTTACGTAAAAAATGTACAAAAGATGCAGATGTATTGCAGTGAGAAAACACAATGACAGTGCGAGTAAAACCAGGTAGTGAAAGGCAGAGACGCCCAACAAAGTAACTGGTGATCTACGACAAGCACCTTCATCGGTATTAGATGTGATATTGAAGCATAGCCTGAAACGCTGAAAGCGTTAGAGCCATACAGATGAGTGGATGCCGCTATTAGGCTGTGTAAATATTTGTTGCCCCCGATCGCACCTACGCCGTCTAGCGTAGCCGACAGACAGGATTTGAACCCTGCTGCTTACATCAACGACATTGGTGTGGACATTGCGAGAGAGGAAAAGTTAAACAATCTAACGAGACTCTTAAGTACATAAATAATAGACTCATCAAGTAATAACGTATCAACACGGCTAGAGCATCAAGTTGTTTTTATATTTACATTTCGCATTTTTCAGGCAGTAATATGCCTAGTATTTTCAGGGCCGAGCTATCCGTCGAAATCACTTCGACACAAGCCCTCAATTTTACATCCGACATACTAATGACGTCTACCTCTCTGTCTTCATTAGTATTAAGTGTGTACTCCCACGCTCGCAACGATCCGATATCACCCTCTGTAATAGCTGCACCTATTCCAACAAGAATACCCCCTGCAAGAAACCCGATGGCGGCTCGGCCGCCTCTCTTTTCGTCTGTATCGATTTCCAGTTCAATGCGGGCGATAATTTCGCCCACGTGCAAAGTCTCAACGATGAGTGGCTCATTCCGTTTTATCCCGCTTCCCCCACATGCAACAAGGCAGAGTGAAAGGGCAGCGATAGCAAACCGAATCATTTGGTTTTGTTCGCCAATATTTCATCTATGCTGGCAAAAATTGCGTTAGCAAAATCCTGCTCTTTGGCTCCTGTCACTTGGAATTTCGCCCGCTTTTCAGAGTGGACATAGACACGGCTATTGTCTCCGACTTTCTTAACCAGCACTCGTCCGACTTCTCCCCAGCTAAAGGCGCTCATTGGTTTGCTGAACGTAATGACGTAGCCATCAGGGGTATCCTCTGCCCCCTTCACATCGATATTTAGATTTTGCATGCTTGCCATTGTGGCGCTTTTAATTGTTTCGTGATCACCGCTGTATATCTTTTTGATACCGGTACCGGCAGCTGCATTGTTTACGCTTGACTGAGTAGCGCAACCGGAAAAAGCTAGTGCCAGAACGGAAGCAAAAAGAAAGGTAAATATTTTGTTCAAAGTAAATCCCTTGTGTCAATTGTTCGAGTATAGGCGGAATAAACGCCTTTAGAGCCAAGCCTACATTAGGAATAGTGCCTTTGCCCATCGTTTGTCGCCGTAGAGAAGCAGCATACGTGATTTCAATAATAAAGGTATCTCGTTAGTGAATATCGATCTAACGAGTGGCGAGTTCCAGAAAGCATGCAAAATCCTTAGAGGATCTATATCCCCAATTCACTATATTTACTTGTTGTGCGGCTTCAGAATGCGTGGATACAAGCCATAAATGTATTATTGACTAAATACAAAAGTAAATCGCGCTGGAGGTGCGTCCCCCACCTAACACTCTATCAGGGCATTAGGATATAGCAATATACAGAACGCTGGCATCAGCCGCGTCACCCATATGGGTGATATTTACTTCTTTACGGCTGCATTGAGTCAAGGGACCAAATCACTAAATCAGCTTGATAACGGACCTGCTACAAGCACGCTCAACACGTAAATGACCCAAATGAGCCAGTTACGCTATATTCAAGACTGCATCTAGCTGTTGCTAGACTGGTCATTCCATGCCACGTTGCTGAAAAAAGCCGTCACAATCAAATCTTACATCAGAATAAAACCCACCACAGCTGATCAATAAACGTACTGATCAAGACAATAGCGGTATAATTAACCCATAGAACATAGCAGGAAAATACAGCCTCTGCGCGAACAACAACAGGTGCCCAAAAAACCGAATAAACGGCCGATCTACACCACAACTACTTAATTAGCCTAATGATTTAGGTTTAAAAAAAAGGAAGAACGACAATGGGTGGACCGGGTAGCGGTCATGGGTACCGTTATAGCACTAAAATTACCGCTGATGACGTGATAAGTATTGACATACGCCACCTTAAAAAAATCGGCATCCTGAATCGGTCTTGCTCGGGTTCGTTGCGCTGGAAGCGGGGAGGAAAAAAATGCGACAGCATTAAATACACATGCGACCCAACTCATTTAGTGCTGAACTATCAGTCTCGTAACTATGGAAAAGACTGGACGTCCGTAACACAAACAGTCCAATTTGACCGCACCCCCTGCCACTATGGCGGCGAACGACTCTGGATGCTTTGCCCACGCTGCAATCGTCGTGTCGGGATTCTATACGGAGCAGGTGCATCCTTTCTCTGTCGCCACTGTCATAGCCTACCCTACACATCACAACAGGAAGGGTGCATCAACAACGCAATCAGCCAAAAGCATAAATTAGGACGGCGCATTTTTGAACATTACGAGAATGGAAAAGGGTTTGGTAAAAAGAAGGGCATGCACTGGTCAACATACTATCGATTACACGCAAAATATCAGCGCTATGAACAACAGTGGCTGACCGGTATGTGCACCTAGCCATCTCCATTATTTGAGCATTGCACCCAGCTTCAAAATCATCATTAGCAAAATACTGGATAGACTATTTTCATTCCTCCAATTCACCCTGGCTATACATTATAGTTAGCAATTAGATTGACCTACATTAAAATGTTTTGTTATTATTATTTGATAGTTTATTATTCCTCGAAAAAATTTAGAGGCAGGGCATGATAATTTTTCGAGCCCTGCTGTGACATAAAAAAACGAATAAAACCTCAAGAGATGTTTCCACTTTGAAAAAGAACTTATGCATTATCATACCAATTTCCTTCTTATTCGCCCCAGTTTCTTATGCTGACGACATCCCACCGAAGCCTCATTATCGAGAGAACACGTTCTATTTGGGTACAGGCTCCACTGGGAGTAATAATGATTATGAAAGCGATAGCACTCCTTGGTCTGTCGGCTACATTAAACAATCACAGGCTAGCAACTATCTCTGGGGTATAGATATTGCTGGCGAGGGAACAAAGTTAGATTCTACATCTGGAAGAAATAATTCAATTACTCAAGGTACAAGCTATAATTTGTTACTAGGTGTGAATCTAACTAGAGGCTCAAACTGGAGTACAGACTTTGCCGTACTTTTTGGTGTGAGGGAGTCAGCGGAAGAATGCAATGACTCATACTTAGGATACGAATGTTATGCTGATGAGGACCCAGATACTGACTACAAGTTTAACTATGGTGCTACCCTAAACTTCACTTATCAAAGAGTTTTCCTTGGTGTAAGAGCAACAGAAGAAAGTACTCAAATGATGATCGGGATGAAATTTTAGCAGCATTAGCCCCGATACGCTGGGACACCATCGTGGGTGGCTCAGCATCAACTACTAATAGAGCAACTTCATGTCAATATGAAAAGACATGTGCGGACTTCTTGCACCAACAACCTTCGACGCAAAGAATCTAATATCTTTGACAATAAATCTAAAATCATAAGATACCTTGTGTGAATGTCGCGAGAGATCGGCGATCCACCGAGTAGAAACGGAAGAAAGTTGATACAACCTGCAATTCGGCTGATACTAAAGCCCAGTTCTATCGTTATAAGTCACTGACATCATCTCCCAGAGAGAGGTTTTATACGTTTCAATCCGTATCTCAGCAACGACCCGCGGGTCAACTAAGTGGCAACCTTAGGTAGCACGGCGAGCTTATTTTCCAGGCAAGGTTATAGAAAACCAGAGATTTTTATCTTTTGGGGAAATCGGGCATTTGCCCTGTAATTATTCCTATATATTCACCCCGACTTCAGCTTAACCCCTGACTGAAAAGCTGCCGTCTAAAGCCATGAATCCTGAACTCACTTCAACAGGTAAGATAGTATATGAGTAGCGATCAGCAACTAAATCGCCAATCTTATTCTGAGGCCGAAAAACTCAGTTTAACAACGTATTCAATTTCAGACGATGTTGAATTAATCACATCAATAACAGTACCTTTATAGGCGATAGTTGTATAACGGTTTAGATTATATTCAACATCATTTGAAAAGGCTGCACGCGCCATATCCTCTTTAAATTCCCTGTAACCCAAACGAATGATATTTTCTTCTGGCGACCCAAAGTAAATAAGAGTTCGCTGGGAATTCTCTTTTGATACAACTGCATCTTTGAACTCCTCATAACCCACCTTTTCGCCGCAGTATTGGGCAGTTCCAGACGACATACAAACAGCTCCGTCAAGTTGCCTTATCATAAGTTTATGATAAGGCATGGCAGCCCTTAACCCGAAAACTTGGCTACAAGCAATTATTCCTTTTTGCTTATACCACACATACTTTTCATCCTCCCCAATTCTAAGTGCTACACCGCTATCAATAAACCAACCGCTGGCCACTTCAATTGCAGGAAGTTTTATAGTATCGTTTTCTATGCGCTTAGAAAGCTCAAGAAGGGTTTCACCAACGAAGACAGATTGAGCTGGGTTAAGTGAGGGGGGGGGTACTCACGCTGACAAGTTTCGGCGAATAATTGTAAGGTGGAGCGCTGGCACAGCCCGTTATTGTAAAAACATTAGTACCAATGAGATTCTAAACATATATGTCCTTTCATAAGTATAAATCTATATCAATTGATGACACAGTATTGCGCAATATTAATATGGTGCATACCGATAAACAACACGGCGATCGACCGACCGTCTTTCACAGGTCATGAAAACATTTCAGTCTTGAATTTCTATCCACCCATTATGACGGTACCGTTTTTCCAAAATCGACTTCGCAAAAAAGGGATATATTAACCATGACACCCCAAATGTACAAAGTGCCAGCACAAGGCCAAGAAATACATGACCCCACACCCCTTTAACAGCAAAATATATTGCGCCGAACAACAATGCCCACAACCATGTAAGCTCCGAAATTTCTTCTACATAACCATTTGCCGGATGTTTAAATTTCATTACTCCAATCCCATTATTTAATATTTATGCAAGCTTCACTCTTAGATTTCTACCACTAACGAAGATGCTTCCAGGCTTTTTTGTATTGGTTATTTTCCCTGCCCTACTTCGAGCGCTGTAAGTTTCTTTCCTATCTCTTCAGCAGCGAATTATTCAAGATAGGCAATAACGCTTTGTATGAAAGATCAGCTTGGCGATATAGGTAGAGATTTATTGTGTAGTCTCCGTCGGCGTGTTTCAATCACCCAGAGGGGTGATTTTTTACGTATTCACGGCTTCCCTAGCTAGTCACTAACCGCTAGGGTCAACTTACATTCCCCGAAATAATTGCTCTATCAATAAGAAGCCGTTTTTTCCTCAGAAGTCGTGAAAAAATAAGACCTCCTTTTAACTGATGGCCTTAATAAGCCAGATAAGCCAACAATTATTTATTGAAGTTTCTTGATACACTGTAGGTGATTTGGTTGTTATCTGCCTCTGTAATCTTTAGGACAGCACCTTTGTAAGAAATTGTGTCACCATCGCTAAGATCCATTTTAAAGTCTGTCGTGTATGCTTGCCTTGCCATGTCATCAGAAAACTCTCTATATGTAAAATTTAGGATATTCCCTGTTTTGCCATTATATTCAATTATACGTTGGAAAGAGTTGGGGTCCGAACAAAAATCTTTTTCTGTGTGTCTACTTGAGATTTCTGAGGAACTATAGCACCCCGAACCTTGCGAACCAGGACACACTTCATTAGATTCCTGATCATACGTTACAAAAGATGAGAAGTTGATAATTTGCCCGTACAAATTTTTGTGGCTTACTGCCTGAGAGTCATTGCTCCAGTATCTTTCTGATGACGAAAGAAGCTTACAGTAAACCCCTGCCTTAATAACGCTATAAACACCTGAAGCGTTACCAAGTTTCAAGCTGTTACCATAATATCCAGTGGCTTGCGTTAGCAGCTTATCACCCAAATATGCTGTTTTTGTTTCATTTAATTCTGGAATAGATACAGGGAAGTATTGTACTGGGGGCCTCTTTGTCGCGCACCCCGCTGACAATAAAACAACAAAAATTACTAACAAAAACTTCCTCATTTTTCCTCTCCTTGATAATGGGTGATTTAACTTTACGCAATAACAAACTACTGTTTACTGCCTACCTACGACTACTCTAGCGTGCTGTTTTTTGATTATTATTGATAATGCGGGTCTTTTCCTTACTGAACTCTCCGTCTAGATCGCTCGTGAGCTGTGTCTATGTGTTTTGGTTTCATATTCATTTTTAACTAACCCGCTATTTTCCTGGCAGTTCAGACACCCCTACACCAAAAGTAAGGATGATTCAGGCATCGGCAAGCTCTTGAAGCCTAGTCATGAACTACACCCCAATATAACAACGACTTAAGATATATGTTATGAACATGTTTAGGTATCACCCATATGGGTGATATTACTAGGTTTAAAAGAAACTGGCAGTCTAGACTAGCGATGGACCAACTTAACAAGAATGCGCCGCAATCTCCTATCACTCTCGTCAGTCTTTCTCCATCAACCCCCAAACTGCCCGCGCGCAAACCTCGGTATCCTATATGAAAGACCCAATCTAACTCATATGAGGCTTTACCATAACAAACGCGAAATCACCATCCACGAACCCTGCCCGCATCATCAAGCAGTCCAACAGCAAACTCATCTCACCGTCAGCCAAAGGCAAACTCACCTACAATATCGGTCACAACGATCGATCCAAGTCGCCCTATATAGGAGTCATCGCCAGTACTGGCGGTATCTTCGTCAGTACCGAGTGGATGGGGCTGGGCTAGATCCTTGCCGGCATAGAGTGACAGCGTGTCCTACACAGGGTCGTAAAGCTTATTCACAAGCTTATAGACGTACTGCCGAGTTACACCCAGCTCCTTCGCAATTTCGGTCTTAGAGGCGTTCTGAGCCAGCATCTGTTGTAATCTTTGAATGTCCACCGTTGCAGGCCTGCCAAAACGTACACCGCGTTCTTTAGCTGCAATTCTGCCCTCATTGGTCCTTTCCAATATTCGGGCGCGTTCTGACTGAGCAACGGCAGCAAGGATTGTAATGATGAGCTTTCCTGTCTCACCTACTGTACTTAAATGGTCATCCAAGAAATGGACAACTACGCCCTTCGCCGAGAACTCCTCAACAAGTGACACCATGTCTAAGGTGTTCCTGCCAAGTCTATCCATTTTGGTGACTAGTATCTCATCACCTGACTCAGCACGACTGATTAGCTTTTGCAGCCCCTTCCTCTCTTCAGCGTTCTTGCCTGAAGCCTTGTCAGTGAATAGGCGATCCTGACGAACACCTTCCTTCTTGAGCCGCTTCGTCTGTAGGTCTAACGATTGCTGATGTGTAGATACTCGGGCATAACCTAGCTTGGCCATACGGGCGTCTCCTATGTCGATATGTTTACACCTAGTGTAAACTATATGTATATTTTCGATATATAAGACACACTAAGGCATCTACTTTGACCTGTCAACAAAGTTATAACATAGGAGACACGACCACCTCCTTCCAGCACCTTGGGCTGTGCGCCTTAGATTGTGCACTCTGTGTCATGCAGCCACTGTGAGACCACCGATGGCGACCCAAGGTAGCGGCGCAAGCCATTAGCTACTAACCTTAATAACTAGGACTCCCGCAGAAGACACAAGGAATGTTGTCATGTCGCTAATACTCACCCGCAATACAAGCGAATCCATAGTCATCGTCGCCCCTTCTGGCGAGCAGATCGTAATGACGGTCGATTGGATACGTGGACGCCAGGTGCGCCTAAGGTACTCCGCTCCGACTGACTATCAGATCTGGCGAGATGAACTACTGGAATATGACGGTAAGAAGTACAAGAAGCTCCCGATGCGGTGAGAGTAAGTGGGGCGCTTAACGTAGGCAGAAAAGAAGGAAAGGCCGAAGGATATCCCTTTGATTTATAGACAGTTGGTCTACATTAGATATTTAGGACGAAGTATTACGCTGATCGGTTGAACCCACAAACGAAAGCAGACACGTGTAACGCGCCACTAAGAGGCAAAAATAGTTTGTAAAAATTACCGACGCATGAGCAAAACCACTGTTTTTTGTCCTATTTGAGTCGCTTGTTATATTGCCAGTACACTTTTAACTACAAGCCGGTAATGTTCATATTTATTCTCAACTTTTTCGCCAAGTTCGACTAATTTATTTTCTAATCTACCATACTCAATGTCTTCTTCACATGTGGGGTATCCTCCACGGTCCATATTCCACTCGGGACGCATACAGAAGCATAATGAGCCATCACTCCTTGATGGACCATGGACAAAGAATTGGCTCGACATGAAGTTTTTGAATTCAACAAATGATTGGTGCAACTCCATTTTCGCTTCATTAACCTCTGAATTAATGAAGTTGTATTGACTTTGAGCTGCGCTGTAAAGGAAGTAATCTAATGGCTCATAATCTTTTGAACGATAGCTATGGTTGGTCAGAATAAAGTTTATGTAATTTTTCAGATAAGACTCTTCAATATATTCTTCAAGTTTCTTAAACAGTACCTGATCATGCTCTAGCTCTCTGTTTAATTTTTCATGGAATGCCACATCATATTGTGGTTTGTTTTTTTCTCTAACAAAACCGTAATTGTGAAGTAAACCTAGCGCTATAACTATTACTCCCAGAAAGGCATCATTCCCATCAGTTAAGTTCCAATTGAGATTTTCATTAACAAGAGATCTAAGGATTTGTTCAAGAAAAGACGACGAGAGCAACGCTATTCCTGCAGCAATAACCGCCCAAGTAATTTTGTTGGTAAACTCAGGGAAAATAGTATTTAAAACTTTTGTAATAATATTTGGCAAGGCCAGAGTCCTTTTAAGCAATATAACAGTTAATTCAAAAGCACCCGCTCGTTATATCCTTCGCCTTATATCACAGGCTGCAGCAGAGCGGCATCACGCGGCTTTTATAAGTAAGTCAATGGAATGAGTATCGATTGGTAACTGCTTAGATATGGTCTCGTTGCCCGCCTAGTGCCGCCGACCTTCAATCCCTTGGCTATTGATAATAGTGTCTGCTGTAGGAAAATCAACAACTTAGGTGAAAATCTCCGATATATAGATCGTGCGCTACTGACCCTGGGTATTTCCGCTGGTTTTGACTGTGCCTAGTAGAGGAAAAATCTGAAATTAACTGTCGGAAAAATCCTCAGCAAAGGAAGGCAGCTGCTGTCATCGGTGTATCGAAAACGGCCTATCAGAAAACGTGGAAGAAAAGGTTGAGAGGCTATGATCGATGTACCGATCGTAGACGACGTAAACTCTCTCCTAAGATGGGATATTTCTATTCAAATTTGTATTGGTCGCTTTGGTCTTGATTGTGGATGAATGGGGCAGCGTTGCTGCGAAGCAGCCTTTTGCAGTTCAGCCCGAAGGGTGGTCTTTGCACATTTTGTTAGATGTTAGACATTTCCTTTCCGCCATCTTTGTACCCTCTACCTTCTAGGCTTACTCCTGTAGTGCCCCCTGACATACGTTCCATCTTTTCTATAGTAGCCCTTCACTGAGACAGTTCTCGGCCTCCCGGTAGTATTACTTATATCACCATAGCATGACCCATTTTCAGCACAGAGGGGGCTAGAGTTTGTGTTTTTAGTAGCAAGTTCACTCGTCTTCTCAATCGTCTCTTTCTGGCCCTTAGTTAGTAAAGATACATTGCAGCCAGAATAGCCATTGCTGCAGGCGTTGTAGTTTCGACGTAGGGATGAATGGTTAACCGTCTCTTTCTGGCTTTTAGTTAGTAAAGATACGTTGCAGCCAGAATAGCCATTGTTACAGGCGTTGTA
>Ga0105356_10003329_pt1 | contig 15824 bp, 10 predicted proteins | sample GOMGulsemesocosm_3_FD_83502 | JGI IMG/M metagenome (GOLD analysis project Ga0105356, IMG submission 83502) | Methane-oxidizing microbial communities from mesocosms in the Gulf of Mexico - GOM9D Gulf of Mexico | ecosystem: Environmental > Aquatic > Marine > Cold seeps | place: Gulf of Mexico...
CCAAAAATATTAATTTCAGAAGTCAAATAATCATCGGTTTCGGTGGTATTATATTCATTAGAGATATTAAATTTTATATAGGCTCCATTATTTCCAAATCGTTTGGTTATATCTAGATCATTACTAAAGTTATTCCCTATGGTCTCGACAAATGAAGATGAATTAGATTCATTCGTAACGACATTATCTTCATTTCGAGAAACTTCATCCCTTGAAATTTCGGTGTAATTAGTTGTCGCAGCAAACGATGGGTTGATATTTATTAAAAAGGTAGAATCCACTTCGATATCAAATCCTAAATTAGCCCTGTGATTATCTCCTTCTTCATAGGTTCTAGAATTAGATTCGGTATAATATCTAGAATCCAAAAGAATATTCTCCCTTTGGGTTGCATTCTTATCATTAGAACGACTACTGTCATAAAAATAATCGGCAGAAATATCTAGTTTTTCACCAATTTTATCGGCATAATTTGCGCCATAATTCTGTGATTTAGTAATCCCTTTTCCTCCTCCAAAAGAGCGTCCATCAATACTAAATGACCCTCCACTATTAAAAGACACATTATTTCCTCGTCCAAACATTTTGGTGATTTCACCAAAACTAAATCCTGAAGAATTTATATTATTCCCGCCTGCCAATACACTAATACGTTGGTCGTTATCAAAAACGTTTAACATACCTGCAAATTCATAACGGTCATCCGTTCCTCCACCAGCAGCAACTCGACCAAAAACACCTTTATTATTTTCTTTTTTTATGGTTAGATTTATGGTCTTATTTTCTTTATCTCCCTCTTCTCCCGCAAAAGCCTGCGCCTTAGTTTTTGTGTCGGTTATTTGTACTTTCTCAATGAGTTCTTTTGTTAGATTCCTGGTTGTAATTGTTGGGTCATTGCCAAAGAATGGTTTCCCATTAACCAAAATCTTATTTACATCTTTCCCGTTTACAGTTATTTTACCCTCTTCATCTACTTCAACCCCAGGTAATTTTTTTAATAAATCCTCAACATTGGCATCTTTTCTTGTTTTAAAAGATTTTACATTAAACTCCAAAGTATCCTTTTTAATAGTAATAGGTGCTCTAGATGTAATTAATACTGCATCGAGGGCATTAGTATCCGTTTGTAAATTAATTGCATTTAAATCAATCGTTTCTTTATCCAGATCTATGGTTTGCACATAGGTGCGATAGCCGACATACGAAATATATAAATTCAATCGCTTGTCTGTTGTTTTGTCCTCCAGAGAAAATTTCCCGTATTTATCTGAAATGGTATAAGACACCAGTGAGCTATCCTTTAGGCGCTCGAGATATATGGTTGCCGATTCTAAAGGTCGTTTTTCTTCTGCAACGACAACGGTTCCGGAGATTTTAAATGATTTGTTTTGAGCGAAAGATAGTGACGCACAACTCAGTGCTAATACTAGGAAATAATATTTCATTTTAATGATAGATGGTTAATAGCTTTTAAGCTAACGAAGATAGATGAGTGCATGTATGATTTTTCTTAAAAAAAACTTAAAATTTTACTCCTCGTCTTCTAAAAAAAAGATCGATTCTACAGGTTTTTCAAAAAAGCGAGCGATTTTTAAAGCGAGTAGCGCTGACGGAACATACTTCGCTTTTTCTATGGCATTTATAGACTGCCTGCTTACACCAATTTTTTCTGCCAATTCTGCCTGTGTCATATCATGTATGGCGCGTTCTACTTTAATCCTATTCTTCATGGCTCACAGCTTTAAACTTTAAAAAATTAAAACGTATTATAAAAAACACCAAAGGCGTAAACATATTAAAGATCATTATATGTAAAAAAGTAAAATTATATACAAAAAGGATGGCGAATATTAAGACAAAGCAATTACACAACAAACCCCAAACCAAAGAATCCGTCCTTAACTTATAGATAAATTCATCTTCTACTTTCTCCTTTGTAAAACCAACCAATAAGCCTCCAACAATTATCGCCAATGCTATTAGCTCATCCATTATACTATTCTCTATTATTTCAAAAAATCCGAAATCCTCTCCAAATAATGGCTCTACATTTAAAATGGATAATACATCAACTTTCAATATATCTACTTCATAGCCTACAATAAACAATATAATTCCAGAAATTAGTCCTAGCAAAAATAATATCCAGCCTATAGTTTTATACTTATGCGGTAATAAATAGTTTGTTTTCATGATAGAAATATTTTAACAGTAGCCTCAAAAGTAAAGCAAAACAATCTAAATGTCAAGCAAAATTGACATTTTGTCTAAAATAATTTCCTGTCAATTCCTATAAACCCAAAATTAATTCAACAAAAAAGCCAGATACAATTTGCATCTGGCTCTTCATATTTCAATGAATATCTATTACTTTTTACGCATATACACACTTACTGGAACACCGTGAAAATCAAAATGCTCACGCAATTTATTTTCGAGAAAACGCATATAAGGCGCTTTCACATATTGGGGTAGATTACAGAAAAACGCAAATTGTGGTTGCGGTGTTGGCAACTGCATAATATATTTAATTTTAACAAATTTTCCTTTATATGCAGGCGGTGGGTAGTTCTCTATTATTGGCAAAAGCACATCATTAAGCACACTTGTTTTTATGCGCTTAGTTCTATTTTTATAAACTTCAACAGCCGTTTCGATGGCTTTAAAGATACGTTGCTTAGTTAGGGTAGAGATAAACACAATAGGAACATCTGTAAAAGGCTCCATTTGTTGTCTGATATATTTTTCAAATTCCCGAGTCGTTTTAGTGTCTTTTTCTACAAGATCCCATTTGTTTACTAAAATAACAATCCCTTTTCTATTACGCTCAGCTAGCCAAAAAATATTTTGAACCTGTCCATCAAAACCTCTGGTTGCATCACAGACTAACAAACACACATCACTATGTTCAATGGCACGCACACTACGCATTACAGAATAAAATTCTAAATCTTCTTTCACTTTCGCTTTTCGTCTAATCCCGGCAGTATCTACTAAATTAAATTCAAAACCAAAACGATTGTATCTCGTATCTATAGAATCACGTGTTGTGCCGGCAATATCGGTTACAATATATCTATCTTCTCCTATCAAGGTGTTGATAAATGATGATTTTCCAGCATTAGGGCGACCTACAACTGCAAATCTTGGCAACTCTTCTTCAATGACTTCTTCTTTTTCAGGCAGCGCCTCTACCAAGGCATCTAACAAATCACCGGTACCACTACCGTTAATACTGGCAATTGTAAAATACTCTCCTAATCCCAGTGCATAGAATTCGACAGCATTTTCGGCACGCTTACCATTATCCACTTTATTTACGACTAAAAACACAGGTTTATCAATCTTGCGAAGTAACTTAGCGACATCTTCATCCATTCCAGTAACTCCAGATTCTACATCAACCATAAAAATAATGGCATCAGCTTCATCAATAGCTAGTTCTACCTGTTTATCAATTTCAGCTTCAAAAATATCGTCGCTACCAACCACATATCCTCCGGTATCAATTAACGAAAACTCCTTCCCATTCCAATCACTTTTTCCATAATGACGATCTCTAGTCACACCACTCACGGCATCAACGATAGCTTCCCTACGTTGAATTAAACGATTAAAAAATGTTGATTTCCCAACATTAGGACGACCTACTATAGCTACTATATTACTCATACACTTTAAATTAGCTGTGAAAGCAAAAGGCGGTATTGCCTTTTTTCTGTCATCAGAAATTTTTTGCAAAAATAGGAAATATCCTTGATGGAATCCCTTTTTTTACTAAAGATTAATTCCATTTCACATTTGAAGAAAAAACTGTACATTGAAATCTTTAAAAACACCGAAATGCCCAATACCAATGAGATTGTTTTACGCCCTCGTTTTAAAATGGACTTAAAACAGAGTAACACCAGCGCCTTAAAGGCTTTTGAGGACACCAAAGCAAGCCAATCTAACTTTATAGTAACCCGTGTAGATGATCATGTCTTTATAAAAATACCTCGAGAGAAACAGCATTTCTGGTCGCCACAGTTACATTTAGAAATCATGGAAGTCGATCAAAATAGCAGTACTCTATTTGGTCTTTTTGGACCAAACCCCACAGTTTGGACCTTATTTATGTTCCTACACTTTTTAATTGCCGGGTTATTTTTTGCTTTCGGAATTTGGTCATATACCAATCATTCCTTAGGAAATCCCTATGCCATTCAGTTATTCCTCACCTTATTTATGGTCGTCATTTGGTTTGCCCTCTACTTTGGTGGACGACTGGGAAAAGCTACAGGCAAAAAAGAAATGCATGCCTTACACCAATTCATGAATGATACCTTAACTACTTAACGATTATTATAACCGAAACGTTTTAACTGGTTTTGATTGCTCCTCCAGTTTTTATTCACTTTTACATAAAGCTCTAAATGGACTTGCTTTCCGAAGAATTTTTCCAAATCTTTTCTGGCTTCAACACCAACGCGTTTTAATGCAGATCCCTTATGTCCAATAATAATTCCCTTTTGAGTTTCACGTTCCACCATGATTACAGAACGCATACGAATTATGTTTTCTTCTTCAAAAAACTCTTCTGTATCCACTTCAACAGCATAAGGAATTTCCTTTTTGTAATGCATTAATATTTTCTCTCGAATATTTTCATTGACAAAAAAACGTTCAGGCTTATCGGTAAGCTGATCTTTAGGATAAAACGCTGGAGATTCAGGGAGTAATTCAATGATCCTATTAAATACTTCTTTTACATTAAAGCCTTCCAGAGCCGATATTGGGAAAAACTCTGCATTAGGCACCTTAGTTTGCCAAAGCGCTGCCTGCTCTTCCAACTGTTCCTGATTGGAATTATCAATTTTATTCAACAATAAAAGCACGGGAATTTTAGAATTGGTGATTTTCTTGAAGAAGGCTTCGTCCTTCAATTCTTTTTCACCAATTTCAACCATATAGATTAAAACATCAGCATCTTCAAATGCCGATTTTACAAAATCCATCATGGACGCTTGTAATTCATAAGCCGGTTTAATAATTCCCGGAGTATCTGATAATACCACTTGAAAATCGTCACCATTCACAATCCCTAATATACGATGCCTAGTCGTTTGAGCCTTGGAGGTAATAATTGATAATTTCTCACCAACAAAAGCATTCATCAATGTTGATTTACCAACATTAGGATTCCCAATGATATTAACAAAACCTGCTTTATGATTCATAATTCGCGTTTATTTTGCTGCAAAGTTACGACCTTGGTTTGTATAGACCTCAATTTAGATAAAAAACTTATGACAAACTCCGCAAATGACCGCTTAAACAGTTTAAGGCATCGCAAAATTAAATTTCACTAAATCATAGAATTTTCGAATTGCTTTTAATCTAATTCTCTATCTTCGAACTCAGCTATAAAAAAAGCTCTAATCCATACTTTTCATAATGTACTTAAGCCACGCAACTACTCATAAATCAAAAAGCCATAGAATGAACACGAATAGATTTATACTGATTATTGCATGTATTACAGTATTTACGAATTGTCTCAGATCACAAACTAAAACAGACAGCGCTAAAATAATCAAAGTACTATCGTTTAATATATTACATGGTGCAACGACAAAAGGGGACTTTAATTTAGACCTTATCGCCAAAGTAATTACTGAGGCCAATCCAGATTTTGTGGCACTGCAAGAGGTAGACTATAAAACCAATCGTGCTAAAAAATATGATCTGGTAACCGAATTGGGATGGCGTACAAAAATGGCACCTCTGTATGGTCGAGCCATGTATTTTGACAGTGGCGAGTATGGCGAAGGCATCCTTTCTAAACATACATTTTTAAGCAGTAGAAACATTGCCCTTCCTTATACCTCTGGTGATGAGCCCCGTGCAGCATTAGAAATTACAACCGTACTCCCTTCAATGGATACTATTGTATTTATTGGTACACATTTGGATCATTTAAAACTCGAAACCAATAGGATTATGCAAGCAAAGCACATCAATAAAGTGCTCTCATCGCATAGATATCCAAGTATTTTAACCGGAGATTTAAATGCAGAACCAAACAGTGAAACCATGAACATTTTAGAAAGCTCTTGGACTCCTGCCTACGACAAAGAAAATCCCAAGCCTACATATCCTTCAGATCATCCAACTAAAAAAATTGATTATGTGATGTTTTATCCTAAACACCGATGGAAAGTGCTCAAAACAGAAATCATTCAAGATACCATTGCCTCCGATCATTGTGCTTATTTAGTGACGCTTCAATTATTAGATGAGTAATTTAGAATATTAAGCATTTTTATGTATTGTCTTTATGATGGCTCAATTGTATGAGACCCATTCAGGACAAAAAAACATAAGCCTAACGGACTTGTGTTTTTAGCAGTATTGTGCCTAAAATCCTTCTTCAATTTAATGATTTTACAATGCTTAGCCTTAAGTATTACAGTATTCAAAAAAAACACGTGAATTTACTTAACTTTGTGTAAATTGGTCTGGTGTAATCACGACTAAAAATTAAGCAATTAAATTGTTATGGCAACGCGTAACTACGAAGGCAAAAAATTCGATGTTAATGAAATCAACACTATTGTTGACGCACTTACTGTTGAAGAAGCCTTGCAAATAAATATAAACAACAAAGCTTTTACGGTGTCTATGCGAACGCCCGGAGAAGATCTATCTTTAGTTCGTGGGATGTTGCACTGCGAAGGGGTATTAAACAATATCAATTTCTCTCCAGAATTAACTATTAAAAAAGAAAATGAAAATGGCATTGTAACCATTGTCAATGTCGATATTCCAGAACATGAATTAGGAGAAGGTTACTCTAATAGCAGAAGTTTATTATCCGTTTCATCCTGTGGGATCTGTGGAAAAACCGAACTTGGTGATTTATCCTTTATCGGTAAAACTATTGAAGACACTAAAAAAATAAACATTGACCTCATACACGAATTATTTAATAAAATGAGTGTATTGCAGCACGATTTTAAACAAACCGGAGGAACTCATGCTGCGGCTGCATTTACAATTGGAGGTGAGCTCCTTTGTTCGATGGAAGACATTGGACGCCATAATGCGGTGGATAAAATTATTGGAAAACTGATTCATTCAAACCAATTACATCAGGCAAAAATCATTACTGTAAGTGGACGTATTTCTTATGAAATTGTAATTAAATGTTTTAAAGCAAAAATTCCATTTTTAGCAGCTGTGTCGGCACCTTCATCTTTGGCTGTAGACTATGCCAAAGAGCTGGGAATCACCTTATTTGCTTTTTGCAGAGACCAAAGAGCGACCTGTTATTCCAATCCTCAACGGACCAAAATAAACAAAACGAATACTAAAGCGAGTTAACTATATATATGTCAGATAATTTAAGTGAATTACTAGGGCGAAAAGGACTAACAGACAACCTTTTCGATAAATTAGGGCAAATTGCAAAACCTGAAGGCTCTCCAAGTGAAGAGGCGTTAGCGAAATTAGCAGACGAATTTTTAGTTGGGAAAGCCAACACTTTTGGAACAGCGAGCTTTTACGATTTTTTGAAACCCGAAAACAAAGGCAAAAAAGCCTATGTCTGTAACGGAACCGCCTGTGTTTGTGCGGGGACTCAAGACAAGGTGATTTCTTCTCTTGAAAATCATTTCGACGCTGATGCCATTGGACATATGACCTGCCTAGGAAGATGTCACGAGAATAGTGCATTTCATTATAATGGGAAAAATTATTCGGGATCATCATTAGAAAATTTAGATGACATTCTCAATACCGACACCACATTAAACCAAGACACTTATACGGTTAAAAGCAATGGAAAAACCATTTTAACAGAAGATTTTACCAATATCTCAGAATATTACCAAGTTTTTCGAGATGCTCTTAAACAAGAATCAGCTGCTGTTTTAGAAAACATAAAAACATCAAATGTTCGTGGTCGTGGTGGCGCTGGATTCCCTATGGGCTTAAAACTAGAATTTTGCAGAAATGTTCAAAATAACACCAAATTTATTATTTGTAATGCAGATGAAGGGGACCCTGGGGCATATTCAGATAGATATTTATTAGAAAAACAACCGCACTCCGTATTATTTGGTATGCTAATTTCAGGCTATGTTACTCACGCCAGCTATGGTATTGTATATATTAGAGCGGAATACCCTGAAGCCGCTGTCATCGTTCAAGATGCTATCGATGCACTTAATAAGGCAGGATTAACAGGGAATAATATTGATGGTAGTGGATTCAACTTCCAGTTTAAAATCATCCAAGCTCAAGGCTCATATATTTGTGGTGAGGAAACCGCATTAATAAATTCCATCGAAGGTCAGCGCCCCGAAGTACGGGTTCGTCCTCCATTTCCAGCTCAAAAGGGGTTATTTAACAAACCAACGACTGTGAATAACGTCGAGACTTTGGCAGCGCTTCATTACATTGTGAAAAATGGCGGCCAAGCATGGAAAAATATAGGTACTGAGCGTTCATCGGGTACAAAATTAGTTTGCTTAGATAGCCTTTTTAATAACCCTGGTATGTATGAAGTCGAAATGGGAACCCCTCTTTCAACCGTTATTCATGGTCTCGGAGGTGGATTTAAATCTCCTGTAAAAGCACTCCAAATAGGAGGCCCACTTGGTGGATTAGTTCCCATCTCAAAAATTGATGATTTAAGCATCGATTTTGAATCATTCTCTAAGGAAGGCTTTTTATTAGGTCATGCATCTATTGTATGTGTCCCGAGTGATTTTCCGATCATGAAATTCATAGAACACCTTTTTGATTTTGCATCTTATGAAAGCTGTGGAAAATGTTTCCCTTGTCGATTGGGAACAAAAAGAGGCCATGAACTTTCTACAAAAGCATTGACATCGGATTATAAAATTGACAAAACATTATTTACTGATTTATTGACAACCTTAGAAGAAGGCTCCTTATGCGCGCATGGCGGCGGCATTCCTTTACCTGTAAGGAACGCAATGCAATATTTTGAAGCTGAATTGAAACAATACTTCAACTAAATTAGAAAACAATGAACACAGCATATATAGATAATCAAGCATTTGAATTTGTTGAAGGCGAAACCATCTTAGCTTTCATAAAACGCTATAAAGTAAAAGGACTTGTCCCTACCTTATGTGACGCCCCTAATCTGGATCCCTTTGGAGCCTGCCGTGTTTGTAGTGTTGAAGTTGCCTTAGAAGAAAATGGCCCTGTAAAGACTATGGCTTCATGCCATGCACCTGTAGCCAAAGGACAATATATTTACACCAGTTCTGAGTCGGTAAAAGCGCTGCGAAAAAACATTGTTGAATTGGTATTAACTGATCACCCTTTAGACTGTTTAACCTGTGAGGTTAATGGGAATTGTGAATTGCAAACCGTAGCCGCCCAAGTTGGAATTCGCGAGGTGCGCTATCCTGAAGGTGATACCCATTTATATAAATCGAAAGATTTAAGTCATCCTTATATGACATCAGATTTGTCCAAATGCATCAACTGCTACCGTTGTGTTCGCGCCTGTGATGAAGTTCAAGGAGAATTTGTTTTAAGCATGTCGGGGAGAGGGTTCGACAGTCATATTATAAAAGGATTAGACCAAAGCTTTATGGATTCTGATTGTGTGAGTTGTGGTGCCTGCTCACAGGCATGTCCAACCTCTGCAATTTCTGATGTCTTTCAATCAAAAGCCATTGCCGCTACTGATACTACAAGAACAATTTGCACCTATTGTGGTGTGGGTTGTAACCTAGAAGTTGCAACAAGTAATGGCGAAATATTAAGCATCCAGGCTCCCTATGATGCCGAAGTTAATCAAGGCCACACCTGTATTAAAGGACGTTATGCTTTTAAATTTTACAATCATCCAGACCGTCTTAATTCCCCAATGATTAGGAAGAATGGTGTATTAGAAAAAGTATCTTGGGATGAAGTTTATAATTATATCTCATCTAAAATGACTTCGTTTAAGGAAGCCTTCGGACCAGATTCTATGGCCGGCATTTCCTCATCTCGATGTACAAATGAAGAAAACTACTTAATGCAAAAGTTCTTTAGAACGGTAATTAACACAAATAATATTGACGGTTGTGCTCGCGTATGCCATTCCCCTACTGCCCTTGGGATGCAACGTACTTTTGGCACCGGTGCCGCGACAAATTCAATTGATGATTTAAAAGACACCAACTGTATTATGATAATTGGTGCCAACCCAACAGCAGGACACCCAGTGACTGGCGCCAAATTAAAGCAGTTCGCAATGAAATCGGATAACGTTTCTATAGTCATTGACCCACGCCGAACTGAACTCGCACGATATGCAACCCATCATTTGGCATTACGTCCAGGAACCAATGTTGCAGTTCTAAACATGATGATGTATTACATCATTACCGAAGACCTCATAGACACCTCTTTTGTCGAGAGCCGAACTGAAGGATTTGAAGATTTTAAAAGGGAAATCCTCAATATTGACATCGACAAATTAGAAGCTGTTTCCGGAGTTGACCGAAACGAAATTAGAGAGGCAGCCATGGCTTATGCCTCCGCTCCAAATGCGATGTCGTTTCATGGCTTAGGTGTTACCGAGCATTCACAAGGCACCTTTACAGTCATGCAAATTGCAGACCTCGCTCTTCTCACTGGAAACATTGGAAGACGTGGCGTTGGTGTAAACCCATTACGGGGACAAAATAATGTACAAGGAAGTGCCGATATGGGGGTTCAACCACATCAAGGCGCTGGCTATTTAGATATAACCAAGGATGAGGTAAACAAAAAATACAATGCATTTTACGGTGTTGAAGTTCCCAAGGAAATTGGGTATAAAATTCCTGAAATGTTTGATGCAGCTCTTGACGGAAACCTTAAAGCTCTATGGATTATTGGGGAAGATGTGGTTCAAACCGACCCTAATACAAAAAAGGTTATCAGGGCATTAGAGGCTACAGACTTAGTTATTGTTCAGGAACTATTCATGACCGAAACCGCAAAATATGCAGATGTCATTTTACCAGGAGCCTCCTTTCTTGAAAAAAGCGGAACCTTTACCAATGGTGAGCGTCGTGTACAAGCCGTGAATCAAGTAGTAGAACCTATAGAGGGCTCCAAACCTGATGGACAGATTATTGTGGAAATCATGAATAAAATGGGCTACCCTCAACCCGATTACACACCCGACGGCATGCTTGAAGAAATCGCTCAAATCGTACCTTTCTTTGCAGGAATAACCTGGGATAGGCTTGGTAAAAACGGCCTCCAGTGGCCAGTAGCAAAAGATGGTACCGATACACAAATTCTACACAAAGAAGATTTTAAACGCGGGAAAGGCTATTTTGAATTTAACCCTTGGGAAGAAACACAGGAGCTGGTATCACATGCTAAAGACTATCCTTTTATCTTGACAACAAATAGAGAATTAGAACATTACAACTGCGGAGCTATGACCCGTAGAACAGCCAATGAACAAATCCTTCAAGATGATTATTTAATGATCAATCCTGAAGATGCTAAAGCGCATTTAATAAATGAAGGCGACTATATATGCATAGAATCTCCCAGAGGAAAAGTAGATGTAAAAGCACGTATTACCGACGAAGTAAAACAGGGTATTCTAAGTACTACCTTTCACTTTCCTGACATTATGATTAACAACATCACAGGAGATGTACATGATTCTGAAGCTATGTGCCCGGAATATAAAGTAGTCGCGGTTAGGATTAGAAAAAGTAAAGGAAAATTTAAAAAGGAATTGGTATAACTATAATAGTATAGCATTTTATGAAAAGAAATTATATGTTTTTAGAACGATTTAAGTGGTTCAAAAATTTGCGATTTACTTTCATTAGAGGTTTTCTATTCCTTTTTGTTATTCTAGGTTTTGGCTGTCAAAATTCAAGTCGGAAATCAACAGAAAATAATGTCTCTGACATAGATGACCTTAAAACGCTAATTGCTAAAGACAATAAGCGATCCTTTGCATCCGACATTGTTCTATCGGATGCTGAACTTAGATTAGAACAACATCTCTTTAGGCTGCGAGCTGACTATACAAAAAACACCAAACGCAATAATTTACCATTTTACAACCAATCATTTCAGGATATAAAGCCATTTATTGACAGTACTTTACTTTTTAAGGTCTTTAAATCCATGCCCAAAGGTGGCTTATTACATTCCCATAGCGGAGGAATCACAAATATTAAATGGCTCATTGCCAAAGCCAAGGAAATGCAAGAGTGTTATGTGTATGTCAAAACTGATAATGAGCAGTATTTATTTGGGCAATTGGGAATGTTTAAGACAGCATCCGTACCTCCTGGATTTGTGTCTTTAAAAGACAAAATTGAAGCAGAGCCAAACTTTGAAAGCGTCTTAGAAGATTTATTAATCTTAAAAAAAGAATCGCTGACTTCCGATGTAGATTATTGGCAGGAATTCGAAAAGCGCTTTATGAGAATCGATGCCTTAATATCCTATCGTCCATTTTTCAAATCTTATTATAAAAAAGCTTTTTTAGACCTATTAGAAGATAATGTGAAGCATCTGGAAATCAGATATATTTTCGGTGCCTTATATGACTTTGAAAAAGAGGATTATACAAATGACAGCATTATCGATGATCTCTCTGAGGTCCTTGTAGATATTCAGAAAATTGAACCTGGATTTTCACTGAGTCTTATCTATACTAGTTTTAAATTTTTAAGTATCAAGGACATCGACAATCACCTTATTGAGGCCTTTCGATTAAAGAAAAAATACCCAGAATTAATTCGAGGATTCGATCTTGTTGCCGAAGAAGATCGAGGGCATTCAATCGGATATTACCAAAATAATTGGAAAACATTAGATTCCTTAAGCGCGGTGTTTGATATAGATTTACCTCTCTATTTCCATGCCGGCGAAAGTAATTCCATAAGCAACAAGAACCTATATGATGCGGTACTGTTAGATACCAAAAGAATAGGGCATGGTTTAAATCTTGTTTTTTATCCCGAATTAATCGATGCTGTTATTAAAAAAGATATTCTTATTGAACTCAGTCCTATAAGCAATCAAGTTTTAGGATATATTCCCGATTTAAGAACCCATCCTGGGAGAATGCTATTAAAAAATGGTGTACAATGTGCCATCAGTAGTGATGATCCAAGTGTATTTGGATACCAGGGAATATCTTATGATTTCTGGCTGGTATTTGTGGCCTGGGAATTAGATTTAAAGGCCCTAAAAAAACTTGTATTTAATGCGGTTAACTATGCCTCGCTGAACGCGGAAAGCAAACAAAAAGCACTTCAAACCTTAGACAAAGATTGGAAGCACTTTGTTGCAAGCACAAATGACTTATTTGAAAAAAACCTTAATTAGTTTCTAATACTATTTTAATTTTTAATCCAATTTAATAGCACCAATTCCAGCATCCCAAAGGCGTTTATTAAAATCTGGAATTTTAGAATTCAGCAATTCATCTCCTCTGCTTTTTAAGACCTCCCATTGGGCATCAAGCTCTTTTTTTCGATCTATAGAAGACTGGTTCACTCGTGGTATAGCGCTCTCGGTTTGATTGATTAAATACAAATACTCCGCCGTAAATTTATTAGGAAAATTCTCAACATCATCATAAGCCTTTGACTTTCGCTGAATCATATCCTCATCCCATTGTTTCAATTGTTTTATCAGTTCGTTCCCGGTGTTTATTATAGCTTCATTTCCATTGTTTTCTTTTAAATCAGAGATAATTCCTTTCAACTGGGTCTTCGCGGCATTCAATAGATTAACCTTATCATGCATTTCAGTTAGAGATTTCTCCATAAGGCACATAATATCATCATAGCTTTGGTATTGACCATTAAGGGTATGATATTCCGGATTCTCAATGATTTCAGCCTGCGTTGTGCTATGCTTCCCATTAACTTTCAAGTCCAAAGTATAACTCCCAGGAGACGCCCTATGCCCTCTAAAGCTAGCTTCGATATAAGTATCTGGAATTCCAGACATTATAGGATAACGCATATCCCAAACAAACCTATTAAGTCCTTTGTTTTTTGACAATACGGCTGCTGGAGGTGGACCACCATCCCATCTTCTATAGGATGGATTCTTAGTAGAACTTATACTATTTACAAGCTCATTCTTAGCATTTCTAATTTCTAGAGTGACTTCATCAGCATCTTTTAATTCGGGGAGTTCATAATAAACCACAAGTCCATTCGCCGGGTTTACACCTTGAAATGCATTGGTGCCATCAAAGCCTTCAGTGTTTCCATTTAAGGGAGATCCCCAAAATCCATTTAAAGCCGGCTCAGGTGTATATATTTTAGCAGTTGTTTTATCAGATTTATATTGTGATAGCAATCCTAAATCGTCAAGAATCCAAAACGATCGTCCTGAAGTCCCTACAATTAAATCCCCCTGATGAACTTTTAGATCGGTGATTGGAGTCACGGGAAGATTCAACTGAAAGGATTCCCATGACTGGCCTCCGTTCCATGAGATATAAATTCCGGTTTCAGTACCTGCATACAATACATTTTTTCGTGTCTCATCTTCACGAACTACTCGTGTATAAGCCCCATAAGGAATACCTGAGCTAATATTTTTCCAAGTTTCACCATAATTAGTGGTTTTATAAACCCCAGGTGTATAGTCGTTAAACTTATAGCGGGTGGTTGCGATATATGCAGTTCCCGGATCATGAGGAGAGACTTCAATTGCATTTATTAGACATTCTTCCAAGTCCTTTGGAGTTACATTTTGCCAGCTCTGCCCATCATCTCTTGTGATATGAACAAATCCATCATCACTCCCGGTCCAAAACACCCCTTTTTCATGTGGAGATTCAACCAGATAAGCAATGGTTCCATAATTCTCGGCCCCTACTGCTTCGTTGGTATAAGGCCCTCCTCCATTGCCTTGTTTATCATCTAAGTTCCGTGTTAAATCGGGTGAAAACTCTTCCCAGGTCACTCCCATATCCTTAGTTTTTAAAACCAATTGAGCGGCGTGATAAAATGTTCCAGGATCATGCTGGGACCAAATAATTGGAGCATTCCAATTATATAAGTACTTCATATCTCTTGCCGCCCTCCCTAAATATTGAATTGGAGCCGCCATAATATGAGTACTCGCTTTGGCATCCATATCTAAGGCTTCAATAGTTCCCAAATAGCTTCCTCCCAAAACATATTTAGGATGGTCAGGGTCAAATGCCAAAAAGGCACTTTCTCCTCCCGCCGAATTTGTCCAATCCTGTTGACTAATCCCCCAGCGCCCAGTAGAAAGACTCGCTATTTTAACAGAGCTATTATCTTGTTGCCCTCCGTAAATATTATAAGGAAACATATTATCTGCATTAATTCTATAGAACTGCGCCGTTGGCATATTTGATTGTGTAGACCAGGATTTTGCATAATTAAAAGAAATGGCAGCACCGCCATCATTGGCGATAACCATATTGTTTGAATTCTTTGGATTGATCCATAAATCATGATAATCACCATGAGTACCTCCCAGTCGTTCCCAGCTTTTCCCGCCATCAATAGATCGTAAAGCAGGTGCACTTAACACATAAACAACATTATCATTATTGGGGTCTGTAAATACTTCGGTATAATACCATGCGCGTTGGGTCAACCTGTTATCATCAGAGACTCTATTCCAACTTTCCCCTGCATTATTAGACACGAATAATCCTCCAAGATCTTTATTACTATCACTTTCAATTAAGGCGTATACTTTATTAGAATTTGAACGAGATACAGAAATTGCCATTTTACCTTTCTCTTCTGGAAGCCCCTTATGAATAGTATTCCAGGTTTCTCCAC
>Ga0105356_10003331_pt1 | contig 15817 bp, 13 predicted proteins | sample GOMGulsemesocosm_3_FD_83502 | JGI IMG/M metagenome (GOLD analysis project Ga0105356, IMG submission 83502) | Methane-oxidizing microbial communities from mesocosms in the Gulf of Mexico - GOM9D Gulf of Mexico | ecosystem: Environmental > Aquatic > Marine > Cold seeps | place: Gulf of Mexico...
AGCCTCTTCCTTGCCTAAAAGAATATTGTTTTTTACAGAGTCATTAAATAATATAGAATCCTGCGTCACAAGGCCCATCAGGTCACGAAGAGAATGCTTTGTTAGATCTCTTATATCCTGTCCGTCAATAATAATTTTACCTTTGCTAACATCATAAAAACGGGTTACAAGATTGGCAATTGTACTTTTTCCACTTCCAGATTTCCCAACAAGAGCCAGAGTTTTACCCTTTTCTACTTGTATTGAAAAGTCTTTTAAAACATAATCATCTTCATATTTGAATGAGACATTGTCTAAAGTAATCGACGTAGTAAATCCATCTTTTACAATGGCGTCAGGCTTGTCTTTTAAGGGAGATTCTGTGTTTAATATTTCCAGAACTCTTTCAGCTGCTGCATTACCTTTTTTAACACTGTAGCTGGCTTTTGATATGGCTTTAGCTGGTGTTAGTATGTTATATGCTAAGCCCATATACACAATAAACGAACTAGCATCTAGTGTTTTGTCTACTAAAACCATTTGACCTCCATACCATAATAATATAGCAATTACGGTTATGCCTAAAAACTCACTAGTTGGAGACGCTAAATTTTTCCGATTTAATAGGGTATTCGAAAAATTAAAAAATCTTCTAGTTGATGCTCTGAATTTTGAGCTAAATATCTTTTCAGAATTAAACCCTTTAATAACTTTTAAACCTCCAAGTGTTTCTTCTACAATTGAAAGGAATTCACCTTGCTCTTTTTGAACTTTATCCGATTTACGTTTTAAAGTTTTTCCAATTATAGAAATTAAGAACCCTGAAATTGGAATAAATATAAATACAAAAACTGTCAGCTCTGTACTAATTAAAAGCATTGTTATAATAGTGAATACAATCATAAGAGGTTCTCTTACGATAAGCTCTAGAATAGATAGAAATGAATGTTGTATTTCTAAAACATCAGTAGAGATTCTTGCCATAATATCACCTTTTTTCTTTTCAGAAAAATAAGAAAGTGGTAAATCTGTTATTTTATCATAAAGTTTATTCCGGATGTCTTTTAGAACTCCATTTCTTAAAAAAGTAATGAAATACATTGCCAAATAATTAAATATGTTTTTTAGAAGAAACATACTTACGATAAGAATTACCATAAATATAAGGACATCTTCGTGACCTTGATTAGCCTTCTGTGTTACAAAATAATTTAAATAATCTTCGGCATATCCTTTAAGATGTTTTATCCCTTCATATACAGGTTTAATGTCAACTTGTTTAGATTTATCGAAAAGCACAGTAAGCATTGGGAAAAGTGATACCATTGCTAGGGTGCCAAATAAGGCGTAGAAGATATTTGCTATGATATTTAAAATTGCATATCCTTTATAGGGTTTTGCAAATTTTAATATTTGTTTGAAATACTCCATTTAATTAAGTTTCATATCATTAATTATAGCATCAATTTTTGCTTCTAATAAAACTTCAGTTGCACTAAATTCATTTGCTGAAGTTAATGGCATATTAACGCTAATATAGAACTTAATTTTTGGTTCTGTTCCACTTGGACGCAATGCAATTTTACTTCCGTCCTCTGTGTAATAGATAAGTACATTTGACTTTGGAACATCTATGACTTCTTCATTTCCAGTATTTATATGTTTAGCAATAGAAGATTGATAATCTTCAATGCGCACAACTTTTGAGTTAATTATTTTAAGGATAGGATTATTACGGGCATCAATCATCATTTGTTTAATTTCTTCAGCGCCTTCAATGCCCTTTTTAGTCATAGAAATTAGTCGTTCTTTATAAAATCCGTGTGTTGTATAAAGTTGAATTAATTCTTTGTAAAAGGAGCTTCCGTTAGTTTTTGCTTGAGCTGCAATTTCACAGGCCAAAAGGGCTGCTGTTACGGCATCTTTATCCCTTACAAAATCTCCAACCATAAATCCAAAACTTTCTTCTCCACCACCTATAAAGTCTAATTCAGGAAAATCTTTAATCATTTTGGCAATCCATTTAAAACCTGTAAGACCTATTTTGCACTCTACATTATAGTGTGATGCCAGTTCAGTCATCATAGGTGTAGAAACTATAGTAGAACCAATAAATTCTTTGCCTTTAATGTTGTCTTTTTGTTGCCATTGTTTTAATAAGAAATCAGTCATCATAACCATCGTTTGATTTCCGTTAAGTAATACCAGTTCATTGTCAAGATTACGCACTGCAATACCAACACGATCACTGTCGGGATCTGTACCAATAACAATATCACCTTGAACTGTATTTGCCAAATCTAAAGCCATTTTTAAAGCTTCTGGTTCTTCTGGATTTGGAGATTTAACAGTTGGGAAATCACCATTAGGCACTTCCTGTTCTTTCACAATATGAACATTAGAATAACCTGCTCGTTTCAATGTTTCTGGTAGAATGGTAATAGAGGTGCCGTGCAATGATGTAAAAACAACATTTAAATTGTCTTTTGCATGCTTGCTAGTATTGAAACTTCCATTGGCTACAGAAGCATCTATAAATACATTGTCAATGTCTTGACCAATATAATGTATAAGATCATTATTGGCATTAAATTTAATTTCGGAATATTCTAGTGTATCGATCTCTGAAATTATTTCAGAATCTTGTGGTGGTACTAATTGTCCGCCATCTTGCCAGTACACTTTGTAACCGTTATATTCTGGAGGGTTATGGGATGCTGTTAAAACAATCCCACAATGGCAGTTAAGCTCTTTTAATGCAAATGATAATTCTGGTGTTGGTCTTAAATCTTCAAATAAAAAGACCTCAATATTATTAGCTGAAAATACATCAGCAACTATTTTGGCAAACGATTTACTGTTGTGTCTACAATCAAATGCAATTGCTGCTTTTAATTTTTCTGATGGAAACTTTTCATGTAAATAATTACTTAGTCCTTGCGTGTTTTTTCCGAGTGTATATTTATTAATACGATTTGTACCAACGCCCATTACACCTCTCATGCCGCCTGTACCAAATTCTAAGTCTTTATAAAAACTTTCATTAAGTTCCTCTGGGTTGGATGCGATGAGTTCTTTTATTTGTTGTTGAGTGTCAGTATCAAAAATAGGGTTAAGCCAAGCATTTGCTTTGTCTATAACCTTCGTATTCATATTATTCATTTAAATTTACTTTTGTACAAAAGTAATTATTTGCTGAAATTTATTGTCAGTTTTTTGTATTTTAAGTTCACTTTGTTTTTGAGTTGAGAGTTTTAGCAAAATGGTTTATTAAAAAGGACTAATAAAGGTAAAGTTTTATCGGAATTATCAATATGATATTGGGGCATTGTATTTTAGTGATTCTGTAGATATCATTAATTCTTATGGAGATTTATTAGCATAAAACCTAAGATACTATTAATTCATGACGTCTTTGATGTATTATTAATCGCAATGAAGAAGGATTATTTCATATATGTTTTCATGTTTTTCTGTGCTTTGCAGCTATTAGCTCAGAGAGAGGCAGCTAATTGGTATTTTGGAGACGACTCAGGATTGGATTTTAATAATGGTTATCCTGAAGTACTTTCCAATGGCAAATTAAGTACAACTGAAGGTTGTTCTACGATTTCAGATAGTAGTGGGAATTTATTGTTCTATACAGATGGATCTAAAGTTTGGAATAAAAACCATGCTATTATGACTAATGGTCAAGATTTAAAGGGAAACTATTCCAGTTCGCAATCGACAATAATAATTCCAAATGTTGACGACCAAAATATATATTACATCTTTACTGCGGATGTTTCACAATCCTATGAAGATGGTGGCACTGGTAATGGGTTTAATTATTCTATTGTAGATTTATCCTTAAGCACTGGATTAGGAGGTGTTACTTCTAAAAACATCAATCTTTTGCCGGAAGGTTCTGAAAAAGTATCGGCGGTAAGCGCGTTGGATAACTCGGGTTTTTGGGTAATTACTCAAGCTAAAAGGAGCTTTTACGCCTTTAAAGTTACAGCGAATGGAGTTAATTCCACTCCTATAGTTTCCAATATTGGCCCTAGTATTTCTAATTTTAATAATATTCGAGGTTCTATCAAATGTTCTCCAAATGGTAAAAAAATAGCTGTGACATATCCTGTCTTTTCTCCAGAAATGGGAGGGTCCATTAATTTATATGATTTTAATGTTAACACAGGAGTCGTTAGTAATGAAACTATTATTGTGACTGATAAAGTTTTTTATGGGGTTGAGTTTTCATCCAACTCTTCAATGCTGTATGTGAGTGCAAAACTTATTGATGATAATGGAGGGTTTCCTATTTCTACTAAAGTAGAGCTTTATCAATATAATCTGAGCGCAGCTGTAATTGAACGATCAGAATATCTCATATATTCGTTCGAGGAGGACATATTAGGAGATCTAGCAGGTAGTTTGCAAATTGGCTTAGATAAAAAGATTTACCATTCCCTAACTAATAATTACCTTTCAGTTATTAGAGAGCCAAATTTAGCAGGAGCAAGTTGTGATTATCGAGCTTATAGTGTTGATTTAGGTGGTGGGTTGGCAAGATTTGGATTACCTGCTTATGAGCAGGCAAGTTTTGAAAGTATTCTTAAATTAGAGAATCTCTGCTTTAATAATGCAACACAATTTGGTTTAGAAACTACAGATCAAATTCAATCTGTACATTGGGATTTTGGAGACCCCGATAGTGGACTGGAAAATGAGTCAGATGAGTTAGACCCAATACATTCTTTTTTACAGATTGGTACCTATGCAGTCACGATAACGGTTGAATTTTTTAATCGTGAATCTCATACTTATTTAGAGTTTGTTGAAATTAATGAAATACCAATAATATTAGATAATGTTGTTTTAACTCAATGTGATGTAGATGCAAATGATGATGGTATTTCAGTGTTTAATCTTGCTGAAGCAAAGTCGCTTTTTTATCAAGGAGAGGATGATTTGACTGCGGTGTATTATAGAACATTACAAGATGTTCAAAACAATGAAAATACTCTTAATGCAAGTGCTTATCAAAATGAATTCGATAATCAAGTTATTTTTGCTAAAGTTTATGAAAATGTAGAATGCTATTCAGTAACTGAAATTACTTTAAACGTTGAGCGACTCTCTAATTTGGGAACATATTCAACAGTTTTTATTTGTAATAATAGCGATGAAGATCAAAATTTAAATTTGGAAGATATATTGTTTCAATTATCGGTAAATTTTCCAAATACAGATATTTCGTTATATCGAAATGAGAATGATGCTCTTCTTGAGAATCAAGTATTGTTACAAGAGACTATGCCTGAATTTTCACAGGTAAGAGAGTTATATTTTAGAATTGAAAATTTTAATGCTTGTAGGAGTATAGGTAAAGTTGAAATTGATGTTGTTGCTAGTCCTGAGGTTGAAGATCAGTTAACTGTATTTTGTATTGATAGTGAAAATATTCTCGATGCCGGAGCCGGTTTTGTAACCTATACTTGGTCTACTGGAGAAACTACACAAAGAATTCAAATCGATCAACCTGGGATGTATAGTGTAGAAGTCTCACTTGGAGCTGATTGTACCGATGTATTTAATTTAAATGCTGTTTTATCAGAGGCCATTGAAATTGTAGATATTCTTATTGATGATTTTAGGCCGAATAATTCTGTGATGGTTATCTTAAAAAGTTATGAAGGAAATTTGAAATATTCATTGGATGCTGGAAATACTTTTACCTCAAACAGGAAATTTGTTAATGTAAGTCCAGGATTATATGACCTCGTTGTAGTTAGAGATGATTGTAACACCGCTTATGAAACTATTTTAGTAGGAGGTTATCCTAATTTTTTCACACCTAATGGAGATGGAGTGAATGATAAGTGGAAAATTAAAAAACCTGAATTTTTTCAAAATGCAAAAATTGAAATTTACGATCGATTTGGTAAATTATTAAAAACCATGGGTGCATTTGATAGTTGGGATGGGACATATGATGGTAAATTATTAATGCCCTCAGACTATTGGTTTTCAATAATGCAAGATCATAAAGTTGTATATGGACATTTTTCGTTAAAGCTTTAAATATTTGCTTTTTTATCTATTTTGTAACGTTCTTTATTGTTTTGGGAGCCTAAAATAATTTCACCTAGAAATCCAGCGACAAAAAACTGTGTTCCAATAATCATGGTTACTAGTGAGATGTAGAATTGTGGTCTTTCAGTAAGCAGTCTTCCAGCAGGGTTGATAAATAGTTTGTCAATACCTAAATATGCAGCAAATCCAAGACCAATAACAAACATTAATGCACCTAATGCTCCAAAAAAGTGCATAGGACGTTTCCCGAAACGAGAAACAAACCATATGGTAATAAGGTCTAAAAAACCATTTATAAAGCGTTCCATGCCAAATTTTGTTTTGCCATATTTACGTGCTTGATGTTGTACTACCTTTTCTCCAATTTTTATAAAACCTGCATTTTTTGCTAAAACTGGAATATACCGGTGCATTTCACCGTTAACATCAATATTTTTTACAACAGTGTTTTTAAAGGCTTTTAAGCCACAGTTGAAATCATGAAGTTTTACACCAGAAGTTCTTCGGGCTGCCCAATTAAATAGTTTGGATGGTATATTTTTAGCAATTACAGAATCGTAGCGTTTCTTTTTCCAACCAGACACCAAATCAAATCCTTCTTCACTAATCATACTATAGAGTTCTGGGATTTCCTCAGGGTTATCTTGCAAATCGGCGTCCATAGTAATGATAACATCTCCTTTGGTTTCTATAAAACCGGCATGCAATGCTTGTGATTTCCCATAATTTTTAAAAAACCGAATGCCTTTTACATTTGTATCTTTTTCAATAAGTGATGCAATGGTTTGCCAAGAGTTATCTGTACTACCGTCATCAATAAAAATGATTTCATACGAAAAATGATTGGATTGCATAACTTTTGCAATCCAATCATGTAATTCTGTTAATGAGTCACTCTCGTTAAGAAGTGGTATGACTACTGATATATTCATTTAAGTAAATTCTAAATTCAATGTCAAAAATAAAGAATTTATTTAAGCATCTGGGTTTGTTTTTTTCATAACTAAGCCACCTACTAAAGAATAGAGGAGTCCAAAGAATAAGCTCAATGCGATCCATATAGCACTTCCTGTTACGGGACTTGAAAAGAACTCAATCATTTTTAATTGCATTTCTTTCGCCTCAACTGGAGCTTCCGAATCAGCTATCTGCTCAGTTGCAAATTCTATAACCTTTGAATTGTATTCAGTATCAATTACGTAATTAAACAGTAAAATGTATACCACATATACCAAAGCGCTTATAAGTGCCACTACAATTCCGGTTTTCAAACCTTCCCCTAGACTTAAATTGCCTGCACTATAAGTTTTATACTTGCTAATTGCATAAAATATAATTATTGGAAATGCCGCATAATATAAATACATAGGCCACTGTTGCCCTTTAAACGCCATGTCAGTTGCGTACATAGCGATTGATATTACCACCATAATAGCCCCAAGTGCTAATCCGTAATTTACTGCAAACTTACCTGCAGGAATTTTTTGAGTATCCATAAAATTGTTTATTATTGGTTGTTAATGATTAGTTAGTAAACAAATATACTAAAACGTTACACTTAATTCTTATGAAAGGGTGAATCTCATAAATTTATAAAAGAGAATCTCCATTATTGAAAACTAAAAGGGACTAAGTAATTTTGATATTTAGTTTAATTATTTAGGATTAACTAAAGCCAAATTAATAGTATTGAGTATTTGACTTAAATTATTTTATAATTAATCTTGTTCTTTTATAAAAAATACTTAAATTTGCAGTTCGAAAAAAGAAATGATTATAAAGTTTAAGCGATGAGAAAAGGTATACATCCAGAAAATTATAGATTAGTAGCTTTTAAAGATATGTCTAACAATGATGTGTTTTTAACAAAGTCTACAGTAAATGCTAGCGAAACTATCGATGTTGATGGTGTTGAATATCCATTAGTAAAAATGGAAATTTCAAGAACATCACATCCTTTTTATACAGGTAAATCTAAATTAGTAGATACTGCTGGACGTATTGATAAGTTCAAAAACAAATACGCTAAATTCAAAAAGTAATTTAAGCACAACTATATTATAGTAAAGCCTTTCAGTAATTGAAAGGCTTTTTTATTTTGTTGAAGTGTTATAAAACGTAACTTTGAATACCATATAGAATATTTAAAACTATGAATTACATTCTTTTTGACGGTCCTTCACGAAACAATTTATTGCCATTTACATATACACGGCCTGTTGCCGATTTAAGAATTGGGATTTTAACTATTCGAGAAAAATGGGAAACCTATTTGGGGTATACCACAACGACGGTTACAGAAGATTATTTATCACTTAAGTATCCTATGGTGGAACTGGAGGAAAATGTAATGATAAATGCATCTTTTCTTCCCAATATTGAATTGGTGACTTTAATTCAAGGGCTTTCAGAAAATCAAGCGATATTTAAAGGCGAAGATGTTATTGCGTTTTTTACTAAGGATTCTCAAGAGGAAGTCAGTTTGGAGTCCTACGATGCTATTGAGTATGATGGTGACTCTTTATGTATTGAGCATACATGGGATATCTTTTCTAAAAATGATCAAGCCATTCAAGATGATTTTGATTTACTAACAAAAAATAGAATATCTCAACCCATCCCTGCAAGTAATAACGTAATTGCTCCTGAAAACATCTTTATTGAAGAAGGTGCTATTGTTCAATTTGCGAGCCTTAATGCAAGTAAGGGCCCTATATATATTGGTAAAAATGCAGAGGTGATGGAAGGCAGTCTTATTCGCGGTGCATTTGCATTATGTGATGGTGCTACCGTGAAATTAGGAGCTAAAATTTATGGAGCAACTACTGTTGGTCCAGATTGTACAGTGGGTGGTGAAATAAAAAATACTGTGATATTTCAAAATTCAAATAAAGGGCATGAAGGGTATTTAGGAAACGCTGTGATTGGAGAATGGTGTAATATTGGAGCTGATTCTAACAACTCGAATCTTAAAAATAACTACGCTGAAGTTAGACTTTGGGATTATAATACTGAAGGATTTTCCAGGACAGGATTACAGTTTTGTGGATTAATGATGGGAGATCATAGTAAATGTGGTATCAATACCATGTTTAATACAGGTACGGTCATTGGTGTAAGTGCAAATATTTTTGGAAGTGGATTTCCAAGAAACTTTATACCAAGTTTTAGTTGGGGGGGTAAAAGTGGTTTTAGTACATATATTACCAAAAAAGCTTTTGAAGTAGCTAAGGTTGTTATGGCAAGACGTGATATCGTGTTTTCTGAAGAGGATGCTGCCATTTTGGAACACGTGTTTGAAACTACTAAGCCTTATAGAAGAAACTAAATTCACGTAATTACTTATGTTAGGAATATTCCTCATTTATTTTATTGGTAAACACTTTTATAAATTAGCCGAACAATTTCAACAGAACAAGTGGCTTTATGCTATTTTGGGAGTTGTTATTTATTATGCTTCCGGTATTGTTTTCGTTTTTGTATTAGTAATATTAGACGAGCTTTTTGGTTATGGTATTGACTGGGATAATGCCAAGGGTCTTGAGCTTATGGCTATTCCTATTGGAATCGCTGCTGATTATGGCTTTCAATATATTTTGAAGAAGAAATGGGAAAAATCCATTGTTTTGGTGGCTGATGAAATAGAGGACATAGGAAAGCATGAAAATGACACTGATATAAGTTAGTCCTTTCTCACCTGCTTTAATTCCAGTAAATTTGTTGGATTAATTCCTAATCCCTTTACGTTTTTTCTTGTAAATCGAACAACTTCATCATAAAATAAAGGGACAATTGGTGCGTCTTGCATAATTAAAGAATCCATTCTTGAATATAATTTTTCACGCTGAAATGTGTTTGTTTCGGTGAAGGCTTGTTCGTACCACAAATCAAATTGACTGTTATTAAAATGTGTGTAATTGGGACCGTGCGGTGCATAGTTTTTACTATAGTAAAGCGATAAATAATTTTCGGCATCGGGATAATCGGCAACCCAACTGGCTCTAAATATATCGAGTTTACCATTAGCTTTTGCCTCTTTTAATGTAGATGCAGGCACAACATCCACAAGTACTTGAAGTCCATTTTTTTGTAATTCACGTTGAATGAATTCACAAAAACTTAAATAATTACCGGTTGTAGTAATTGTTATTATAGGGTTTTCAATGCCAGATTCTTTTTTAAATTGCGCTAGTAATGCCCTGGATTTTTCAGGTTGATAATTAAATCCAATTGAGTTGTTGTAACCAGGTAGACCTTTAGGTATAAATCCCCCATTTGCAGGAATACCAATGCCATTGCGTAGATAAGTCATCATTTTTTTGCGATCAAATCCATAATTCACGGCTTTTCGTAAAAGCTCTGATTGTACTTCTGTAATCTTAGAATCCATAAAAAACGCTAAATATTCAGTATTTAAATAGGGTCCTCTTATCATGTTGACAGTATTACTATACAGATCCCTTAAATCACCATTTGCGGTTAATATTTCGTCTTTATATGAAGCGTCCAAGCCTGAAACAAAATCAATATTGCCCTGTGCAAATTGCAAAAACTCACTTTGTTTATCGGGTAAAAAGGTGATGGCAACAGCTTCTAGGTATGGTAAAGCATTGCCTGAGCTATCTTTTTCGAAGTAATTCTGATTTTTTCTAAATACTAGTTTTAAATTTTCTTCCCAGCGTTTAAATTTAAAAGGGCCTGTACCTATTGGATGAGAGCGAAAATCGAAGCCGTAATGGGCTACAATTTCTTCGGGAACCACAGCGCAATACTTCATTGTTAAAAGACCTAGAAAAGCTGGAAATGGCTGTTTCAGTTGTATTTGGAATGAACTGTCGTTAACGGCCTTAAAGTGATCTACTTTGTTTAACACCCATCGCCCAGGAGATGCAACTTGGTCGTCAATTAAACGATTAAAGCTATATTCAAAATCTAAGGCATTAACTGCTCTTGTGGAATCTTTTCCAAAAAGCACATGTTTATGAAATGTGACATCATTTCTAAGTGAAAATGTATAAGTGAGTGCATCTTCTGAAACCTTCCAATGTTTTGCTATAGCAGGTAGAACATTCATGTGTTCGTCCATTTGGACCAAGCCATTAAATAATTGATTAATCGCCCAAATATCGGCATTGTCTTTAGCGAAAGCTGGATCTAATGAACCAATGTTTTTGTGCTCGTTATATCTGAAAACCAAATGGTTATTATTGGTGGTATTATCGTCTTTACAATTAAGGAAAGACAAGCATATGCAACCGGCTAAAAAACAGCTAATTAAAGATGGTAAATACGTTTTAGGAAGTTTTAGTATATAATTTATTAGTTGTAAATTTGCACCCCACAAAAATATGTCTTTCATGTATTGTTTGAGCGGAACAGACATTGGTGGGTAAATATAAATTTTAAAAAATCCTGACGCAAATTCAGGATAACAATTTATGAATCGGAAAAAAGTTGCTTTTTATACTTTAGGCTGTAAGCTTAATTTTTCAGAAACATCAACAATTGCCAGAGGCTTTGTTGATGAAGGATTTGATCGTGTTGATTTTTCAGAATCTGCAGATATTTATGTTATTAACACCTGTTCTGTAACTGAAAATGCAGATAAACGATTTAAAACCATTGTGAAGCAAGCGCAAAAAGCAAACCCAGAAGCGTTTGTCGCTGCGGTGGGCTGTTATGCACAGTTAAAACCTCAGGAATTGGCAGATGTAGATGGCGTTGATCTTGTACTTGGGGCTACTGAAAAATTTAAGATTACAGATTACTTGAATGATCTTACAAAGAACGATTTTGGGGAGGTTCATTCCTGTGAAATTGAAGATGCCGATTTTTATGTTGGAAGTTATTCTATTGGAGACCGAACTCGTGCATTTTTAAAAGTTCAGGATGGATGTGATTATAAATGCACCTATTGTACTATTCCTTTGGCACGTGGTATTTCCAGAAGTGATACCCTTAGTAATGTATTAACGAATGCTAAAGAAATTTCAGCACAAAATATTAAAGAAATTGTATTAACTGGTGTTAATATAGGGGATTATGGTAAGGGTGAGTTTGGTAATAAAAAACATGAACACACATTTTTTGAGTTGGTCAAGGCATTAGATGACGTAGATGGAATAGAACGGTTACGAATTTCTTCAATTGAACCAAATTTACTGAAAAATGAAACCATTGAATTTGTTTCCAAAAGCAAAACATTTGTGCCTCATTTTCATGTGCCATTACAAAGCGGGCACAATGATATTTTAAAGCTGATGAAGCGTAGATATTTGCGTGAACTGTATGTAGAGCGTGTTAGTAAAATAAAGGAAGTAATGCCACACGCTTGTATTGGTGTGGATGTTATTGTTGGATTTCCAGGAGAGACAGACGCCCATTTTTTAGAAACTTATAATTTTTTAAGCAGCTTAGATATTTCTTATTTACATGTGTTTACTTATTCTGAAAGAGATAATACACCAGCGGCAACTATGGATTCTGTAGTGCCAAAAAATGTGCGAACTAAGCGAAGTAAAATGCTCCGAGGATTATCAGCTAAAATGCGTAGGGCATTTTATGAAAGTCAAATAGGGTCTTCAAGAACAGTATTATTTGAAGGCGAGAATAAAGAGGGCTATGTTCATGGATTTACAGAGAATTATGTAAAAGTAAAAACACCTTGGAATCCTAGCTTAGTTAACACCTTGCATAAGGTAAATTTAAATAAAATTGATGATGATGGGTTAGTACGATTTGATTTTGTTGAAGAATATGCGGTATAAAAAAAACCAGAACTATTAAGTTCTGGTTTTTTTTATATACTTATTTTGAATCTTTATTTATATTCTTACGCCAACTGGAAGCATGCTTTTATAACGTCTGTTTCTACGTATGAACTTAGCGATTGGAGGACTTGTTGGTACCACACTTATATTGCGTTCTTGAATGTTTTCTAAAACTAATTTTAAAAAATCTTCGACAAATATTTCATCTGTAACGCAATCAGGGACAACTAGTTTTGTTAAAAAAATCTTCCTATCTTGTAATGAGTATTCTATTTTTGCTAGTTTGTCGTCAACTTCAAGTTGAAATTGTCTAAGGAAAGTATTATCAATAAGTTCTGCTGCATCAATCATAATTAGTCTGTTTATTCAATGGAGAAAAGCACTATTTTATATAGTTTAGCAGTGCAAATTTACAAAAAAAATAGTTATAAATCATATAATACTGAGCCTTAATCACTTATGAAATTGGAAATGGTAAATATCTATTGTATGCCAGGCATGGCGGCTAATCCTTCAATTTTTGAGCATATCAAACTTCCATCAGATCAGTTTAAAATTCATTATTTAGAATGGGTACTTCCTGAAAGTAATGAGAATATTGAAGATTATGCAAAACGCATGACCAGACTTATAAGCCATAATAATTGTGTTTTATTAGGCGTTTCTTTTGGTGGTATATTGGTTCAGGAAATGAGTAAGCATATTCGATGTCGTAAAATTATTGTGGTATCTAGTGTTAAAACGAAGGATGAATTACCAAAAAAAATGAAAGTAGCCAAAGCTACAAAGGCATATAAATTAATCCCTACGCGATTATTAAGTAATGTTGAGACGCTAGCGAAGTACGCTTTTGGAGAAACGGTTACGAAGCGATTGGATTTGTATAAAAAGTATTTATCGGTTAGTGATAAGCGGTATTTAGATTGGGCGATAAAGGAAGTTGTGTGCTGGAATCAAAATCAAGAACTACCTAATACCATTCATATCCATGGAGAAAAGGATGCTGTTTTTCCAATAGAAAACATAAAAGGTTGTATATCAGTAAAGGGGGGTACCCACATCATGATTATCAATAAATATAAATGGTTCAATGAAAATTTACCGAGACTCATATTAAGTTAAAGTTTATAAACATGCCATAATTTTTTTTAAATTTAGAGCGAATAAACTTTTTGAAAATGAAGACAATAAAAAATATTTTAGCTGCCGTTGGGTTATTAAGTTTATCGGGACTTTTAATTTTTGCAGTCCAGGACGCCCCAAGCGATGAGAATTTACAAAAGAAAATTATCAATGAGTATAATGTATACGCATTGAATGTGCCTGATAAATTAGATTTTTCAGGAGAACCATTACCCTTGAGTGATCCAGATATTCTCGAAAAAATGGATCGGGAATTGTTGGTGAATACCTATTGGCAATCCAATGCTTTATTGATGTTTAAACGCGCTAATAAGTATTTTCCTGTAATAGAACCTATTCTGGAAAAGCACGGTATTCCCAACGACTTTAAATATTTAGCTGTTATAGAAAGTGGATTGACAAATGCTGTTTCTCCGGCTAGAGCCAAAGGGTTTTGGCAAATTATGAAAGATACTGGTAAGGAAAATGGTTTAGAAATAAACACAAATGTTGATGAACGCTATAATGTAGAAAAATCAACAGAAGTTGCCTGTAAGTATTTATTAAAAGCTAAGGAGAAGTTTGGAACGTGGACTTTGGCTGCAGCGTCCTATAATGCGGGCAGAGGAGGGATTTCGAAGCAATTAAAGCGACAGAATGTAAATGACTATTATGATTTGCTCCTGGGTGAAGAAACGGGGCGTTATATGTTTAGAATTGTTGCTTTAAAAGAAATTTTAAACAACCCAGAGAAGTATGGCTTTAATTTTAGACATAAAGATCTCTATAATAGAATTCCAACATATAAGGTCTCTGTAGATACCGCAGTGACTAGTTTTGTTAAATTCTCAGAACAGTTTGGAATTAATTATAAAATATTAAAACTGCATAATCCTTGGTTAAGGGAAGCACACCTTAATAATAAATCTAGAAAAGAATACTTTATTGAGATTCCTAAAGAAGGTTATTATTCTAAACCTTAAATCTAAAAACACATCAGAAAAAAAGCACTAGAATTTTCTAGTGCTTTTTTTCTTAATTTATGTGATAATTTGATTATCGTCTACCTTGTTGACGATGTCCTCCAAAATGTTGGTTAGGAATTTGAGCTTTTTTCATTTGCTGCTTCATCATTTTTATTTGATCAGTTAGCATCCCACGTTTATCAAGTTTTTGAGCTTCAGATAGTAATTTGCTAGCTTCTTGCTTACGTCTTTTACTAAATGCTATTCCTGCTAAATTTAATTTTGCCATAGCCATATCATGATCCATTGATAATCCTAATGCAATAGCATTCTTAAAATATTTTTCGGCTTCATTCATATTGGTTTGAGAAACCATAATACCGTTTAAATAGTTGTAATAACCTTGTTGTTTGCTAGTTAATGCGGATTTTGGATTTTTAATTTTGTCTAACCATTTTTTAGCGCCATTAAAATCTTGTTTCCTTAATTTTAAAAAAGAGAGTAAGATGAACTCATTCTTAAAGTAAAGAAAGATAAAAATCAGAGATAATAAAATGAACATTATGCCATTGCCTATATAGCCTTCTGTGAATTGATAAACGGCATAAGCGATGATTGAAATCGCAATAAATAATTTTATATTTTTGTTATACATTGTTCGAGTTTAATTTTAAGAATGCAAAGGTAGTAAAAACAATTCAAAAATTTTTTAAAATTAGGTTTGTTAGAGTAAAAAGTCTTTGTATATTTGCCCGCAGTTTTGAGGATATGATCAAGGCTAAATTTAGAAAATACAATTCAGATTTTAAAAAGATAAGACAATGCCAAAAAGAACGTTTCAACCATCAAAAAGAAAGAGAAGAAACAAACACGGTTTTAGAGAAAGAATGGCTTCTGTAA